>Ga0102956_1000580_pt1 | contig 13051 bp, 20 predicted proteins | sample SalPonF2_A_D2_MG_FD_84515 | JGI IMG/M metagenome (GOLD analysis project Ga0102956, IMG submission 84515) | Salt pond soil microbial communities from South San Francisco under conditions of wetland restoration - Salt Pond MetaG SF2_A_D2_MG ...
CGGCTGGACGATAGGAGCCGGATGAGCCGAGAGGCTCACGTCCGGTTCTGGGAGGGCGTGGGGGTGTGACTCCCCCGCGCTACTCGACTCTTTATATCGGACCCCATTAGAGAAACCACCATATATGATAGTAGCTTTTTGAACTCCAGACTGCGGATTTAAGTATGATATCCACATTCAAGGGGGCCAGTTTGGACTTCAGGCCTGCTGCGCCCGCTAGATTGACGGTCAGAACGGAAATTAGTACGAGAAAGTCAATCTTTGGCTGAAATTCATCGACAAGATTTATTACTCGTTTTTCTCTTGGTGTATCTGAGTTACACCGAATAATTCAAGTGAGATGTTGAAAGGCAAATGGAATTTCGGTGTAGCAGCCAAAATACCTTCTGATTTCATGCCCTGGAATACTTGGCAATCGGTTGATTTGATCATATTACTCACACCTTCATATGCGCCTTCGCAGCCCATAACCACCACAGCTTCATATTCAGATGCTCGTTTTAATAATTTCTTCCGTTGCCCTGAAGTCCACATGCAAATAATAAAATTGAGGAGATTTCCTTTAAACACACTTGTTTTGACACCTTCTTTTTCCAGACGGGATCGCACATTGTTGACGTGCTGTTCCCAAGATTCGGTCTTTAGGAATCTGCGAAAGAACTCAAGGTAAGGTTGCTGGTTTCTCACGGCCAAACTGGCAGCAGGACAGAATCGGCAAATGACAATCAGGGCTGATTGGAATTTTGCAACTTCAGGAACGACATCGACTTCTTTTAAATAGAACGGCATTTGTCATCTCCTATTTTTTCAATTAGTAGGGCATTGAATGTCTCTCTTCATCTGACTACAGCAGATTGATTCTCTGGCGGGATAGAACTCAATGTTAAAAATAGCTACCGGAACTGATAAGAACTCGCTTTCGATACAAACAACTTTAGGATGGGAGGATCTTGTGTGTCAAGCGTCATGAACGGCAACATATAATAACGGTTACAGTAAGCATTAGGATTATGTAGGTATGATTAGCAGATCTCCAGAGCAATCAAGGTAACGTCATCATGAGTTAGCGCTTTCTTCGTATGTTGATGCACCGCTCTGAGTACTGCCGATTTGAGTTCAGAAAGAGGGGCTTTCGTATTTGCATCAAGAACATCTTTGAGGCGAGCATAACCAAAGACATCACCCTCGGGGCTGGGTGCTTCCGTGATGCCATCGGTATAGACAAAGAGCCGGTCCCCGGGGGCCAGCGGAATCGTCAATTGCCCATAGAGTGTATCCGGAGCGACAGCAAGGGGTATGTTCATGGGAGGACCATCGCTCTGAACGTAGCGAACAAGCGGCCTGGCAAAGGACCAGGCCCTGTCAGTGGTGCGCCTGTATAGCACAGGGGGGTGTCCGGCATAAGAGACGCTCGCTTCACTCTCCCTACTGTAGTAAGCGACAACTGCCGCTGTAGTCATGGCATCCAGGCTACGGCTGCTAACTAGTTGGTTAACCTCGCCCAGGATGGTTAGACTGTCCAGGTCTCAGATGTGAGCTTTTAGGGAGTCGTATACGTACTGGCTCACTTCCGAGACGGCCTCCCCGTGGCCGACAACATCCGCGACAGCTAGTCGAGTAATTATGTCACCTTTACAGACTCCAAAGTAGTAGATGTCTCCACCCTTGCCCCCTTCACAACAGGCTGCAGAGTAGATAGAGCCGATGACCTTTCCGGCAGTGATCTCTATGTCGCGATTACGGATGCCTCCCCAAATTCCCGCACACTCGAGCCTTGGAGGCGACTCAACCTTTGCGACTTTTGGATCTTCCTCGTGCATAGGTCCGCTCCTTTCCAAAGGTGTATTATCGCATCATTAAGAAACCGGCTGGGCGCCAGTGCACACCCAAGGGATGCACTCCTATTGCTTGGTGTGTTAAGCTGTACCTTCCTAGTCCGGCTGTTTACAAACTATTGTGAACCTGCTACCTTGCCATGGACGCGCACGGCGTCCCGTTACTCTACCCTCACCCATACCAAGGCTTTTCATCTGGCTCGACTCGGAGGCCATCCATAAGCTTGTTGAAACCACTGAACAGATCTACCACCGCCATTACTTCCAGAACGCCCTCGTCATCTAGACCCAACTTCCGCACCGCGGAAGTATGGACGTTCAGTCAGTACTCGCACCCCATTACCGCAGATACTGCTACAGCAATGATCTCCTTTGTCATCCGGTCGAGCTTCCCTGGCTCCACCATTACGGCCTTAACCTTTTTCCAGTTCGCATCGAGGAAGCTAGGCTTTCCGGCCATCGCCTTATACATATTCGGAACGAAGTCGATCCCAAGGGTACTCTTGATGTCTTCGTAAACCTCTTTGGCCTTACCTTCTACCTCTTCCTCCGAGATAAGCTTTACCGATGCCATGATCTCTTCCTCCCCTCTTTCAGTCTGCCCGCGCCTCAATAACCGGGAGAGATTCTCCGTTCTCCCTCACGATTCCGGATAAGCTGCATCACTTCGGCTCGCGGGTGTTCTGTCAAATAATCGTACTCTCGCCCCTATCTAAATGTGCGAATGCGCCACGGAATGAGCATAGGCACTTTGCGTTGGTAGTTCCGATAAGGCTCTCCAAAATCAGCCACAAGGTCGCGTTCCTCAAATACTGAACCGACGATTATCCATGTTGTCCACAGAACGTTATACAGCAACCGGTCTAGGCTCAGGTCCGGACATGACCAGATTAACAACAGAGAGAAAAAATAGAGCGGATGGCGCACCCAGCGATAAGGGCCACGAACGATAAAAGGCATCGGCGGCGGGTCCTTTCCACGTAAATTATTCAAAATCGGACTGAGGCCGAACGCGTCAAACGAGTCCAGTGCCCAAAAGCCCCAGTAGAAGCCCAGAATCGCCAGGATAAAGACAGCGCGCATCAACCAACGAATAATGCCCTGTGGCGTCGCTATAACGTAGGCGGACTTTTGCCAGAATACAACTAGTATCAGTAAGGCAGCGCCTGAGGCAATCGTAAATAAGGCACCATGGTATTCCGCTCTAATGAACTTTGCCAACCATCGGCGGAACGACCTTCTAAGCATCACGCTGTGTTGAATGAAAAATGCTAGAGAGAGCAAGGCGTTTAATCCAAGTCCTGCGATTTCGCCCAGGCCCAGATTTACAAGATTCAGCGAACCGTGAAAGAGAAATACCATCCAAACCAGCATCGAGACTGCCCCAATGAGGTACGTCAGTATGAGCATCACATAGGAAGCAAATTTGGAGGTAGATGGCTCTAGCATTTTCCACTAAATCTGTAGAGAGAACTTGCGCAAAAATCTAAGGTGGCGAGTTGCAGAAAGCTTCAGTGCCCGAATGGGTCGGTGTGGACAACATTCCGGCAGAGAGAAACGAATTTTCAGACCTTAACACAACAAATATAGATATGCTACGGATGAAATAAAGTTGTCATCTAAACAACAAGTCACCACAGGGTACGATGAATCGCTAACAGCATTCTCTCTTCAACTTCTCCATCATTTCCTTGCACATTGCCATCGGATCCCCTCCTGTCTTCACCTTTTCCATCATCTCAGACATCATTTCAGCGCAGTCGAAGCCGAGCCCTTCACCTTGCTGGTTCATCATTTTTTGCATCATCTCGGCAAAGGGCATACCCTCGCAGCAGTTAAGGGTTTCTTCCTTGGTGTTTTTTTTTGTTCGTCGCTCATTTTGATTTCTCCTCTCTATTAGTTATGAAAGTCTTTATGGACCTTCTTTTCAAAAACGAACCCGCCTCTGCGTAAAAAGTATATCCTGTCAAAGAGAAATACCTGGATTGTCATGAGTAGCCAGATCGTGTTAGTGGTGACTTTCTTCCAGCTAACCGCCTCTGCCACTGTGCCGAAACATCCGCAGCTGATGGGGGAGTCTCTGAAGATGTTGATGATGACGAAAAGGGTGAACATAAAGAGTAGTCCACCCAGAATCGACGCCGCAGCGCGCGTTCTCAGACCGAGGATAAGAAAAAAGCCGCCGATAAGCTCTATCCATGGTAGGATGATCGCCACAAGATGAAGCCCTTGGTACGGGATGATCCGATAGGCGGCTATGTTTTCTGCGAATACGCCAGGATCGGGTATCTTGTTCAGACTGGCATAGATAAATATCCCTCCAACATATGTCCTAAGAGCAAGGGATAGATATTCACTCATCAAAATCTCCTTAATATACGACGAGATACTCCTCATGATTCCACCGGATAGTGTTTTTTCCTCCAGGCATCCAAACCGCCTTTAAGGATTTTCACGTTTTTGTGGCCACGCGCCACCAAATTGCTGGCCACCTCCTCATCGTGCCGCTTACTTATTGTGCGCCCGTAAACAATGATTTCCTTCGACTTGTCTGTCTGACCTATACTCACATCATACATAAAACCAAATATTGCCAACGGAAGGCTCACCGCGCCTGCTATGTGCTCTTGTTCGTAAAAGCTATATGGCATGGCGTCGACAAAAAGTGTTTCACCTTTTTTGTGTTTATCGAAAGCCGTGGCAGGGTTTTCGAAGGAGACGGCCTCGTCCAAAAAGCTTTGCGGAACAATTGGTATGCCCTTGAAGTTGGATTTGTTAAAAACCAGAGCACACACCACACTGAGGCCGACAATTAACAGATAGTCGACCCATGTCATGCGAGGGGCCGTAACAGGCGCACGTATTAGTTCACCTGATAGAGTGCTATCAGCAAGTGCTGTCGCTATTTCACGTTTCTCAGTCATGAACAAACTCAAAGGTTTTCAAATCGTCAAAGGAGACTAAAACTATTACAAAGAAGCTTCGATACGATACTCTAATGCCCTATGGTGCTTTCTAATTTCGCCTAAAAACGCGTCTAAGTTCTTAATCACACCAAGATGACTCATGAGCACTTTACCACTTTTATCTATCACAATGGTAAGAGGGACATGTTTCACCTTGGACTTTGTCTTAGCCTTTTTCTGCGGATCTGGAAACAAGGGAAATTCAACTTTGAATTTCTGCTTGTATACAGCGATCTCTTTAGATTTGCTTGCCAAACCAATACCTATCATCTTGATATTTTTACTCAGTTCCTTATCTTCCTTGATGGATTTGTAAAGTTGGTTGGCGATGGGAGCGTTCTGATGGCATTTGGGGCAGAAAATGCCAAAGAACTCCACCACGATGAGCTTGGCCGGGATCTGAGGCAATGAAAAAGCTCTTCCACCTTTAATTCCAAGGTACGCGCGCATCTCGGGCAAGGTTGGCATTTCTATTTCAAACTCTGGCAGTGTGCTGCCGGGGGCTATGGCCATTCCTGCATAAACGAGAGAACAGCTCATACTCAGCAAGATGCAAACGATCAACCCCAACACCTTTTTATGGAAATTCTGGTCTGGTCTCAATTTTTCAACAAATCTGCGAGCGTTATTTACTGACATAATTCCTCCTTTGGTCTCAGTCTAAGGTTCACTCTCACCCACAAGAAGGCTGTGACTCTGAATCGTATGGGGTGCCATCTTTTAAACTAGCCAGAATCTTGTCAGCTACCTGCCGTGCTAAACCCTCTCTTTCGGCTTCCGAGATCTCGTCGACAAGCATTATGTCTTTGTATTTATTGTCTTTATTATAAATAGGGAGGGCGTCGAATTGGATCATGTTTTCGTGGCCGACAACGTTTTTCATAATCCGGCCGTGACAATGCATGAAACAACCATCAATAACAACGATTTTGTTGGCCTTCCTGGCCCACTCTGCCATTGCCGAACGTGGTGCTGTAAACATTTCTCCGTGGCATCCGCGGCTGTATGGCTCTTCCTTTGCCACCATATGGGCCGCAACTCTAGCAATTTCTCCACGAAAACATCCTCCCTCGCATGAAATGACGGGAATTTTTCCCTCGGAGATCATCTTTTTTCCGACAACTTCACCCAGAGGACATACTGCCTTCTTGCCTTCTACCTCAATGGCAAAATCTTGTTTTGATACTCGCATGGTAATGTCCTCCTTTTCCCTTTTGACTGAATCGTACATGCGCTTTACCTCATCTTTACCCCTTATGACGTATTAGCGAATGAAAAGGATACACCTGCAGTCATTTTTTTGGAGATTCAAACTAGAGGTTGTACAGTAGGGAGTAAATTAGAGATGGCTAAAGTGTATTTCCATGAAAATGTAGACTTCTTGCCCGAGTGCTCTGAGATGTATGCCAAACCTGAATCGTGGATTCCAGCTGATAGTCTTCATTCAGAAAAATTGAGGCGAACACAACTTCGTGTTGTCCTCTCTTTCTCCCAAAACTTCACGTCTCTTGCCAAGATGTGAACTTCTGGAAAAGTTCAGATATGAGAAGGAGATGTGACTTTGATTAAGATCGAGTAATGCGTAATTCCTCAGGATTTCAGTCGGCGTTAATGTCGCATCCTTCAATTTAATGTTTTGAAGGGTGAACCGTTAATGATAAACAGTAACCGTTTACCGTTAACTGTTTACCCTTTACTAAGCGCTGGATTAGAGTTACCCATGAGAAATGGAGAACGGTATGAACCACACCAACCTCACGCTATCGTTGCTAGCTGATACCTTTGCCATTTGTAGACTGGAATCTGAGGCAGGTATTCCATCTTGGGCTTTGGCAGGGGATTTTTTCTCAGTTACCCGGACCAAGGAAGAACTCTCACTTGTATGTCTACAAAAAATCGTACCGGAAGGGACTCGTTGTGAGAAAGACTTCCGCAGTATCAAGGTAGAGGGGCCCCTGGATTTCGCCTTGGTCGGGGTCCTCGCCTCGCTGACAAAAGCTTTGGCTCAAGAGGAAATCAGCATCATGGCAATATCAACCTTTGATACCGACTATTTGCTGGTCAAGGAAGCACAGGTGGATAGGGCTGTCCAGAAGCTGTCGCAAGCTGGACACCGGTTTGTCTAGCCCGGATACCTTTCCGGGCTTACCCTTTTCCCCTTGTTCCCGACCCAATGCTGTGCTATTCACATCTTGCATCTTGTTAAGTAGGTAAGAGTACCTTTCACAATGGTGGCAAAAGAGGAGGATTGTACGGTGGGTAAAGCAAGCGAAAAAAAATCAATCAATTTCTTACGGGGCATTCCTGCTGAAGAAGCCCTGTCGCGCCTCATACCAATTGCATCCGAGGGCTATGAAAAAGCGATAAAACGATACGGAACAGATGTGCTTCAGTATGGCCATTTTAATGGCTTTAAGCCCTTGCGAGATCTTATAGGCCAGTCACATCACGTTGATCCGGAGCGAGTTATTGTTGGCAATGGCGGTTTGGAAGTGATTTCACTTTTTTTCAAGTCACTCCCGAGAGGAAGCAATATTATTGTTGAGGAAGCGACTTATGATCGCACAATGGTCGATGCAGAACAGTACGGGCATAATCTGATTGGAGTTGAATTGACATCGACTGGAATAAACCTCAAGCAATTAAAAGAGGTGGCGAACAAAATCCCAGCCGCAGTTTTTTACGGAATCCCATTTCATCAAAATCCCACTGGCATTAACTACTCTGAAGAGAATCGGGAGGCTGTTGAACAGATATGCAGAGAACAGTCCATCCTGTGCGCTTGGGACATTTGTTATGAACTGCTTCGTTATGATGGAAATAAGAATACCTCTATAACAGTTTCAGAATGGGGACCTATTTTGATGAGTTCCTTTACAAAAACTATTTCTCCGGGGACGAAGTGTGGATACATCATTCTGCCAAAAGACTATGTAGAGCACATGGGTAAGGTTGTTGCCAACACCCGGATCAATCCCAACTTACCGACTCAAGCATTCATAGCCGATTTCATAGAATCTGGTAAATATTCAGACTTCTTAGACTATTTATGCGCTCTTTATAAACCGAAAATGGATGCACTCAATTTGTCGCTTAATGCTCATTTTCCGGGAGCCTCTCCTGTTGATATCAGCGGTGGCTTCTTTGCTAGTATCAGCTTGAAGAAAATAACACCCGACAAAGAAGAATCCTTTATAAAATCTGCCAAAGAAGCCGGCGTTGGTATCGCCGCGGCCTGGGACGCTGTCGCTCCTAATTTGAGAGAAAAAAAGCGCAAGGACGGCTTGTTTACGCGCTTGACTTTTCCCGCTTACGAGCCAGAAGAAATACAATGGGGTATTGCCAAACTAAAGGAACTAGAGGAGCTCTCACGTTAATTAGTCGACATATGATTAGAAAAAGACAATGACTCCAAGAACGATTTGCTAAGCTGAACCCATCGCCGAACAAGAAAGCGTAAAACGCTTGCCCCCTCTTCACTCCGGTTAGCTCAATCGTTAGGATTACATTGATACTTATGAGTGTACATGTTTTTACCTACGGTTCCCTCATGTTCGATGGAGTTTGGTCGAAAGTGGTGGATGGTATTTATGAAAAGGTAGGCGCAAGATTGTATGGTTACCAGAGGAGGAAGATAAGGGGCGAGATATATCCGACGGTACTTCCTGGAACGAGCGGAGACTATGTTGATGGTATTATCTATCTGAATGTAGGCAAGAGCGACCTGAAGACATTGGATACATTTGAGGGAGAATATTATCAGAAGGAAATGGCCGAATGTGGGTTGACTGACGGGGGCAACATTACTGCCTGGGTTTATGTCTTCAAAGAACGGCATAGAAATTTGGTGGAAGACGAGCCATGGGACCCGGTTTGGTTCTCGGAAGATGGGATTCATGAGTTTCTTGCTGGTTTGGATGTTTCATGAAAATGCTGCAGGGAGCTTCAATTGCCGTCACAAGACCGTGGAAATCTATAAAAAATCCAGCCTCGGAAAAAAGTAATGACTCTAGAACACTTTCAGCAGATCTTAAGAGGTATTTGTGACACCACATTCCACATCGAGTAAGAACAGGCGAATCCCCAAGGGGTGGTCTCTTATTGCACTTGCGGCCATGTTGATTCTCCTCTCACCAGTGGCTGACATGGTGTTGATGAATACGGCTTTTTCCAGCCACCCCTCCGAGTTGCCGCCCTCTGAGGGTCCTGTCATTCTTCAGATATCGGATCAGTCGCGGCCCCAGATGGAACTGTCAAAAGGGAAATTTCTGGTCGCCAGTAAAAAGCTTAGAGATCCTCAATTCTTTGAAACGGTCGTGCTCCTGATTGATTATGGTAGCCAGGGGGCCATGGGTCTGGTAATTAATCGACCCACCACGGTCAAACTTTCAAAAGTGTTGCCGGAGATAGAGGGGTTGCAGAAACGGTCTGATGCTATTTATCTGGGCGGGCCTGTGGCCAAGAACCAGTTGATGCTTCTCATACGAACCAATAGTCCACCTGAGGAATCTCGCCTCGTATTTAAGGACATCTACCTCAGCTCCAGTCAGACGATAATCGAGAAAATGATCGACAATCCCGACACCCCTGAGAGATTCCGGGTTTATGCGGGTTATGCCGGTTGGGCGCCTGGGCAATTGGACCAGGAAGTGTCGAGAGGCGGCTGGCATATTTTAGAGGCCGATGAAGAGAGTGTTTTCGATAAAACTCCTGCGGAGATCTGGCCGGAACTCATTCGGAGGAGCTCCGCTTTGTGGGTCAGAGTAGTGGGAGAGTAAAAACCGCTGCGCTCGCGTGACGGTGGATAGGATTGCAGCCATGGATCGATACACTGGCCCGCATAAGTTTCACATGGAAGGTTGGATTAGTTGTGCACCCTTTGAGCGGTTGTTGCACATGGAGATAGTCGAAGCCTCCGACGGTCGAGCCACCCTGACCATGCCTTTTCTTATCGACTACGCTCAAGGCGCTGGGCTCATGCATGGTGGTGCTCTGGTTAGTCTGGCCGACACCGCGGTTGTCATGGCCATCAAGAGTTTGGCTCCGGTTCAAACTCACTTTGCCACGATTTCTCTGGAGTCGAAATTTCTCTACCCTATCAAGCAAGGGGTAGTTACCGCCAGGGCAAAGGTCATTAAACAAGAAGGAAGAATACTGCAAGGGCAGGCAACTGTTTACAATGAAGAGGAAAGACCGGTGCTGGAGTTCTCTTCTACCTTTAGGGTTGCCAAAGACAGCATCATCAGAGGAATTACCTTTCAAGAGAGCGATAAGTCTCAGTGAAAATGCTCCAGCGAGCGCATTCCCCGTAGCTTGTCGTAGCGAAGCGGAGATCCCGCTATCGGGGCTGCGGGATTAGCGACCGAACTACAATAAAATGTATTAATACCTTACATTTCGAATCCCGCTTCAGCGGGACTGCAGCTTGCTGCAGGGACCTTCAATTGATCAATAGAATTTCTTGCCTCAATGATTGAGAAGAAGCACTGATCCAGTCTTTCAGGCCGAGGTCTCGAGCAGTGAAAACCTTTCAGCTTCTGGTGTTGTTTTTTGTGCTTACCTTGAACGTAGCCTATGCTGGAGAAGCGGAGGTCTTGCAGGTCAAGGTAAAACGTAGTGGCGACAATGTTTATTATTTTGACGTTACCGTGACTCATAAAGACGAAGGCTGGGACCACTATGCGGATAAGTGGGATGTTGTTGCTCCGGACGGAACCATTCTTGGCACTCGTACTCTTTACCACCCACATGTCCAGGAACAACCATTCACCAGGAGCCTGTCAGGAGTAACGATACCCGAAGGAGTTCGCAGGGTAACCATTCGGGCCCACGATTCAGTACACGGATACGGAGGCAAAGTCATGACCGTTGATTTGCCCCAATGAAGTGTAGACAACACACCCATCTACTTCGTGGCCATTACTGCTTCTACCCCCCGTCGACCACTTGCGGCAGTCTGCTGGAGCGATGGAGTGGTGGAGTAATGGAGTAATGAAAGGACCAATTCAAATTAAATTCGGGCTTTCATTTTTTCCAACACTCCAATACTCCAGTACTCCAGTACTCCAGTACTCCAAAAGAGCTCGCATCTTTACCGGCAAAGCCATCTAGCTCTGACTTCTCCCTAATGACCAGGTTTTCGATGTTTATTAAACCCTACTTTGGGACAATTTTTGCGTAGACTTTTCGTTGAGTATCCGGGTTAGTTGGGTAGCCATTTCATCTAGCCCGGATATTTCATGAATTGCTATCGCGAGACCACGAAGATGGATGTGCCACCTGGCAACCGCAGGGTGTTGGTTCCGAGGCGTACCTGAACGGTACGTCGCAGGGGCCGACACCCGAGGACGTCAGGAAGGACGGCCATATCCGTGGTCGCAGCAAGTAAGTCATGAAATATCCGGGCTAAAGAAAGGGGATTGACTATGAGTGATTCGAAGACCTGTTCTCACTGTGGAGGTGCAACCCTGGAAGCTGGTCGGGTTCAGTCCACGGGTCGGGTAAACTTTCATTTTGAGGATCCGCGTTTTTTAACTGCTCTCACGGGGTATGTTCCCATTTTGTCAACCATGTGTTTGGATTGCGGCACTATTGACTTGAGTGGTGAAGTCGAGAAGGCCCGAAAAATCTCAAAAAAGGCGTGAGCCTGCCAATCTGCAGGTCGCTCACACAAACATCATAACAAGTGGCTTAGCCGTCCGTCGGCCCGTTCCGCTAAATGAGACTGGCCGGCGGCGGCTGAACTCCAACCTGCTGTTTCACCCATCCCCAAAACGGAACTTGCCTCAAAAATGTTATGAACGATACAGGCCAAAGGGGAATCCTACTCCATTGGCCTTCCTGGTGTTTCTTCTGAGTGACTGGTGGGATGCCTGTGCCACTTCCGCAGCTGTGGGTGGGGGAGCCCCTGGCCCCGTTCTGCAGGAACGGGGAACAGGGAGGGGGTGCCTTCCCCCGCACCCAGCTGCGCTTGAAGTGACCAGGCCGGAGCCTTGGAACGACAGAAGAAATACCAGGAAGACATTTTCATTTCCAAATGAGACCTCAACTCGGCAATAGCTTCAACGTATAAACATCAAGCATCCATGCTTGGGGAAAGTCCTGATCCCCCAAAACACTTTCTCTTGCTGTCATTAGATGGTAGAGTTTGCCGTATGGAGATCTCGCGACGTGAGTTCATAAAAAGCTCTCTCATCCTGGGCGGCTCACTGTTTCTCCCACATAGGTCTCTCTACGCTGCGGTCCAAAAACGACAGCAATGGTATCCCGCCTACGGAAAGTTGGAGGAAGAGGGCAGACTATTAGAGAGGGTTGAGCAAGCCTATTCGATGCTCGAGCAGTGCGAGCTCTGTCCAAGGCAATGCGGGGCGAATCGAAAAAACGGTGAAGTAGGACTCTGCCGGGCTCCAGCCAGAGTTCTGGTTTATGTGGCTCAGCCTCATTTTGGCGAAGAGATATCCCTCGTTGGACAACACGGATCTGGTACCATCTTTTTTTCCAACTGCAACCTCCGTTGTGTGTTCTGCCAAAACTGGCCCATCGCCCACGAGGGACACGGGAGAGAGTATGACGATGAGAGGTTGGCGGAAATGATGCTCTATCTGCAGAAGATAGGCTGCCATAACATCAACCTGGTCACACCCACTCATGTAATGCCCAACATCTTAAGTGCTACCAGAATAGCCTTTCATAAAGGTCTGCACATTCCCCTGGTTTACAACACCAGTGGTTATGAACGCGTCGAGATCTTGAAAATTCTGGACGGCATCGTGGATATCTATTTGCCTGACATGAAGTATATGGATAGTGGCAAAGCGGCGAAATATTCAGCCGGAGCTTCTGACTACCCGGAAGTATCTAAAAAGGCCATTCTGGAAATGAACCGCCAGGTTGGACAGCATGTTGTCGACCAACGGGGAGTTGCCCTCCGCGGGCTTATGATTCGACACTTGGTCATGCCTAACAAGGTGGCGGGGACCGAAAAGTTTGTCAGGTGGGTGGCGGAGAATCTGCCGAAATCTTCCTATGTCAACATAATGCATCAGTACAAGGTTGAATATAAGGCGTATGAATATCCTGAAATTTGGCGTGCCATCACAGCACAGGAATACCTGGAAGCCATGGATTTGGCTGTGGAGTCTGGTTTGACTAACCTTGACCCTAGATCCGTGGCAGTCTACGAGATTTACGCCAGGAAACAAAACAGGAAGACCAGAACGGCTCGATAGAAGGTTTCAGTAATCAGGTGTC
>Ga0102956_1000583_pt1 | contig 12971 bp, 6 predicted proteins | sample SalPonF2_A_D2_MG_FD_84515 | JGI IMG/M metagenome (GOLD analysis project Ga0102956, IMG submission 84515) | Salt pond soil microbial communities from South San Francisco under conditions of wetland restoration - Salt Pond MetaG SF2_A_D2_MG ...
ACGATCAATATCGATACTCCAAAGGACAAGCAGCAGCAATTCATCTTGAATGAATCGGAATTGGAAGAACTGGGTCGCTGGGCAATGATCATTGAAGAACATTACCAGAAAGCTATGGATATAGAATGGGCGAAAGATGGAAAATCAGGGGATATATTTATTGTTCAGGCGCGCCCGGAAACGGTGGAATCTCAAAAAGAGGCGGGATCATTTAGCACTTATCGCTTAAAAGAGAAGAAGGAGAGTCTGGTTGTTGGCATTGCCATAGGAAACGCAATTTCAACTGGAAAAGCATGTGTGATTAAAAAAGCAGAAGATATTGATGAATTCAGAGATGGTGCTATTCTTGTTACGGATATGACTGATCCGGATTGGGTTCCGATTATGAAACGGGCTTCCGGTATTATCACAAATCATGGCGGACGCACATCGCATGCTGCAATTGTAAGCAGGGAATTGGGAATACCGGCTGTGGTTGGCACAGGTAACGGGACGAAGAAAATCAAAGATAAACAGAAAATTACACTGTCGTGTGCGGAAGGTGATAAAGGATATGTTTATGATGGAATACTCGATCATGAGGTTAAAAAAATAAATCTTGAGGAGATCCCTGAAACCCGTACACAAATTATGATGAATATTGCGAGTCCGGATGCAGCTTTTCGATGGTGGCGGCTACCGGCTAATGGGATTGGGTTAGCGCGGATGGAGTTTATCATCAACAATATCATCAAGATTCATCCACTCGCATTATCCCGCTTTAAGAAACTGAAGAATAAGACGATTAAAAAGACAATTGAGAAGATTACCGCCGGATATAAAAATAAAGAAGATTATTTCATTGATAAATTGAGCATGGGAATAGCCCGAATTGCAGCTTCTCAATATCCGGAACCGGTAATTGTTCGTATGAGCGATTTTAAAACGAATGAATACGCAAAACTCATTGGTGGCGAACAATTCGAGCCAAAAGAAGAAAATCCCATGATTGGGTTCAGGGGGGCTTCCCGGTATTACAGCGATCTGTATAAAGATGGTTTTGCGCTAGAATGTCGTGCTATTAAGCAGGTCAGAGAAAAAATTGGCCTGGATAATGTTATCGTGATGATTCCATTCTGCCGGACTCCCGATGAAGCTGATCGTGTATTGTCGGTGATGGCTGAATATGGTTTGAAACGTGGCGTCAAAGGATTGGAAATTTATGTTATGGTAGAAATACCGTCGAATGTCATTTTAGCGGATAAATTTGCCGAACGTTTTGATGGATTTTCAATCGGATCGAATGATTTAACGCAATTAACATTGGGAGTTGACCGTGATTCTGATTTGTTAGCAAATATTTTTGATGAGAGAAACGAAGCTATCCTGAGAACGTTGAAAGATGTCATTGCGAAAGCTCATCAATATGATACCAAGGTCGGTATTTGCGGTCAGGCGCCAAGTGATTACCCGGAATTTGCCGAATTCCTGGTTGAAGCTGGTATCGATTCAATGTCCTTAAATCCAGACAGTGTTATTCAGGTTAAACAGCGCATCGCAAATGTTGAGAAGGTCAAAGTTCATTAACCCGGATTATTCACCAAGAAATTTAGTCGTGTCCCAAAGGCTTTCGGGATGAAAAAGCGCATGAAAGGCACTTTGGTGCCTTGATTAAGCATTTTCAATTTCAAAGCGGAGCACGGCATAATTTCGCGGCTTTTTTTAGTATCCTCAAAATCGAGGATCGGTTTAAATTTTATAAGTAAGATAATTAACAAGCTGATATGCGTTTTTTTCTTGTTGGTTACGTAAATAATTCGGGTTAAAATAACGTGAGTTAGAATATATTATATGTACAAAATAATAGCATTTTTTACCTATATCCGCGTTTGGAAGAGCTCTCACTCAAAAAGCAGGATCGAGATGACGTCAAAGTTATGTTTATTAACGAATAACAACGTCTCGGAGTGTCATTTCGGACGAAGTGTCTTTAGAGTAAGTTGTTCTTAGCAAAACGTTGATTTAAGAAGTTTTTTTATTTCGATCTCACGATAAAACAGAAAGTTAAAAATGATCTATAGCACTGAGTCTTAAATGGTGATAATTAGTTGGCTTTACTTTGATATTATAAAAGTATAACAAAGGGTAATAGATGTATTCCCTTTGTTTAAATATAAGAAGGCTTTGCAAAACTCGGATTTATGTTCAAGGTCAAAGCCAGAGGAATCTTTAAACGGAGCATATGATTCATATGTGATGATCTTAAAATTCCGATAACGCAGAGATTTGGCAAAAAGACAGTTTTGCACAAGCTTCTATAATTATGAATTTATTTTTGGGGGAAGAGGAGTACCATGAATGTACTTACCGTAACAGTGAATCCTGCTATAGATAAAAACACGGTAGTTGATACCGTTATGCCAACAAAAAAATTAAGATGTGAAGAACCCAGTTTTGAAGCGGGAGGAGGCGGCATTAATGTATCAAGAGCGATTAAAGAAATGGGGGGAGAATCACATGCGCTTTTTTTAGGAGGTGGACCTATGGGAAAACATATTGAAAATTTGTTGGGAAAAGCACAAATCAATTATGAAATGGTACCTATTGATAACTGGACCAGAGAAAACTTAATGGTCATGGAAAAATCCACCGATCAGGAATATCGTTTTGTAATGCCGGGTCCGAAGGTATTTGAGAATGAATGGAAACGTTGCCTGGAAAAGATCAGTGCATTTGAACCAGTACCGGAATATATCGTAGTGAGTGGTAGTTTGCCTGAAGGTATACCGGATGATTTCTATGCACAAATAGCGCAAATAGCAAAAATTCGAGAATCGAAATTGGTTGTAGATACCTCTGGACCAGCGTTATTTAAAGCTGCGGATGTCGGCGTCTTCCTCTTAAAACCAAATCTTGGAGAATTGGCGGCGCTCGTTGGAAAAGAGACGATAACCGTGCACGAACAGGAAAAAATTGCGAGGGATATTGTTGGTAGTGGTAAATGTGAAATATTAGTGGTATCACTTGGCCCCCGCGGTGCTATGATGATGACTAAAAATGATATCCAATATGTGGTTCCTCCTACGATTAAGCAGCATAGTACCGTGGGTGCTGGTGACAGTATGGTTGCGGGTTTGATTTACGCCCTATCGGTTGGAAAGCCACATTTGGATATGCTCAGAATGGGAGTGGCAGCAGGTACGGCAGCAACTATGACCTCGGGCGCAGAATTATGTCATAAAGAAGACGTCTTTCGATTATATGAGTGGTTAAAATACCGGACGTCAAGTTCCTACCATGAATGACGGCTCGCTACATATTGGTTTTGTATCGACACGGTTAGCTGGAATAGATGGTGTTTCGCTTGAGGTGGATAAATGGGTGGAAGTGTTAAAGGAACTCGGACACAAAAGTTTTTACTTTGCAGGATTATCCGATTGGCCTGAGGACCGGGGTTATATAGTCGATGAGGCCTATTTTAAGCATGATGATATCCAAAAAATAAATCACGAGCTCTTTGATAAACAACAACGATCGGAAAATACTGCGAATAAAATTTCTAATTTAAAAAGTCATTTAAAACAGAAATTATACCAGTTCCAAAGAAAATTTGATATTGATTTATTGATTGTTGAAAATGCATGGTCGCTACCAATAAATATTCCACTTGGTATCGCCTTGTCGGAATATGTTGGTGAAACCGGTATTCCGGCTATCGCACATCATCACGACTTTTGGTGGGACCGGAAACGTTATATGGGAAGTCCGATTGATGATTATCTCGGAGCGGCTTTTCCTTCCTCTCATTCTAAGATTCAACATGTTGTGATCAATAGCGTGGATCGAAGGCAATTGTCTTTTCGCAAAGGGGTATCGGCTGCGTTAATCCCAAATGTCATGAATTTTAACGCAGAAAAAGATAAAGCTGATCACTATGCGGATGATATGAAGGAACAACTTGGTATTGATTCGTCAACCAAATTATTATTGCAACCCACCCGAATCGTTCCCCGCAAGAAAATTGAACGTGCCATTGAATTAGTGAAAAGGATAAACCGAGATGCTGTACTTGTGGTCACCCATGAAGCTGGGGACGAGGGAACGGCATATTTGAAATATTTACAGGAATATGCCAAATATTTTAATGTGAAGGTGTTATTTGCCGAAGATCGATTCGATCAGAATCGGGGAACATTATCTGATGGCCGGAAAATATATTCTATAGCGGATGCTTACCAAAATTGTGATTTGGTAACCTATACCTCTCAGATTGAAGGATTTGGTAACGCGTTTCTGGAATCGATTTATTATAAATGTCCCATCGTTATCAGTGCATACGAGATTTTTACTCTCGATATTAAACCCCATGGATTTAAAGTCATTCAACTCGATGATTTCATAACAGATAAAGCTGCTGATTTGGTGAATTACGTTTTAGACAATCCATTACTCGTTAAGGAATGGGTCGATAATAATTTCTGGCTGGGACAAATTTATTATTCATACGAAACACTAAAAAAGAGATTACAAGTTCTCCTTGAAGAGCCCTTCGGTTTAATGACATAACCCGGCTTATTCACCAGGAAATTTAGTCGTGTCCCGAAAAGCTTTCATGATTAAAAATGTGCATGAAACGTACAAGGGTACATTTAAGCATTTTTAAATTCAACGCAGAGCACGGCAAAATTTCGTGGCTCTTTTTAAATTCCTCAAATTTGAGTAAAGCGTTATTATTTACATGATATTGTTTTTTCAAAACGTCGTTATGTATTTATCATTGTAGATTACGTGAATAATTCGGGATAACTGTTTACCTACACATGGAATGTATAAATAAGCGATACTTTTTGGAGTGCCTAAGTTTAAAATTAAAACATAGTACCAAAAGTAGCTTGTATCCAATAACCGACATAGTAGGATAGAATTGCAGCGCCGCCTCCTGTTAACAAGGTTTCGAGTCCTGAACGGATCATCGATTTTTTTAAAACAAGCCCTTTAACAATACCTATTCCGCTAAAAGTTATCCCAACAATGATGCTGCTTATTAAAAAAGCATGGTGTTTACCCAGTTGTGGAAAAATAAAGGGCAGGAGCGGTAAAATGCCGATCGTTAAGAAAGCTATAAATGTGGACAACGCCGCTCTAAGTGGATGCGGACCATCAAGCTGCAGACCGAGTTCCTCTGTTAGCATGGTATCGACCCAGCGCTTTTGATCTTCTGTTATTATAGTAACGATTTTTTCGAGTATATCCCCTTCAAATCCTTTTTGTAGGAAAATCTGTCGTATTTCTTCCCGTTCTCCTTCTGGTATTTTTTTGATATGTTCCTCTTCTGCAATACGGGCTTTTTCAACATGTTCTCGTCGGCTTTTGGTTCCCAAATAATTACTGACGGCCATACTGAATCCATCGGCCAATACATTTGCGAAGCCCAGAACAATGATCACAAGATTCGAGAAGCCTCCTCCTATCGCACCAGCTACTACTGCAAATGTTGTTACCCCACCATCAATACCGCCAAGGACAGCATCCCCCAAGTAGCTATGTCCTTTTTCCTTTTGTAATCGGTCACGAATAACTTCCCTACGGTGTTCGTGTTCTAATTTTTTTGTCTCTCTTTGATTATTCATATTCGAATAGTACAAATTATTATGAGAAGCCTATGCAAAACCGTTCTTTTGCTCAATCTCTGCATTTTCGCGACTTCGAAATCCTCGAATCCCGAAAGCATTCGGGATGCTGCGGTTCCGAAGTCACTCAGGCTTTGATATTGAACAAAAATCCCGGTTTTGCAAAGCCTTCTATTGATTAACAGCTGGTTTTTTAAAATTGTATGAAGATTCATCTCTGATTGCTAACAAATTTAGCTTTGAAATAAGTTAATAATTTAGTAATATAGCCAAGATTTGATCCAGGGAAACTCCAAATTGTAATACACGTAATACTCTCGTTTTACGCATAATATGAACAATCGAACGCGCAAATCGATCATGATTATGCACCAATTTTTGGTGACGAGCAGTTTATTTCCAATTTTTCAAGTTTTTAAAGGAGGTCCCCGAATACATGTATTTGCATAAAAAAGAATCCATATTTTCAAAGATATTATTAATTACAAAATCCGGCACTTCATTTGTAAGTAGTCGGATTTTTTTTTGCCTTAGCGCTACGCACATAATCTTGAAAGCTGATAACAACAAACGATAACATGACTTTACCACAAAAAAAACGTGCGACACTCGCACTCTCTGACGGAACCGTTGAACGCGGTATAGCCATAGGCTACGATGGTACAACCGGAGGTGAACTCTGTTTTAATACAAGTATGATGGGATACCAGGAGATCTTTACCGATCCCAGCTATTACGGTCAACTCATGATGATGACTTACCCTCACATTGGTAATTATGGGGCCAGCAACCGTGATGATGAATCCCGCAAGGTCATGATTGCCGGCCTAATCGTTCGCTCTTATTCCTGGGAATACAGCAATCCAATGGCTGATAGCGATCTGGATGCCTACTTAAAACGCAACAAAATAGTTGGCATCAGTGGAGTGGATACGCGCAAACTTGTTCGCCATATTCGTACAAAAGGTGTCATGAATGCCATTATTTCCACTGAAGAAACGGATGAAGAGGTCCTGGTTAAAAAGGCACGTAACTGGGTTTCCATGAAGGGCCTGGAATTAGCCACAAAAGTCACACGCGATGAAGCTCAGACCATTCGTAATGGTGGAAATTTTCGTGTAGCAGCCATCGATTTTGGAATTAAACAAAATATCATCAACAACTTGATAAATCGCGGATGCAATCTTCGTGTCTTCCCCGCCAAGGCTACTTATGAAGAAATCATGCAGTGGGAACCGGATGGTTTCTTTTTATCCAACGGTCCCGGCGATCCGAATGCTACGGCAAAATATGCATTGGACACCATTTCTCAGATGAAAGCAACGGGTAAGCCTATTTTTGGCATCTGCCTTGGACATCAGCTTATGGCTTTATCGGAAGGAATCAGTGTTAGCAAAATGTTTGTGGGACACCGTGGTGCTAATCACCCGGTGCAACATGTCAAAAAGAGATTGGTCGAAATCACCACACAAAATCACGGTTTCGCTGTCGATCCCGATTCTGTTTTAGACGATAAAGCGGAGATCACACATATCAATTTAAATGATAATACGGTAGAAGGATTGGCTTTCAAACGCTTCAATGGCTTCAGTGTGCAATATCACCCGGAAGCCTCTCCCGGTCCACACGATTCATCTTACTTATTCGATGAATTTATCAGTAGAATCGAAGAGGCCAAATCGACCGCATCAGTAAAATAAAACATCAACTTTAAACTGTAGAAGCCAAACATGCCACGACGTAACGACATTCATAAAATTCTTATCATCGGTTCGGGTCCTATTATCATCGGTCAAGCCTGCGAATTTGATTATTCCGGATCACAGGCCTGCCGCTCTCTTAAAGAAGAAGGTTATGAAGTTGTTCTGATCAATTCGAATCCGGCCACCATCATGACCGACCCCATGATGGCCGATAAAATTTATTTAAAACCTCTCACGACCGATTCCATCAAAGAAATTGTAGCTGTCGAAAAACCTGATGCTGTTTTACCGACGATGGGTGGACAAACCGGTTTAAACCTGGCTCGCGATTTACAGCACGAAGGATTCTGGCGAAAAAACAATATTCAAATTATCGGCGTAGATATCGCAGCTATCGATATTACTGAAGATCGTCAGCAGTTTCGCGATCTTATGGATCAGATCGGTATCGATCAGTGTAAAAGCAGAACGGCCAATTCTCTTCTTGATGCTAAAGAAATTATTCTGGAGTTAGGCGGACTTCCCGTAGTAATTCGCCCTTCATTTACCATGGGCGGAATGGGCGGAGGAATCGTCTGGACCGAAGAGGAAATGGAAAAGAAAATTTTACGTGGTCTCGAACTTAGTCCGATCCATGAAGTTTTAATTGAAGAATCGATTTTCGGATGGAAAGAATACGAGCTTGAACTCTTGCGTGATGACAATGACAACGTCGTTATCATCTGCGGTATCGAAAATGCGGATCCGATGGGCGTACATACCGGCGATTCTATGACGGTTGCCCCCACACAAACGTTATCGGATAAGCAATATCAGGCTCTGCGTGATGCCGCAATAAAAATGATGCGCTCCATTGGTACATTCGCCGGCGGTTGTAATGTTCAATTCGCCTATGAACCCGGTTCAGACCGTTTTGTTGCCATCGAAATCAATCCGCGTGTTAGCCGGTCTTCTGCATTGGCATCGAAAGCGACTGGTTATCCTATCGCGAAAGTCGCCACAAAACTTGCCGTTGGATATACGCTTGATGAGTTAAAAAATCAAATTACCGGGACGACATCAGCCTGTTTCGAACCTTCCATAGATTACGTGGTCGTAAAAGTGCCCCGATGGAATTTCGATAAATTCCCCGGTGTCGAAGAAGAACTCACCACTCAAATGAAGGCTGTTGGCGAAGTTATGTCGATCGGTCGTAATTTCCCGGAAGCACTCAATAAAGCCTGGCAATCTCTGGAAATCGGACGTGCCGGATTAGGAGCCGATGGCTATGAAGAAATCGACCGTAAATTAGTCAGGGAACGACTACAAAAACCGCATTGGGATTGGTCACTTCAGGTGCATAATGCCTTTAAACTTGGCACTTCTGTTGAAGAAGTGGCAGATATTACAAAAGTAGATCCATGGTTCCTCCAGCAAATCCGGTATATGGTCTCACTTGAAAATCGAACCGAAGGACAATCGCTCGATTCTATATCAAAAGAAGATATGTTTGAACTCAAGCAAGCCGGTTATTCTGACTTTCAGATCGCTTTTCTGATCAGTAAAAGTGGTGATAAAGTCACTGAAAATGATGTCCGAAACAGAAGAAAAGAATTCGGGATGAAACCATCTTTTAAACTGGTTGATACTTGTGCGGCTGAGTTCCCTGCAGAAACGCCATATTATTATTCCGCCTATGAGACGGAAAACGAAAGTGACATTTCTGATCGTAAAAAAGTCATGATTTTGGGAAGCGGACCAAACCGGATCGGTCAGGGTATCGAATTCGATTATTCGTGTGTGCATGCGGTAGTGGCAACTAAAGAAATGGGATATGAATCTATCATGGTGAATTGTAACCCTGAAACGGTCTCTACCGATTTTGATACTGCCGATAAATTATATTTCGAACCGGTATTCTGGGAACGCGTTCTGGATATATACGAACACGAAAAACCAGAAGGAGTGATTTTACAGGTAGGCGGACAGACGGCGCTGAAACTTGCCAAAAAATTCCGTGATGCCGGTATTAAAATCTTCGGTACCGAATTTGAAATGATGGATCTGGCGGAAGACCGGGGGCGTTTTTCCGATCTTCTCCGAAAAATCGATATTCCTTTCCCACAATACGGAACTGCATTTACGGAAGAAGATGCCCTTAAAATTGCAAAAAGAATCTCGTATCCGGTTCTCATTCGACCAAGTTATGTTCTTGGCGGACAAGGCATGCGAATTGCAGTTAAAGAGGAAGAACTCATCCGTTATGTGGCCAGTATTCTGAAAACTCATCCGGAAAATGAATTCCTGATCGATAAATTCCTTGAAAATGCAATTGAGGTAGATGTTGACTCCATTTATGATGGCGAGGAATTATTTATCAATGGAATCATGCAACATATCGAACCGGCAGGAGTCCACTCGGGTGACTCAACCGCGGTCATTCCGCCCTACACACTCTCTGATAAGGTGATTGAGATTATCAAAGATTATCAGCTTCGAATGGCCAAAGCGATGAATATCCGGGGATTTCTCAATGTTCAATATGCTGTTCAAGGTGAAAAAGTATTTGTGCTTGAAGCGAATCCACGAGCAACAAGGACGATCCCATTTCTCGCTAAAGCAACTGAAATTCCCGGTTCTGCAATCGGTACAAAAATCATGTTAGGTGCGAAATTGAAGGAATTCGATCTGGAATCGAAGTTAGAAGGTTACGCTATTAAAGAGCCGGTGTTCCCATTCGATAAATTTCCTGAAGTGAAAAAAGAGCTCGGACCCGAGATGAAATCGACCGGGGAAACGATTTACTTCATGAAAGATTTCAACGACGAACACTTTAAGACACCCTTCGAATTCAAGAATTTGTATCTGAGTAAGTAGAGAATTATATATTAGTTAAACCTCCAAGGTTTTGAAAACCTTGGAGGTTTTTTTATTCGGATTCCAGATCAAAATAAAATCTCCACTATCCTTTTTCGGCGTTTTTTTAGTCGTTGAATATTCACCTTTACCAACCCGTTTTTATAATCAAAGGAATGCATTTTTCCATCCACTTTAATTGCTTTCGGACGTTGTTTGGCGGCCGCGGCAAATATTCCACCTTCGTATAAAGTCACCTTAATATCATTTGAAAATCGTTTAACACTTAAAAGTGTAGCTGCTGAATTATATTTATTTATCAATCCGATTGGCGCTATACCATTCTTCAAAGGGACAATATCGTATACTTTGGCTCCCATTCGTTTCATCCGCACAGGTATCTTGTCCGATTTTTGGGCAAATTGCAATTTTTTGCTGAAATACTCATAAACGGCAAATGTATTTCCCTTCAATCCAGGAACATCTGCCGGACTAAAAGTACCTTTGACCGTATTAGTATTAGCAAGATTCATTACGGCTAAAAGCCCCTTATTGCCGGTATGTGAGAAAGCTTTAAAAACGCGTTTTTTCTGTAACTGAAAGAGACAATCTTTAGTTGGAAGAAGCGGAGTATCAGAACGAATAATTCGTCCGTCGCTATAAACAAGCGGACGCAGAACCTTGAGATTTTGTTTACCTGGCTTATCGGTAAGATAAATGGGTCCGTCATTCAGAGCTCGAGTGACCGCTTGTAAACGGGCATTCGGATTATACGATTCGAACATATCAAAATCCGGATAGACCATTTGTCCAAAATAGAGCGCATTGTACATAGCCTGCATGACATGGGACGCTGAATTTCCCATTTCAAGATTGTAATTATATGGATGTTTCTTGTTATAGGGGAAATAATCTTCCTCGCTGCGAGCTATAGCGGTGGAACCAAAATTAAAATAGGCGTCAGGTGTCATATCCATACAATTAATAATGGCTCCCTTAAAATAGCGATTTACCTGCTTATTTAACGCGCGATGCAGTGCTGTAGCATAATTCCATACGGGATAGTTATCCTTTGACATTCGCTCAACCACTAATTGATTATCAACCTTAACGAAACTGAAACCCTGCCCTTTAAGCCATTTATACCAGGTTCCATAAAAATTATTCAGAACTTTCGGTTTCGATTTGAGAAAATGATAACGTACCATTTTTTGCTTGCGTCCTGAGCCAACTTTTTGTTTCCAGGAAAATAAATCTTTTGAGTAACGATGTCCTAATTTGGAATCCGGCTTAATTCCATTCCAATATCCATCGAAAGCATGCCAGACTCCAACATTCCTGACTCCATATTTTGTTTTTAACGCATGTATCATCGGCTTAAATCCATGCGGAAATTTTTGTGGATTTGGCTTGAATGATTCCAGTTCACCACCTTTTTGTTGAAACCAACCATCGTCAATCAAAATCCAGCCTAAAGGGAAATGTTCTTTGTTAAAAGCTTTGACCGAGTTAATCACAAAATTTGAATTTAGATTTTTCCCATTATCTGAAGCATTCCAGGTACACCAGCCGATATATTTAAAAACTTTGGGAAAGGTTTTCTTCGTTCTCAAATCTTTTGAACGTCCCATTATCTGCAGAGCATTTCTATACAATCGGGCAAATAAACGGTATGGATCTTTACCAAATCCAATGCTCATCTGAGGCACTTTCTTTGGTTGACGATTATTGACAAGATTTCTGGATTTCGATCCGAAATACCCCCCGTTTTGTCCTAAAGTGGTCATATAACCATTTCCACTCAAAGGAACGGCCGCCCCGTATGTACCATCTGCATATCTCCAATAAAAAAACTGAATGTCATTGGATTTGAGATTAATTAGCTTGTGCACAAGAATAGGCTTAGTCCAGGCTTTCACTGGAGTGTACCGCCAAAAGGACATTCCCTTTTTAAAACCAGGAATGTCGTTAAAAAAAATCCCCATAAAATCAGTACCGTCTTTGCTCTGTAATCCTCCTGGAGACAGGAAAAAACTAATGACGGAATCACGTTGATTCACTTTGTAAGTAACTTTAGCATCTCCCCGCATCGTGTGAAAATCAAATGTTTTATCATGAAAAAATGGTGCATATCGAACATTAGGTTCATTTTCAAAATCCGGTGCGCCGCTTCTCAGTCTTACTTTTCCACCTAATAAAACGCTTATTCCGTATCCATTACTTTTAACAGATACAGGTGAATTGGAATTATTTTGGGCTGATGTGGTATTTATTAACCCGCTTAAAAGGGAAAAACAAATCAATGTTATTACTATAATCGACCCAGGCTTTTCTTTTCTCAACAAATAAGTGCGGTTCATTTGATACATATGAGGGAGATCTATGTTACTCGTTGTTTTGGTAATTCAGAACAGCCACATATTAGATTTTATATGTGATGTAGTCAATTGATCTTCTAAATAACATTATTAAACAAAGAACCCTGCCAGGGTTACGATCTCTCTATATATACTATTTCACAAATACACTTCGATAATTAAACCGCACTACCTAACATACACTTTAAGCGTAGCGGACCCCATTTTCTTACCATCTGCTTCTGCCGCCCAGCTTATGTTTTGCCATTTGGACGTGTTGAGATTAGGAGCAATTAGACGTATCCGGATCGGGAAAGAATCGTGGGCGTTCACTTTAAATGTATGAACAGGTAGTTCACGATGCGCATTTTGTGCTGAACTGCTATCAATCGACCAACCTTGCGGGAAATGGGTTTGTAGATGAAAAATCGCTGTTTTATCCGAATTATTATGAAGAACTAATGGGA
>Ga0102956_1000584_pt1 | contig 12953 bp, 10 predicted proteins | sample SalPonF2_A_D2_MG_FD_84515 | JGI IMG/M metagenome (GOLD analysis project Ga0102956, IMG submission 84515) | Salt pond soil microbial communities from South San Francisco under conditions of wetland restoration - Salt Pond MetaG SF2_A_D2_MG ...
ATCGCCGATTCGCCCCAGAAGCCGCTCGCTCCGCCGATTTTTATCTCTTTATTCATCATTATCGGCGCCTTTGTGAGCCGCTTCCTCGCCCCATCGCCAACGCTCGGACTTGCTGTAACCGTAATCGCATACCGAGCTTACATGTCGTTGCTGGTCTGGTCATGTCCCCGGCGGCGCGCCCGATCGCGGCGACCGTCGGCCACATGTGAAGCGCGGCGGATTCGCGGGTCGGCACATTGCGCTACGGCCAGGGAGCAAAAATAGGCATCAATTCGTCAGCATAAAATGATTTTTTCGGCCACTAATATGATAATTTCGGCCACTGTCGTCTACGCAGGAACACCATGGGCGCGGGAATCTCGATTGCATATGTGCGCGAACTGGCCAGTTTTCTGGGTGAGGAAGGCATAGCCACGCGGGCATTGCTAAGCGGAACCGGGGTTTCGCCAGGGCTGCTTGAGGTCACGGACGCTGTGATTGACCGGTTCGCTTGCCATCGGGTTCTGGCGCGCGCGGCGGAGTTGGCCCCGCCCGGATTTGCACTGCGGCTCGGCCGGCGCATGCGTCCGGGTCATCACGGCATGCTCGGTCACGCGATGATGTGCTCGCGCACGGTCGGCGAGTCTTTGAAGACCCTCGAGAGGTTTGCGATGACCCGGGGTATTCCCGCTTCTTTTCGCCTGCTGGAGGGTCCGCATGGACAGCGACTTCAGTTCGATCTGGCGATGCCGGCCGGGCATCTGCGTCGTGAATATCTCGAGTGGGCGCTGATGATCGCGTTGTGGCCGGTATTCCAGGATCGGGGTTCGCGCAAGTCATACCCCTGCCTGATCGAGCTCGATTATCCTCGCCCGCAGCATTTCGATGCTTACTCCACATTGATCGACTGCCCGATCGAGTTCGAGTGCAGCGCGAATGCGATCCACTTTACTGATGCAGCGCTCGCAACGCCGCAGCAAAATACCAACATCGAAGTGCGCAAATTCTGCGAACGGCGCTGCGAATTGATACTTCACGATCTCGAAGCGAGCGGTGGTCTCGCCGACAGGGTAAGGAATGCTCTGCTGGCAGAACCGCCGCCATTGCCCGACGCGGAGACCATTGCAGCGTCGCTGCATATGAGTTCGCGTGCATTGCGCCGGGCCTTGCGCCGGGAGGATGCATCGTTTCGAGTTCTGTTGCAGCAGGTGCGCAGGCAACTGGCATGCCGCTATCTCGCGGAACGGGAACTTACGGTAGAAGAGGTTGCGCGGCTGTTGGGATACTCAGAACCGCCGGCATTCAGCCGCGCATTCAAAAAGTGGACCGGCAGCAGCCCGAGCGGGTTCCGCGCCAATGTCCGGTAATGATCCCGGCGGCGACCGGGCAGTGACTAACCGGCTGCTTTATGTGGTCATGAAAGACGACATTAGATTTTACGGACCTGCAAAGTACGCAATTTTCAATGTTGGTTAGCATCGAACCGCCAAGCCCGGCTCCGTGGTGTATGGTTGTGCGATTCCGCAATTCTGCGGAGTCTGGGAGAACGAATGATGAGAACAAGAAAACTGAGATTGGTAGCCGTATCTACGGCGGCCATATTTTGCCTGGGAACGACGAGCGCGATGGCGGACGATGCGGCGGATGTCATTGCCGCCGCGAAGGCGCAGTGGGCGGCCGGGATCAGCATGGCCTCGGCGGCCAAACAAATGGAGAGCGTTGCCGACGATTACACCGAGTTCAACCCGGCATATCCGACCCGGCTCGATGGCAAGGCGCTCAGTATGACGTTGGCGGAAGCGGCACTGAAAGACGGCGCGAGAACAATTGCCGCAGATATGGCCAATGAGAAAGTACAGATTTACGGCAACACTGCGATTCTGACTTACAACTACATCGGCGTTGGCCAGAGCAAGGAGGGCCAGAATGAACCCATCGCGGCCAAGTCCACGCGTGTCTACGTAAAACAAAACGGCAAGTGGATGCTGGTGCACGCCAATTTTGCGCCGGTGGCAATGCCTGAGTAGTTATTGCGATTGATTTTGGGTTGTCGAAGCCCCGCCGTATGGCGGGGTTTTTCTTGTGCAGACGCTATCGCAGAAAAATCGGTATCGGCCGCGCCGGTAACTACCGGTCGTGGCTTCCGTTCGCATCGAGACGTGCCGTTTTTGCGGACAATTTGTCATAGACATCTAGCAATACCGCGAACTCCCTGGCCCAGTTGAAGTGTTGCCCGATTGCCGTGCGGCCGTTGGCCCTGTGTCGATGGATCGGTAAAACGCTTTTCTCCTCGACGCTACGGGAGCAGGTCGTCGTAGACCATCAGGACCTCTTCGTCACCGCCGGATTCCGGGAGAATGATCAGACCGGTCTGTACTTCGCCGCCGAGAAACTCGTAGGGTATCGGGCCGATGATCACCGTCTCGTTTTCGGTGGTCGAGCGTTCGGTAATGATCAGCGAGTATTCGCCCGGCAACAGCCGGAGATAATCGGTCGAGGCCGGGAACGGCAGGTCTCTGACAATAAGGTCATCTTCATCGAGATCCGAAGTGCCGCTGTCGGCCAGGTAGACCGACACAAAGGACGCCTCGGTGGAGACGTTGGCAAACCTCATCTTGCCGTCGGTGACAACGCTTCTGGGGTTCCCGCCGAAGGTCAGATTGGTCATTTCGGCGACATCGCGAACGAGTATCGAATCAAATACCGTGGACTGCAGGTACTCGCGGTCGTACTCATGAAGGATCGGGTCGACCGTTCCGGTTTCGGTGACGCTCACGGTTGCCGCGGCAGCAGGGATCGGGGTTACCGGGGAACGGTCCGCATAGCCGGTATTGCTGGTAAGCGGGGCGCTGAAATCTTCATCGAGGAAAGTATCCAGCGCGGGTGCATCGGGCGAGGCATTGGTGATCCGTAACGCCGCGCCAGTGCCCGCGGCATCCAGTGCAAACCCGCCGTTCTCGCTGGAAACCAGCAGCCGGAGCGACGAATCGCCGATGGAGAAGTTGTCAGCGATGGCGACCAGCCATTCCACTCCATCGAAATCGATTTCGGGAATATCGACGAAGGTCAGCAAATCGGAAACATAGAGTACCTGTCCGGGATTTCCGGCAGGAGTGACGGAAATTACGTACTCACCGAAAGGAATCAGCATGGAGGCCGTAAATTCGAATTTCTCGATGGTCGCAAACGGAGCCGTCGTCGAGAGATCGACGTCAGGGGCCGCGACATAGACATCGAGCGCGTCCTGGGCATTCACGGCGTGCACGAACTGAAAGAAGATCTCGGAGATCGGCCGCTTGCGGCGGTCCGTCGTGACAACGATCAATTCCGGATCGTCGAAATTGCCGGCAACGATCAGGGATGTTTCGATGTCTTTGCTGACATCTACGTTTGTATCGATGAGCGGATCGCCGAGGCTGAGGTCTGCGAGAACGGGCTGAATCTCGATTCTCTTGCTTCCGACAATCGTGCCGGGCAGAAATCCGCTCGAGGTGCCGTAAGGCAGGCCATTCGAGATGGTAAGCCCGTCTTGACGGAACGACAGCGGCGGGCCGTCCGAAAGTACGTTGAAGCCCTGAATATAATAAATACTGGCGCCACCGCTGTTACAGCCTATCAACACCGTCAGCGTTGACAGCGCCGCCAGAAAAACGATTCGTTTGAGCATGGTAACTCCGTGCATGTGACCGGGTCTGCCGCACTCGTACCTGTTGGGAATGAGCGGCCTCGCAAGTGGAGCGGCGTGGCGGGCAGCAGTCTGGCCGGGAGGCAATCCGTTCAGAGCGGGCACTCTACCGGCAGGCCCCCCCGGAGTCCAGACACCCGCGTTTCGCGTCACGGCGCCCCGATGCCGCAATACGGGCGGTGCCCGTGCCCTGGTCAGTCAGTTCGTCGAAAATGCTCGTGCAGCATAGCTATTGCCGCGAACCGCTTACCGAGATTTTCGGCAAAGTCGATTGCCGCGGCGATTTCGTCGCCACAGCGGTCGCGCGAGTCGCGCAATTGCTCCTGGCGAATCGCCGCGGTGTAGCCCTTGGCGGGGTTCTTCGAATAACGCTGCATTAGCGGACCCGTGACCAGTGTGGCCGCATCGTCCGCGGCCAGTGGCGCACCAAGGAACGCGGCCGCCTCCCCGAGATATTGTTGCGGGCTGACCAGAAAATCGTCGAAGTCGAGCCACATCACGCGATTTGCGCAAGCGTTTGCCGCTTGGGCGAACGCGCTCATGCTGGAGAGCCAGCTGACCGCCACCCGCTGGGCATCGTCGGTGCAGGCTTGCGCGGGCTTGCCCAGGCGCGACTCGAGATCTCTGCTTCGTGCCGGGTGGCGGTTCTCAATGTCTGCCCGCAATGCCGCTGCGCGCAGCATTGTTGCCGCATACGTTTCGAGACTGACGTACAGCAGGATCGCCGGGGCCTCGCGATCGGTGCCGAGCAATGGTTCGATCAGGTTGGAGCAATCGGAGGTCGGCTTGATAAAGGCGCGCTGAGTTTTGCGAAAGCTGCGCGACAACAGCGCCAGGCACAACTCGAGCAACTCGGGCCCTGTTTCCTGGTCGGCCGCGCGGCGCGCATAGGCCAGCATTTGCAATGTCGCGGGTTCGCGCAGCGCCAGCAGGTGCGGGTGCGCCCCGAGCAGTCTGGAGATCAGCGTCGATCCGCAATGGCCTATGTGAAATAGCCACGCGGGCGGCAGGTGGCGCCTTATTCGTCCGCGCATTTCCAGGAGCCCGCGCAAGGGTAGCCAGCTGCCGCGTGTCGACGGGGAAATGACCCGTTCATCGAGGAATGCGGCGCGCTCGTAATCCTCTTCGGCCATCTGGATCATCAGAGCCAGATTCTGCTCGAGGTCGATCTGTTGAGGGTATAGCGAGGGGTCGACAGGCAGAGTTGGAAGGACCTGTTTCAACCATCGCCTTCCCTCGCTGTCTGGATGCATTGGAACCGGGCCGCGAAAATTGGCTGTCAGTACAAGCCGCGATTGTAGCAGTAGTGGAGCTCCGCGCGGACCAGGGTCATCCGCTTGCGATTCTGCCAAGCCGGTATAATCGCGCGATGGAAACGATCCAACAGCGGCTGGCGGAAGCCAGCCAATTGCACCGCTCCGGCCATGTCGCGGATGCGGAAAAAATCTACCGCGAAGTGCTGGCCGAGAATCCGGGGTTTCCGGATGCTCTGCACCTGCTGGGTATTCTGGCCCACCAGCAAGGCCGCCTTGACGAGGCTGGCGACCTGCTCATGCAGGCAGTCGAAACCCAACCCGAGCGGCCCGGGTTTCATATCGGCCTTGGCCGCCTGCTGGCCGATCGTGGTCAGTGGGGTGATGCGGCCGCCGCTTTTCGTCGCGCGTTGTCGCTGCAGCCGAAGGCGGCCGAGTGTTGTTATCTGCTTGGCCGCGTTCTGGTCGAGGATGGGAAGCTGGAGGAAGCGGTGCGCGCGTTCGAGGCCTGCGTGCGACTTGCACCGCATCATCTCGGCGCCTGGAATCAACTTGGCCGGCGACTCGTGGAGCTTGAGCGATTCGACGCGGCAATCGTTGCCTATCAGGCCATCGTGGCGGCAAAACCCGACAACCGAATTGGCTGGCAAAATCTCGGTAACATCCAGCTCCATCAGCGCCGGTTCGACGAGGCGGAGTCCGCATTTTCCCGCGCTGTGGGTATCGATCCGCGGGTGGCAGAGGGCTGGTATGGCATCGGTGCGTCACGTAGTGGGGCAGGTAGATCCGATGCAGCGGCCGAAGCACTCAGCGAAGCGCTGCAGCGCGATCCGGATCATGTGCCGTCATTGCTGGAAATGGCGCGCCTCGAACGCGACGCAGGCAGATTCGTCGAGGCGCTACGACATTTGCAGCATGCCGAGGCACAGGAAGAGGACAATCTTTCCGTCCAGTTCGAGCTGGGTGCAACGTTATACCTGCTTGGGCGCAAGGAGGAGGCGACACTGGCATTGCGACGGGCGATCGCCGATCCTGAACATCAGGTCGACGCGTGGCGGCTGCTGGCCCAGATGCGGCGGATCGATGCTCCCGGTTCCGAGGAAGAGTCGGCGCTCCGTGCCCTCCTGCATCGCGAGCAACTCGACGATGACAAACGCGCTGGACTGCATTTCGCACTCGGAAAAATCTGCGATGAGCGCGGCGACTACCAGGAGGCGTTTGCGTCCTATGCGGCAGCTAACGAGATTCAGCTCGAGAAACAGCGTCTGGATCACGACGATCTCAGCGGATTTGTCGATGCGATGATCGACGCGTTTCCGGCGCCAATATTCAGCAACTCGGAGCCTGGCGGTTCCGATTCGGAATTGCCGGTTTTCGTACTCGGCATGCCGCGCAGCGGTACGACCCTGGCGGAACAGATCATCCGCGCCCACCCGAACGCCGATGGCGTTGGAGAAATCAAGGCCATGTCCGAGATTTTCAATCAGCGCTTCGGCGATGCCGGTTTACGCAGCCAGCTGGCGGCGGCCGTGGCCGCGCTGACCGCTGACGATCGGGCGGCGCTCGCGACTGAATATCTTCAGCAGATCGAGACCATTGCTGCCCCGGGTGCGAGCCGGGTCGTGGACAAGCTACCTTTCAATTTCAATTACATCGGGTTTTTGCGGCTGCTTTTTCCAAGGGCGCGGATCGTCCATTGCGTTCGCGATCCCATGGACAATTGCCTGTCCCTGTTTTTCGGTTTCTTCGTCACGCGGGCATACGTGTTCAATGATCTCGAAGATATCGGTTTTGTCTACGCTCAATACTCACGGCTAATGCAGCACTGGAATAGTTGCGATATCGGACCGATCCACACACTGCGGTACGAGTCGCTGGTCGGTGCGCCCGAGAAAGAAGTTCGTTCGCTTCTCGACTTTCTGCAGCTCGATTGGGACCCGGGTTGCCTGGAATTTCATGAGCAGGGCAGCGCAGTGAAAACTCTGAGCGCCTGGCAGGTGCGCGAACCGATCTATAGTCGTTCTGTCGGCCGTTGGCGAAATTACGAGCCATGGCTGGAGCCGTTGCGGGTTACGCTGGTAAAGCATGGACTCGCCAATTGAGCGGCAGTGCTTGTCGCGGGTTTGCAGATCCCGCGGCGGCAGCTATGCTTGGCTCCCAGGTTGCGCCCAGGCCGGCCGGGCGGCGAGTGCCCCGGGCCCGAACACAAAAGGTATCCGCGTCTTGAAACAGATTATCCTGTTGCTAACATGTTGTTTTGTATTGGTTAACCCCGTCGCGAAGGCGGAGACCGGCACGCTTGCGAAAATCATGGAAACCGGGCAAATCACTCTCGGATATCGCGGAAATACGCCCCCGTTTTCCTATTTGACGCAAGACGATGTGGTCGAGGGGTTTTCGATCGATCTTTGCCGGGTAATTGCGCGTTCCGTCCAGGAGCGGCTGAAACTCGAAAAGCTTGAAATCCGCTACGTTCCGGTGACCAGCGAAAACCGTTTGGAGGCGGTAGCGGACGGCCGGGTGGATATTGAATGCGGTGCCACAACGCGCACTTTGTCGCGGCAAAAACAGGTGGAATTCACACACCTGACGTTTGTTACCGGCGGGACCCTGCTGACCACCACCGATTCGGGTGTCGAATCGCTGTTCGATCTGCAGGACAAGAGCGTAGCGGTGACCAGCGGGACCACTACGCAGGCGGCGCTGCGTCAGTATCTTTCCAATGAGATGATCTCGGCGACGGTGCTCGAGGTGCCCACCCATAGCGACGGCATGCGATTGCTCAACGACGGCAAGGTCGCTGCCTATGCGGCGGACCAAGTTGTTCTGGCCGCGCAGGCGCTACGGGAAACCGAGGGCGAGCGCTACGCGATGATCGAAGGCACGTTTTCGTACGAACCTTATGCGCTGGTAGTCAGGCGCGACGATGCCGATTTTCTTCTCGCCGCCAATACGGCGTTATCGCGGTTGTTTTCCAGTGGCGACATAATGAAGCTCTACCAGCGCTGGTTCAGTGAGCTCTCGCCAACACCGCATCCTGTCCTGGTCGCGCTATACAAGCTGCAGGCCATTCCCGAGTAACGGTTGGTCAGCGCTACGTAACCGTTCCGAATTGCGTCGCGGACGCGACGCTGCGCTACTGCGGCGCCGGTTTGCCACCGGCCCGTAGCGCCGCCTGCTCAGCTGCGTCATCGAAGAAAAACGACAGTAAAGCATAACGTTTCCCGGCAGTTACCGGCAGCGCCTCGTGTACCAACGAACACGAGAAGACCACTGCGCCGCCGCGCTCAGGGCGATAGCGATGCGGGCCGTACTCCGGGAAACGCAGTTCGCCCCCTTCGTAGTCTCCGGTATTGAGGTTTATCGTCATTGCGAATCTGCGATACCACGCATCATGGCTGACGTTATCCCGGTGTGGGCGGAAGTAGCCGCCGCTTTCGGAGCGGTAGCAGATCAGTTTAAAGGGCTCGTGTCGGTTGACCCGGAAGTGGAACGCACGCTGGATTTCGGGTAGCACCGTTCGCGCGAGTTCGCTCTGTATCCGTTCGTACAGCGGACCGTCGTGGATATATACGTCGCTGCGATCTTTGATATTCGGATCGGGCCGCCACGTACGTTTCCCATTCTCGAAGACAAAAATCCCGGACGGCTGACCACCCCGAGATTCGAATTCGGCAATCAGTTCATCGCAAAAACCTGTCTCCATTGCTCGCGGTATGACGAGCACCGGTGCGGGTCCGGAGACTTCCAGCGAGTCGACTGGCGCAAGGAGCCGCATCGCGGTCCGGAGTTCTTCGCCTCTGTGCGTGACGGGACCGGAGAGCCGTGCCAGTACCCTGAGGTTGTTGTCCGTCAGGATCCCCCACGGGTTCTCGTTGCCCGAGCCGCGCAGCGCCTCCAGCAGGCTACCGTCGTCGGCAAGTATCGTTGTGCGTTCCTCTGCAGCGGGACTGAACCTTGCCAGGTCGGTGACTTCCCCCGGTATCAGGGCGACAACAGATAGCGAAGATGCCTCACCAATAGCCGCCACGGCCCGTCCGATATCCGCGAATTCCGCGGCCGACGGGTTGCGCAGAAACAGAATCGGCTGACCATGATGCAGATCGCGGTAGAGCATCACGATCCCGCCGCTATCGTCGTTGCGGCGAAAATCGGGAATGCGGTTTCCGGTCTTGAAATAGCGCTGGTTTCGCGGCGGACGGTTCTGCATCAGTCTGCATCTTCCGGTATCAGGAGAGTCGAACCGGTGGTCTTGCGATCTTCGAGATCGCGATGCGCGTCGGCGGTCGCGGCCAGGGAGTAAGTCTGCCCAATCTCGATAGTTACCGCGCCGCTGATAACGGCGGCAAACAGGTCCTGTGCACTTGCCGTCAGGTGGTCTCTTTCCGCCACATAGTCGAACAGCGTCGGGCGGGTCAGGTACAGCGATCCTTTCTGCGCGAGGACGGCTGGCGCAAACGGCGGGACCGGTCCTGAAGCATTGCCGAAACTCACCATCAGCCCGCGTGGTCGAAGCGAGTCCAGCGACGCTTCGAAAGTCGCGGCCCCGACCGAGTCGTACACCACCGGCACGCCTTCGCCGCCAGTGATTTCGCGAACTCTCGGCGCAATATCTTCCTCGCGGTAATTGATCGTATGAGTACAGCCACGGGAACGCGCGATCGCTGCTTTGCGGGCCGAGCCAACGGTGCCGATGACGATTGCACCGAGCGAATTCAGCCATTGGCACGCAATTGAGCCCACGCCACCGGCGGCTGCGTGAAATAGCACGTGTTCCCCGGGGCTTACCGCGTAAGTCGCATGGATCAGGAATTGCGCCGTCATGCCCTTGAGTATCATGGCGGCCGCCCGTTGTTCGTCGATTTCGGCCGGGAGCCTGAGTACGTAGCGCGCCGGCATGTTGCGAATCCCGGCGCAGGCGCCTGGTGGTCCTGTGGCATAAGCGACCCGGTCTCCGGGCGTCAGATCGCTGACCCCCGCGCCGATCGCGTCGACAACCCCGGCGCCCTCGAAGCCCAGGCCGCTTGGCAGTCCGGTAACCGGATAGAGGCCGGTTCTGGTGTAGACGTCGATGAAATTCAGGCCGACCGCGGTATTGCGGATTCGCACCTCCCCGGCAGCGGGTTCCGCAACGTCGATCGTCTCGTATTGCAGGACCTCGGGTCCGCCGTGGGCATAAATGCGGATTGCGCGGGTTTTCACTCGATATCTCCGATTTGGGCGGCCTGCGACCGCGTTACCCGGCAATGGTAACGCCGAAAGGCCGCGCGATTAACCGGATGGGTTCGGCCAGGGTTATTTTTGCCTGGCGGCGAGGAGTACAATCGCCATCCCCGACATCCGAGCGGCGATGAGCCGACGAGCCGATGAGCGACCCCGACCAGAAATCGCAGCAAACCACGGATACCGTGGTGATGGTCCGGCCTGCGCGGTTTCAGCGCAATCCGCAAACGCTCTCTTCCAACGCGTTTCAGGCGCTACCGCTGGAACTCACGCCGGCGCAGGAGCAGGCAGCTGCCCTCGCCGAATTCAATGATCTTGTGACGGCTTTGACCGCTGCCGGGGTCACGGTCATCGATTTCGACGATTCGCCCGAGCCGCACACGCCCGACGCAATATTCCCGAACAACTGGGTCAGCTTCCATGACGATGGCACTGTCGTGCTCTATCCGATGGAAGCCGAGAATCGCCGTCGCGAGCGGCGCACCGATATAGTCGAGACGCTGAGCAATGAGAGGGGCTTCCGGGTCAACGATATCGTCGACCTGACCTATCACGAACGGGAAGGGCGTTTTCTCGAGGGAACCGGCAGCATGGTTCTCGACCGGGTCAGTCGTATTGCCTATGCCTGTCTTTCATCTCGAACACACCTGGATGTGCTGGCGGAGTTCGGACAGCGGCTGGACTTCGATATCGTTGCCTTCGATGCGGCCGGTCGCTCGGGCCGCGCGATTTATCACACCAACGTAATGATGTGTATCGGCACCAGCTTCGCGGTCGTCTGCGCCGATGCCATTGCCGACGCGCAACAGCGCGAGGCAGTCCTCGCCCGGCTTGGCAGTTCGGGTCGAGAAATCGTCGCCATCCGCCGCGATCAGGTTGCCCGGTTCGCCGGTAACATGCTTGAACTCCGTGGTGCCGATGGTCAGGCACTGCTGGTTATGTCCGCCCAGGCGCATCGCAGTCTCGAGACGGAGCAGCTGAGGCGTCTGGAATCGTTCGCGCGGATCGTGACCGCTCCGATCGAACATATCGAGCTGAGTGCCGGCGGCGGTGTGCGTTGCATGATCGCGGAGGTGTTTTTGCCCACCGCCGCGAGCCGATAGCCGATACAATTGCTTTCTTTTTCGCATGCTGCCGGGCCCAACGCGCAATAATGCAAACCCTGCCCGTGGCGTTGGCGGCCGGCAGCCGAAATTCATTTTGAGCATGCGGAAATGCCTTTCCCGGACATGCACTGTGCGTGCTGCGCCGGGTGCGCGCCTTCTGGTCTTGTTTACCGGCTTGTGGCTGCTGGAATTAACGACCGTGGACCGGCGCAGCGCGAATCGGCCGAGGCGTTTCGCAACGGTATGAGGAAAACCAGATGAACGAACGCGATCGCATTTTGATGTGTCCCCCGGACTTCTACACCGTCGACTATGTGATTAATCCGTGGATGGACGGTATGGAGGGAAGCCTGTCGCTTGAGCTCGCGAAACAACAATGGCTCGATCTGAAAGCCGGGATCGAGAAGGTTGCCGAGGTTGTAACTATCGATCCACAGCCGGACCTGCCCGACATGGTGTTCACGGCAAATGCCGGAACCGTATGGGGAAACAAGGCGATTGCCAGTCATTTCATGCCGATGGAGCGGCGTGCAGAAGAGACTCACTTCAAGAAATGGTTTGCGGACAACGGATTCGAATTGTATGACCTGCCCGACGACCTCGGATTCGAGGGGGCGGGGGATTCACTGTTCGATCGTGGCGGTCCGTGGCTATGGGTCGGGCATGGATTTCGTACCGAGATCGAGGCTCATGATCATCTGCGCAGGTGGTACAGCGATCATGAACTCGTTTCGATCAGGCTGACCGATTCCCGCTTCTATCACATCGATACCTGTTTCTGTCCGTTGGTGGCCGGCTACCTGCTGTGGCATCCGCCCGCATTCGACTATGAGTCGCGGCTGGAGATCGAGAAGCGCATTCCGCCGCGGCGCCGAATTGTCTGCGACACTGCCGATGCCGGAAATTTCGCGTGCAACGCGGTCAATATCGGCAAGCATATTTTTGTCAATCGGATGTCCAGCGAATTGCGCGGCCGCCTCGAATCACTGGGATTCGTCGTCCACCAGACGCCGCTGTCCGAATTCATCAAGGCTGGCGGTTCGGCCAAATGCCTCACCCTGCGGCTGAGCGAGCCACCAGTATGAGTGCGGGTATCCCGGTCAGCTATGCGATTCGTCCGCTGCAGCCCGGGCGCCATGTACTGCGTGTACGGTGCGTGGTTGCCGAGCCCGATTCCGCTGGACAGGTGTTCGATCTGCCAAACTGGATACCGGGCAGTTACCTGATCCGGGACTTCGCCCGGCATGTCCTCTCATTCCAGGCACGTTGTGCCGGAACACCGGTCGATGTCGAAAAACGCGACAAGTCGACCTGGGTCTGTACGCCGTGCGAGGGCCCGCTGGAAATCGAATACGAGGTCTACGCCAATGACCTGTCGGTGCGTGGCGCCCACTACGACACAACTCATGCCTATTTCAACGGGGCATCGGTATTCATGCGCGCAGTCGGCCACGCGAATCCCGGTTGCATCCTCGACATCGATGCGCCGGAGTACGATGAATTCAGTCACTGGCGAGTGGCAACGGCGATGCGCGCGGAGAATGTCGATGACAGCGGCTTCGGCCGTTATCATGCCGCCGATTACGACGAGCTGATCGATCATCCGGTCGAGATCGGCGACTTCACTGCGGCGAGTTTCAGCGCAGGAGGGGTCGAGCACCGGATTGCAATCACGGGCCATCATTATGCCGACCTCGACCGCCTTTG
>Ga0102956_1000586_pt1 | contig 12929 bp, 14 predicted proteins | sample SalPonF2_A_D2_MG_FD_84515 | JGI IMG/M metagenome (GOLD analysis project Ga0102956, IMG submission 84515) | Salt pond soil microbial communities from South San Francisco under conditions of wetland restoration - Salt Pond MetaG SF2_A_D2_MG ...
ACAGCAGTTGGAGCGAACTCTGCGGGCGTTGCCGCGTGGGCCGCAGGTCGTTTCCGGCGGTACTGCAGGAACCATCGGTGAATTACAGGACCGGATTGCGATGATCGACTACCAGATGAGCATGGGTCAGCTCGACGAAGACGGTCCCGACGTGGCCCGGAGACTTTGGCAGGAGCGAATCGAACTGATGAATTCATTGTTGGCCGTGCGCTATGCGCAGGCACAGCAGGTGTCTTTTTAGAATTGTGAGGACGAAAAATGTCGAGCATTGGAAAACTCAAATATCTCGTAGTGGCGTCGGTTCTGATCTGGTCGCCAGTGGCGGTCGCCGAGGTCGAAAAGGCGGCCGAGGTCGATGAACGTGAGCTGGAGGCGCGTGCCGAGGAGGCGGAGATGCGTCAGCTCGAAGCCGAAGAGCGGCTGAAGGAAGCCCAGGCGCGTTTGGAGGAGGCGGCCCGCGAGGTGGCCGAGCTCAGCCTGGAAATGAGTGCGGTTGAGATGCCGGACATGCGCATCGTGCAGAGAATGGCGATGAAAAGTAAGCGCGCCATGCTGGGCATAAATATCGGCCGTGGCGGCGCGGACGAGCCCGGTGTAGAAGTTGCGGGTGTAACTCCGGGCGGACCCGCCGACGAGGCCGGTATCAAGGTTGACGACGTGCTCATTGCCGTCGACGGAAAATCCCTGACCGAAGGCGGCAGCAGCGGCAACAAGGCACTGCTGGAGCATATGAAGACGGTAGAGCCCGGGGACGATGTTGAAATCGAACTCAAGCGGGACGGCAAAACCCGCACCGTGACTGTCGCGACCGAGAATTTTGCGCCGATGGTATGGGCTTACGGTGGCGACGACGTCCCGGACTTCGATGTCGTTGTCGCACCGGAAGCGGACTTCGAGATTGCCAGGCATGCCGCGGGTTCCAACTTCTATAGCAGCTGGGGGCGAATGGAACTCGTCACGCTGACCGAAACGCTCGGCGATTACTTCGGCACGACCCAGGGTCTGCTCGTCGTGCGCGCGCCCGGCGACGACAGGCTCGGTCTGCGCGATGGTGATGTGATCATCCGCATCGGCGACCGCGAGCCGTCCGGTCCGGGTCACGCGATGCGAATCCTGCGCAGCTATGAGCCCGGCGAGAAAGTGGACATCGAGATTATGCGGAAGAAAAAACGCCAGTCGTTATCGGTCGAGGTGCCGGATCGCCGCATGAGTCTGCGCGCGCCGCTGCCACCGCGTCCGCTACGTGCGCCGGCAGCGGCATCCGCGCCCGCGGTAGCACGCCCGCCGAGACCGGCCAGCGGCAATACGACTACCTGACTACATTTTTGAGTGCATCGTGGCCGGCCGTTGTGCCGGCCACGCTTTTTGAGTTCGCCGGCTGAGGGTTCTGCTACCATCCGCGGCCATGCACCGCAGTGATTTCGCTTTCGATCTGCCTCCGGAGCTGATTGCCCAGAAACCGCTCGCCGAGCGCGCGGCCAGTCGCCTGTTGCGGCTCGACGGGCAGACAGGTGAGCTCAGCGACGGCGTTTTTACCGAGTTGCCCGGCTTTCTCGAGGCCGGTGACCTGATGGTTTTTAATGACACACGGGTCATTCCGGCGCGTTTGTTCGGGCGCAAAGCCAGCGGTGGACGCATCGAATGCCTGATCGAGCGTGTCGCGGGCGAGCGCGCCGCGCTGGCCCATATCCGGTCGAGCAAGGCGCCGCGCAGCGGAACCTCGCTGCTGTTCGATAATGGCTGTGAAGCGCGGGTCAACGGTCGCCGCGGCGATTTGTACGAGCTCGAGTTCGACCGGCCGGTGCTGGCGTTTCTCGACGCCCATGGTCATGTGCCTTTACCCCCGTATATAGACAGAAGCGACAACGCCGGCGACCGCGAGCGCTACCAGACCGTCTATGCGGACAAGGCCGGCGCTATCGCCGCGCCCACGGCAGGCCTGCATTTCGACGACGCGCTGCTGGCCGCGCTCGACCGTCGCGGTATCCGCCGGGCGTTCATTACGCTGCACGTCGGTGCCGGCACTTTTCAGCCGGTGCGGGTCGAAAATCTCGCGGAGCACCGCATGCACAGCGAGGTCGTGCAGCTGGAGCAGTCGGTATGCGACGAGATTGCCGCGGCGAAAAGCCGCGGCAGCCGTGTCGTTGCGGTCGGAACCACCAGCGTTCGCGCGCTTGAATCGGCCGCGACCGAAGGTGCGGTGAGGCCATTGCACGGCGAAACCGATATTTTTATCCGGCCCGGCTACGAGTTTCGCTGTGTGGACGCCATGGTGACCAATTTCCATTTGCCGGAGTCGACGCTGCTGATGCTGTTGTGCGCATTCGCCGGCTACGAGCAGGTGATGCGCGCATACGCTCACGCGGTGGCCCAGCGCTACCGTTTTTTCAGTTATGGCGATGCGATGTTCGTTACCCGCCGGTCCGCGGAGCGGCTACCGTGAATTTCGAATTGCTGGGAAGGGATGGCGCGGCGCGGCGCGGGCGGCTCGGATTCGCCCGGGGAATCGTCGATACACCGGCATTCATGCCGGTGGGGACGTACGGCACCGTGAAGGCGATGACGCCCGAGGACGTCGCCGCGACCGGGGCGCAGATCATTCTCGGTAACACCTTTCACCTGATGTTGCGGCCGGGTACGGAAATCGTCCGTGCGCACGGCGATTTGCATGATTTCATGCACTGGCAGGGGCCGATCCTCACCGACTCGGGCGGGTTCCAGGTCTGGAGTCTTGCGGCAAGGCGGCGGATCAGCGAGGAAGGAGTCCGGTTCCAGGCCCCGACCGACGGCTCCGAGGTCTTCCTGAGTCCGGAAGTGTCGATGCAGGTGCAACGCGATCTCGGAGCCGACATCGTGATGATATTCGACGAATGCACGCCATACCCTGCCAGCGAGAGCGAGGCGCGGAAGTCAATGGAATTGTCGCTGCGCTGGGCGGCGCGCAGCAGCGCCGCTCACGAAGGCAACCCGGCCGCGTTGTTCGGAATAGTGCAGGGAGGCGTTTACACGGACCTTCGGCTCGAGTCGCTGCGCGGGCTGACGGAGATAGGCTTTGACGGCTATGCGCTCGGGGGATTGTCGGTGGGCGAGAGCGCCGCCGAGCGCAACTCAGTGCTCGAAGCTGTCGTGCCGTTCATGCCGGACGCGGCGCCACGCTACCTGATGGGCGTGGGTACGCCAGAGGATATCGTCGAGGCGGTGCGACGGGGCGTCGATATGTTCGACTGCGTCATGCCTACCCGGAATGCGCGCAACGGCCACCTTTTCACCCGCAACGGCGTGGTACGAATTCGCAATGCGAAACACCGCGAGGATACCGGGCCACTGGACCCCGAATGTGGCTGCTATACCTGCCGTAACTACAGCCGCGCCTACCTCCGTCACCTGGATCATTGTGGCGAGATGCTGTCGGCGCGGCTCAATACCCTTCACAACCTCTATTTCTACCAGGAGCTGATGCAGGGCCTGCGCGAGGCGATAGGCGCGGGCAGTCTCGACGCCTTCGTATCCGGGTTCTACGCCCGGCAGGGGAAATCGGCGCCTGCTGTGTCATAATAGCGCGCTTGATGCGGCCGCCCGGGTGGCCGGAGAGCAACGAATTGAGACGACTTCGACCCCTGGAGTCCATGCAGGGGTCAGAGTTTCGAACGAGGAAAAACTATGGATTTCTTTGTCCAACCGGCCTGGGCGCAGGCCGCCCAGCAGCAGCCCGACATGCTGACGAGCTTCTTGCCGCTCATTCTCATTTTTGTGGTTTTCTATTTTCTGCTGATCCGTCCGCAGACGAAGCGGGCCAAAGAGCATCGTGCCATGGTGTCTGCCCTGCAGCCTGGTGACGAGGTGATTACCGGCGGTGGCGTCGTCGGTAAGGTCACCGCGACGGACGACCAGTTTGCGACGGTCGAAGTCGCGAAGGGCGTCGAAGTCAGGGTGCAGAAAGGCTCCGTTTCAGCGGTTCTGCCCAAAGGCACCTACAAAGGCGACTGACTCACCCGGAGCAGTTCGCATTCCCCTTCAGTTTCGAGTTCAGGCAGGTTCTAAATGAACCATTACCCCGTGTGGAAAAACATTCTTCTGGCCGCCGTTGTGGCCGTGGCTTTCGTGTTGGCGTTGCCCAACCTGTTCGGAGAGGATCCGGCGGTGCAGGTGGCGCGCGAGGACTACGATTCGGTCGGTCAGGGCACGCTGGAGCAGATCAAGGAAGCGCTCGAGCGCGAAGGTGTCGCCTATCGCACCGCCTTTCTCGATGAGGGCCGGGCCCTGATTCGCTTCGCCACGACCGAAGACCAGTTTCGCGGTCGCGACGTCATAGAGTCCGGGTTCGAAAATGGGTTTACCGCGGCCCTGACCCAGGCCCCGCGAACGCCTGGCTGGTTGCGCCGGATCGGTCTGAAACCGATGAGTCTCGGGCTGGATCTGCGTGGCGGCGTGCATTTCCTGTACGAGGTCGATATGGATGCCGCCGTAACGCAAACGCTGGACCGTTACGAGCGCGACTTCAAGGCGCTACTGCGCGAAGAAGAGTTACGCTATCGCAGCGTTCGTCACCAGGACAATGCGGTGCGCATCGTAATGCGTGACACCGCCGATCTCGCCGCCGTCGAGGAGTTGATCGAGCGCGAGGATCCGAATCTCAGCATAGTGCGCGACGAATCCGGCGAGACGCCCGCGCTCGTTGTCAGCATGACTGAAGATCAGATCAAGCAACGCCAGGATTTCGCGATCGACCAGAACATCATCACGTTGCGCAATCGCGTCAACGAGGTTGGCGTTGCCGAACCGGTGGTGCAGCGGCAAGGTGCGGATCGCATTGTCGTGCAGCTCCCGGGAGTGCAGGATCCGACCCGGGCCAAGAAGATTCTCGGTGCTACCGCAACTCTGGAGTTCCGCCTGGTCGACCAGGACGGAAACGCCTACGAGGCAGAGCGCACCGGGCGCATACCGTTCAACAGCAAGCTGTTCAAGGAGCGCGACGGTACGCCGATCCTGCTCAATCGCGATGTCATCGTCACCGGCGATCAGCTTGTGGATGCATCCTCGGGCTTCTCGGAAGGCAGCCCGTCGGTCAATGTCAGCCTCGACGCCAAGGGCGCCCGCAACATGCTGGAGACGACCAAGCGCAACCTCGACAAGCCGATGGCTGTTGTTTTCATCGAGAAGAAGCGCGAGTTTCAGCAGCGCGATGGCGAGGAAATCGAGGTCGATGTTACCGAGGAAGAGGTCATCAGCGTGGCCACGATCCGCGGTGTTTTTTCATCGCGTTTCCAGATCACCGGTCTGACAAGTCCGGAGTCGCGCGATCTCGCACTGTTGCTGCGTGCCGGCTCGCTGGCGGCACCGATCTACATCGTCGAGGAACGCACAATCGGTCCGAGTCTCGGTCAGGACAATATCGACAAGGGCTTCCTGGCGGTCAAGGTCGGATTTCTCGTGGTGGTCGTTTTCATGGCGTTTTACTACCGGGTGTTCGGTCTCGTCGCGGATTTCGCGTTGCTGATGAACCTGGTGTTGATCGTCGCCTTGCTGTCGCTGCTGCAGGCGTCGCTGACGCTGCCGGGAATTGCGGGCATCGTGCTGACCGTTGGTATGGCAGTGGACGCGAACGTGCTCATATTCGAGCGAATACGTGAGGAACTCGCAGTTGGCAACTCGCCGCAGGCGAGTATCCATTCCGGCTACGAAAAGGCTTTTTCGTCGATCGCAGACGCCAACGTGACGACGCTGATCGCGGCGCTTGTATTGTTTACGTTCGGAACCGGGCCGATCAAGGGATTCGCGGTGACACTGTCGCTCGGAATTATTACGTCGCTGTTTACCGCAATTCTGGGCACGCGAGCGATTATCAACCTGATTTACGGTGGCCGTCGCGTCGAGCGGCTGGCGATCGGCTAGGAGTCGAACCATGCAACTAGTGTTCAAACGTGAATGGGACTTTATGGGGCGACGCCGGTTTTTTATCGCGCTGTCGCTGACATTGATAGTCCTTTCGCTCCTGTCGTTGAGCATGCGCGGCCTCAATTTCGGCATCGATTTCACCGGTGGCGCGCTGATCGAGGTCGGGTACCCCGAAGCCGCCGATCTCGGCGCCATGCGTGATGTGCTGGGTAGCGCCGGCTTCGAGGATGCGCAGGTGCAGAACTTCGGCACGTCGCGCGACGCTCTCATTCGCCTGCGCCCGAACGAGGAGCTCGACGGTGCAACGCTCGGCGAAACGGTGATGAACGTGCTCAGCGCCGCCGACCCGGATGTATCGTTGCGTCGGGTCGAGTTCGTCGGGCCCCAGGTGGGCGAGGATTTGCGCGAGCAGGGCGGGCTGGCGATGTTGTTCGCGCTGCTGTTGATACTCGCTTATGTGGCCTTCCGCTTCCAGTGGAAGTTTGCGCTGGGTTCTGTTGCCGCGCTTTTCCATGACGTGATTCTGACGCTTGGGTTCTTCTCGCTGTTGCAACTGCCGTTCGACCTGTCGGTCCTCGCCGCCGTGCTCGCAGTGATCGGCTACTCGCTCAACGATACGATCGTCGTTTTCGATCGTATTCGCGAGAATTTCCGCCAGCACCGTAAGGGTGATCCGGCCGAGATCATGAATCACTCGATCAACCAGACTCTGAGCCGTACGTTGATTACCAGCGGCACGACCTTGCTGGTCTTGCTGGCGTTGTTTCTGCTCGGTGGAGAGGCCATTCGGCCGTTCTCACAGGCGCTGATCATTGGCGTCGTAATCGGCACCTACTCCTCAATCTATGTCGCCAGCGCGACTGCTTTGCAGCTCGATGTCAGCCTCGCCGATCTGGCAGCGCCGGTTAAACGTGACGACGCCGATGAGCACGGCGCCGTAACCTGACTGCGATTGGCGGCCGAATCGGCCGCAACAACTGATCCGGATTACCAGCGGGCCGGGCGCATAGCGCCTGGCCCGTTGCGTTGTGCACTATGCGCTGCTGGTGTGTAAGTTATTTCGTAGGGTCGTGGTTTGTCGTCCGGGTCAACTTGCCACCGGTCGTGGCTATGGCAAGCGCAGGACAATCCGCTTGCCGGTCTCGATAGCGACTTCGCGCACGAACGGTGCATGTCCGTCCACGGTCAGTTCGATAATGTGCCTGCCGGTCGTCAGCGTGAGCACTGCAGGTGCGTTGCCGACATAGCGTCCATCGACCCGAATCGCGGCACCCGCCAGATCCGTGATGATCTGGACCTGGCCTGTTAGCGGTCCGCCTGCCGGTGCCTCGGCCGGCGGCGGTCTGAGGACTGACGGATCGGCGGGAGCCGGCTGTAATTGCGGCGCACGAGCGGAGTCGCCCTGCTGCGCGGGATCGCTTTCGCTGCTGCCGCCAGCCAGCACCGGGGACATCGATTCGCTCAGGATCAATTCTGCCAGCGCACGGGCGCAAGCCCCGACGCCACAGACCCGGACGTGTCGCGACCTCAGCATGAGGCTGGTATTTGCTGCTGAGAACCGGTCACGCTGTACTTTCTTCGCTTGTCAGACCGCAGTGCCGGATGGTCCCGAAGCCCCGCCTAACGCAATGCCGCGGGGACGTGGGGAGCCAGTGTCCGCACCAATGCGGCAAAAACTTTTGGGCTGCCGGCCACAATATTGCCGGTTTTCAAATAGTCCTCGCCGCCCCTCAGGTCGGAAACCAGGCCGCCGGCCTCGCGCACCAGCAACACGCCCGCAGCGAGGTCCCATTCGGCGAGGCCCAGCTCCCAGAAACCGTCGAAACGGCCCGCGGCGACGTATGCCAGGTCGAGCGCGGCGGCGCCCGGGCGGCGAATGCCGGCGACGCTTTCCGTGACGGCTTTCATCATTTGCAGGTATTCGTCCATCCACACTGCATTGGCGCGGTAAGGGAAACCGGTTCCGATCAACGCCCCGGTGAGGTCCCTGCGGGCGCTGACACGAATACGCCGGCCATCGAGCTGCGCGCCGGTCCCGCGCGAGGCGGTGAAAAGTTCCTGGCGCATCGGATCGTAAATGACTCCGTGTTCGAGGCGGCCGCGCTGTCTGAGTGCGATGGAGACCGCGAACTGCGGATAGCCATGAACGAAATTCGTCGTGCCGTCCAGCGGATCGATAATCCACTGGAAGTCGCTGTGGCCATGGCTCCCGGTTTCTTCGCCGAGAAAACTGTGGTCCGGATAGCTCTTGCGAATAGTCTCGATGATCTCGTTTTCCGCAGCGCGGTCCACTTCGGTAACCAGTTCGTTGTGCGCCTTGGCATCGACCTGGATCGAGGACATGCGATTCAGACTGCGGACAATGATGTCACCGGCCCTGCGGGCTGCGCGCACTGCGATGTTCAACAACGGATGAGCGGCCAAAATGAGACTCCTGGCAAGGCGGATGGTTTGCGGAAAAGGACGTTGACTGCACCGCAATGGCGAGGGCGCATTAGAATATCAGGTTTGCACACGCCTCCAAACGTCGGGATTGAAGAGATATGAGCTCAGAGAACCTGCTCGATGCCGTTCGCATCGTTCTCGTCGAAACTACCCATCCCGGAAATATCGGTGCCGTCGCGCGTGCGATGAAAAACATGGGGCTGTCAGACCTGCGCCTGCTGCGGCCGCGTCATTTTCCGGACGGCGAGGCGAGGGCGCGGGCATCCGGTGCCGGCGATGTGCTCGCCGCGGCCCAGGTTCATCAGAGTCTGGACGACGCCATCGCTGAGTGCGGGCTGGTGATCGGGGCCAGCGCCCGCCTGCGTTCCCTCGCCTGGCCCATGACCACGCCTCGCGAAGCTGCCGGGACTCTGGTCGAGAATGCAGCTCACACGCCGGTCGCGGTGCTGTTTGGCCGGGAGAAGTCGGGCCTGACCAACGAAGAGCTGCAGCGCTGCAGGCTTCTGATGCACATCCCCGCCAATCCCGTTTACACTTCGCTGAATCTGGCGATGGCAGTGCAGATTCTGGCCTACGAACTGTGGATTGCCGCGAGTGGGGACAGCGTCGCGGCGCCGGATCCGGAATTCCCTCTGGCGAGTGATGCCGAAGTCGAGCGTTTCTATAACCACCTCGAGCAGGTGTTGCTGCATACCGGTTTTCTGGATCCCGATAATCCTCGTCTTCTCGTTTCGAGACTCAGACGCTTGTTTGGCCGGGTCGGTCTCGATCAGAATGAAGTGAACATATTACGCGGCATCCTCGCGAGCGTGCAGCAACCGAAGAAACGCTGAAGCGCCGGCGACTGCCGGGGTGTCGACAGGACAACCTGAATATGAGCGATAAAGACTGTATTTATCTCGATTATGCGGCGACTACTCCGGTCGATCCGGAGGCCGCCGCCGAAATGTGCAAATGCCTGACCCGCGAGGGCGTGTTTGCGAATCCGTCTTCGTTGCACGGCCCCGGCCGCGCCGCCGGGCGCGTCGTCGAAGCGGCGCGGCGCAAGGTCGCCGCGGTGTTCAATTGCCGGCCCGAGGAAATTATCTGGACCTCGGGTGCGACCGAATCCGACAACATGGGCCTGATCGGCGTTGCCTGCTACAACTGCGATCGCGGCAAGCACATCATCACCAGCCGAACCGAACACAAGGCGGTACTCGATACCTGCGCTTGGCTGGAAAAGGAAGGTTTCGATGTTACTTATCTGGTTCCGGGGCGTGACGGCGAGGTAACGGCCGACCAGGTTGCCGCCGCGATCCGCAGCGACACGATACTGGTGTCGCTGATGCATGTGAACAACGAGATAGGCGTTATTCAGGATATTGCCGCGATCGGCGCGGTCTGCCATGACAACTGCGTGTTGTTCCATGTCGATGCCGCGCAAAGTGCCGGCAAGCTGCCGATCGACCTGGGCGCATTGCCGGTCGATCTGATGTCAATTTCCGGGCACAAGTTCTATGGCCCGAAGGGCGTGGGGGTGCTATTCGTCCGCTCTGAGCCGCGCTGCAACCTTGCGCCGGTGGTCCACGGCGGGGGTCAGGAACGGGGGTTGCGGCCCGGGACGCTTGCGACTCATCAGATCGTAGGCCTGGCCACCGCGCTGGAAATCGCTGCCGGTCATCTCGAGGCCGAGGCGGCCCGAATCACGGCGCTTCGGGAAAAATTGTGGACGGGGCTCAGCGAGCTTGGCGGCGTGCATCTTAACGGCCACCCGGAGCGGCGCGCGCCGGGCATTCTCAATGTCAGTTTCGAGGGGGTCGAGGGCGAGAGTCTGTTGTTCATGTTGCGCGAGCTCGCGGTGTCCAGCGGTTCCGCGTGCTCGAGTTCCAGCGGCGAAGGTTCGTATGTGCTGCGAGCATTGGGCCGCGATGACCAGATGGCGCAAAGCTCGATTCGTTTCAGCATCGGGCGCTTTACTACCGAGGACGAGATCAGCCGCGCTCTGGCGATCGTTTCACAGAAGCTCGGGCGACTGCGCGAAGTCTCCGGATGGACGCAAAATGCCACCGTCGACGGGCGTAATCGCAGCGGGGCGGGAGTCGGGTGAGCGAGCCCGGCGCGCCCGAAGGCCGCCTCGCCGATTACTTCCTGAACCCGCGTAATGTGGGTGAACTGGCCGGAGACGATGTCGTCCAGGCCAGTGCCGGGCGTCGCGAGATTGGCACAAAGATAGATTTCTTTCTTAGATTTCAAGAAAATATGATCGCTTCGGCACGTTTTAGGGCGTATGGTTGCCCGGTTGCGATCGCATCGGCCTCGAGAATGTGCGAGTGGCTCGAGGGCCGCTCCGCGCAGGAAGCGGCGCTATTCGATCCGCATGCCCTCGCCGAGGAGCTGGGCGTGCCAGTTGAAAAGCTGGGCGTTATACTTGTCGCCGAGGATGCGTTGCGCCTGGCTCTGAACCAGCGCCTGGGCGACGCGGATTTGTGACCGGGCCACGAGGAGCCAGACTGAATGACCGTAAAACTGACTGAGTCCGCTGCGCATCGCGTCGCCAGCTATTTGCAAAAGCGCGGACATGGCGTCGGTCTGCGGGTCGGCGTCAAGAAGACAGGATGCTCCGGTTATGCCTATCAGCTTGATTATGCGGATCAGGTTGAAGATGGTGATGTCGTGTTCGAGGATCGGGGGGTAAAACTGATCGTCGATAATTCGAGCCTGCCATTTGTGGACGGAACAGAGGTCGATTTCGTCAAAGACGGGCTCAATGAGGCCTTCAGGTTCCGTAATCCCAACGCCAAGGGTGAGTGTGGTTGCGGCGAGAGTTTCAACGTCTGAGCCGCTGTCAGATTGCCGCCGCCGGGCGGCGGACGTAAAATCCCCCGGTTTGACTCCAGATTCAGAACCGCCCCTGCATTGTAGCGGGGGCTCGCTTATTTTCGGCGGCGAAACCTGCCCGCCTGACTTTAACCCAAGGATTGTTCATGTCTATCGAACGAACGCTCTCAATAATCAAGCCCGACGGCGTGCAGAAAAACCTCGTTGGTGAGGTGTACAAGCGATTCGAGGATGCCGGCCTGCGTATTGTCGCGGCCAAAATGAAGCACCTCAATCTGCGAGAAGCGCAGAGTTTCTACGAAGTCCACCGTGAACGGCCCTTTTATGGCGATCTCGTTTCCTACATGACCTCCGGGCCGGTTGTGATTCAGGTGCTCGAGGGTGAAGACGCGATCGACCGCAACCGCGAAATCATGGGTGCGACAAATCCGAAAGAGGCGGAACCGGGAACGATTCGCGCCGATTTCGCCGACTCGATCGAAGAGAACATCGTGCACGGATCCGATGCGGCTGACACTGCGGCGCGCGAGATCAGTTTCTTTTTCAGCGAAACGGAAATCTGTCCGCGGACCCGCTAGTCGTCGCGGTAACCCGGAATGCCATGACTGATTCACGTACCAATCTGCTCGGACTGCCGATGGAGGGCATGATCGCGTTTTTCGACGCGCTCGGTGAGAAGCCCTTTCGGGCGCGCCAGGTCATGAAGTGGATCTACGCGCGTGGCGTCGACGATTTCGAGTCCATGACCGACCTGAGCAAGGATCTTCGGGCGCGCCTTGCGCAAGAAGCCGAGATTCGCCTGCCTGAGATCGGTGCGGTGCAGGATTCGGAGGATGGCACGGTCAAGTGGTTTCTGCGAACCGACGAGCATCAGGGTATCGAAACGGTTTATATCCCTGAACCCAGCCGCGGCACGCTGTGCATCTCGAGCCAGGTCGGTTGCGCGATGGACTGCTCTTTTTGTGCGACGGCGCAACAGGGTTTCAATCGCAACCTGACCGCGGCCGAAATTGTCGGCCAGGTTCTGATAGCCAAGCGCATGCTGGAGCCCGGCCCCGACGGACGCCGTGCGATTACGAATGTCGTACTGATGGGTATGGGCGAACCGCTCGCGAATTATCGCAATGTCGTGCCGGCGCTGAAAATCCTGATCGACGATTTCGGTTTTGAACTGTCGCGGCGCCGGGTCACGCTATCGACGTCCGGTATCGTTCCGTGGATCGACAAACTGGCCGATGACTGCAATGTCGCGCTTGCCGTTTCGCTGCATGCGCCACACGACGCGTTGCGAAACGAACTGGTGCCGATCAATCGCAGGTATCCGATTGCGAAATTGCTCGATGCGTGCTGGCGTTATGCCAGTGCGTACTCATCGCGCCAGGTAACGTTCGAGTATGTGATGCTCGATGGCGTAAACGATGGCCGTGAACATGCGGATCGTCTGATCCGGTTGCTGCGCAACCGTCCCGCCAAGGTCAACCTGATTCCATTCAACCCCTTTCCGGGGACTCACTATCGACGCTCGCCGGACGACGTGATCGACAGGTTTCGCGAGCGATTGCTCGGCGGCGGAGTTCTGGCAACGACACGCCGGACACGCGGCGACGATATCGATGCCGCGTGCGGCCAGCTGGCTGGAAGGGTCGTGGACCGCATGCGAGTTCGGCTCGGCAAAAAACTAATCGGGGTGACAGTACAGGCATGAGCAAATTATGGATACTCACTGTGCTGCTGACGCTTGCGGGATGCATTGCCACGACCGACAACCC
>Ga0102956_1000591_pt1 | contig 12859 bp, 13 predicted proteins | sample SalPonF2_A_D2_MG_FD_84515 | JGI IMG/M metagenome (GOLD analysis project Ga0102956, IMG submission 84515) | Salt pond soil microbial communities from South San Francisco under conditions of wetland restoration - Salt Pond MetaG SF2_A_D2_MG ...
CTTGACCTCCTGTTTGGTCATCTTCAGCTGGCGCGCATGGTCCCAGAGCTGGAACGGTACGTCGGCCGCCGCGATCAACAGCAGCGGCAGACTCACGCCCAGGAACCCCCAACCCACCAGATCGGCGGCATGGGCGAGAGCGGGCCTGGTGGACTCGGTGCCGAGCCCGAGGAACTGGTCAGACAGGTGCCACAGCAGGCCCACGGCGACGGCAGTCACAAGCACGACCTTCACCAGCGCCTTCACGAGCTCCACCAGGCCACGCACGGAAACCAGACGTTTGATCCCCTCCACGGGATTGAGCTTGTTCAGGTCAAAAGCCAGCGCTTCGGTACTGAACGTCCACCCACCCAGCGCGATGGAAGCGGCTACGGCCACCACCGCGGTTACCACCAGAAACGGCGCCACCAGACCCAGGGCACTCATGAGGGTGTGCTCCACCGCCAGCACCGGGGCGGCAGGATCGAATATTTCGCTGCGGTCCAGACTCAGGCCCGAGCGCATGATATCGGCGAGCCGCTCCAACATGGCCGGGCCGGTCACCAGCAGCATGCCCGCCGACACCAGGGTCACCGCCGCGGTATTGAGCTCCTTGGAACGGGCTATCTGGCCCTTCTTGCGCGCCTCGTCGAGGCGCTTGCCGGTAGCCTGTTCACTTCGTTCCTGGCCGTCTTCGTTCTCCGCCATGTCAGCCGCCTGCCGTTCCCAGGGAGTTCATCAGGCCGAACGCGCTTGCCAGCAGATGGTTCAGCTGGGGAGCCATGTTCGGCAGTGTGGCCATGATGATCACGAAACCCAGCAGCATGGTGATGGGAAAGCCCACCCCGAAGATGTTCATCTGCGGTGCCGCACGGGTAATGACACCGAAGGTGATATTGACCATCAGCAGGGCGGTCACCGCCGGCAACCCGATCAGCACCGCGCCACCGAACATCTGGCTGGCCCAGCCGACCAGGCGCCAGAGGTCCACGCGTGTGATACCGGCCAACCCGACCGGCATGGTGTGAAAGCTGTTCACCAGCACGCCGATCAACACCAGATGACCGTTGAGGCTGAGAAACAGCAGCGTGGCGATGGTCACGTAGTACTGGCTCAGAACCGGTACCTGAACGCCGTTCTGGGGATCCACCATGGAGGCGAACCCGAGGCCCATGCTCACTGCCACGAACTGGCCGCCGACCACCAGCGCCTGAAAGACGAGCTGCAGGGCGAAGCCCATGGTCGCACCGATGAGAATCTGCTGAACGGTGACGGCGATACCGGCCGCCGACAACGGATCAGGGGCGGTGATGGGCGGCAGACTGGGGATGACCAGCACGGTGATGGCCAGCCCGAGAATGACCCGCGCCCGGACCGGTACCAGACGCCCGCCGAACACCGGCGCCACCATGAACATGGTGGTGATCCGGGTCAGCGGCCAGATCAGAGTACCGACCCAGGTGTTGATCTGCGCGCTGCTGAATGTGACGGACTCGAGCACGGCGGGATGTTCAGCCGACCAGGCCCGGAATGCTGTGAAACAGGTGCACCGTGAACTCGATGAGCATGCGCAACATCCAGTGGCCGGCGAACAGCAGCACCGCCGCCACCGCAGCCAGCTTGGGGATGAACGTCAGGGTCATCTCGTTGATCTGGGTCGCCGCCTGAAACATGCCCACCAGCAGTCCCACGATCAGCCCGGCGATCAGCAGGGGCGCCGACAGCATGACCGTGATCTCCATGGTCTGCCTGGCGATGGTCATTACCGTGTCGGGGGTCATGACGGTTTTCTCCGGGCGTAGTGGCTGTGGGCGACTGTCAACTGTAGAAGCTCGAGGCCAGCGTTCCCATGAGCAGAGACCAGCCGTTGATCAGCACGAACAGCATGATCTTGAACGGCAGCGAAATGATCATGGGAGAAAGCATCATCATGCCCATGGACATGAGCAGACTGGCGACCACCAGGTCGATCACCAGGAACGGAATGAGTATCAGGAACCCGATCTGGAAGGCGGTCTTCAGCTCGCTGGTGACGAAGGACGGCAGAAGCAGCGAAAACGGCACCTGAGACGGCTTGGTGATCTTGTCGGTATTGGTGCGCGAAATCTTCGCGAACATCTCCAGGTCGGACTGGCGGGTCTGCTTCAGCATGAAGCCGCGGAACGGTCCCAGTGCCCGGTGCAGCGCCTGGTCGGTGGAGATCTTGTTGTGAAGATAGGGCTGGACCGCCTGATCGTTGACCTTGTTGAACACCGGCAGCATGATGAAGAAGGTCAGGAACAGCGACAGACCGATCAGGATCTGATTGGACGGCGCCTGCATGGTGCCGAGGGCCTGACGCAGGATAGCCAGCACGATGATGATGCGCGTGAAGGAGGTCATCATCAGCAGCGCGGCCGGCAGCAGGGTCAGCGCCGTCATCAGCGCAAGCACCTGTATGCTGACCGTGTAGGTCTCGCCCCCGTTCGCCGTGGGCTCCATCTTCAGCGCCGCCAGACCCGGTGCCGCATGGGAGGCCAACGGCGCCAGCATGACCAACATCAGCAACACCCAGGAAAGCCGTTTCGCGGTCATGATGTCGCCCTCTTTTCCAGCACCGTACGCAGCTTCTCCGCAAAACGGCCGGGCTCCGCACCGCTGGAAACGCCGGCGATCGGCTCCGGCAGAACATGCAGCGTCTGGACGCGTCCCGGGGCGACCCCCAGCAACAGCTGGGTGTCTCCGACCTGGATCAGTACAACCCGTTCTCTGGCACCCATCGACAACCCACCCACAATTTTCATGGCGCCGCCTAGCCCGGACTGGAAACGTCCGACCCGGCGCATCAGCCAGGCCACCAGGGCGATAGCCGCCAGCACCGCCAGCAGCCCCAGCGTGAGTTGCACGAGACCGCTCATCGCCATGGGCTCCAGCTGAGTCTGATGCGCGCTCGATTGACGGCCCACCGCACCGGCCCATGCCGGCGACCAACAAAGCAGCGAGGCGGCGAGTCCCGCCGGCGCGGCCACGGCGGCGAAGCGCGTGGGGCGCCGACCGGCAGCGGCGCTGAACAGGGACCGGCGACTCATTTGAGCTTCTTCACTCGTTCCGCCGGGCTGACCACGTCCGTCAGGCGGATGCCGAACTTCTCGTTGATCACCACCACTTCACCGTGGGCCACCAGGGTGCCGTTGACCAGCACGTCCATCGGTTCGCCCGCCAGCCGGTCCAGCTCCACCACCGATCCCTGGTTCAGCTGAAGAAGGTTCCTGATGCTGATGCGCGTACGGCCGATTTCCATGGCGATGGTGACGGGGATGTCCAGGATCACGTCGAGGTTGCTGTCCTCGTTTGCCGGACCCTGGGCGTCATCCTGAAGATCCTGGAACTGCGCCCGTTCGGCCTCGCCGGCACCGCTTTCGGCGGCTTCCTGCTCGGCGAGCGCTGCGGCCCAGTCGTCGGCCGCATCGGTCGCGTCGTCGGTGTTCGGGGTATCGGTGGTATCGTTCATGCTCAACTCCTGTGCGAAGCGGCTCCGGCTAGTGCGGCTTGATCCTGCCCTGTATCTTCAACGCGCGGCTGCCCTGGGAAACGCCGAACCGGGCGCGAAACAGTGGTATATCCTCCGCACACAAGGTCACCAGTTCGGGAACGTCGACGGGAATCACGTCGCCGGGTTTCAGGTGCATGAGCTCGCGCAACGTGATGCTGGTTTCGGTCAGCGTGCTCTTGACGTTCACCGACGCTTCCTTCATTTCCTCGCGGATCGCACCGAGCCAGCGTTCATCGACTTCACTGCGGTCACTCTGTATGCCGGCATCCAGGATGTCGCGGATGGGCTCGACCATGGAATAGGGCAGCGTGATGTGCAGGTCCCCGCCGCCGCCGTCGAGCTCGATGTGGAACGTATTGACCACCACCACCTCGGTGGGGCTGACGATGTTCGCGAACTGGGGGTTGACCTCCGAATTGACGAACTCGAAATCCAGCGGCATGACCGGATTCCAGGACTCCTTCAGGTCGCTGAAGGCCTGCCGCAGAATGATGTCGATGACGCGTTGCTCGGTGGGTGTGAACTCCCGGCCTTCTATCTTGGCGGGAAAGCGTCCGTCGCCGCCGAAATAGTTGTCCACCAGAGTGAAAACGAGCTTGGGATCGAAGACGAACAGCCCGGTGCCCCGCAACGGCTTGACCCGCACCAGGTTCAGGCTGGTGGGAACGAACAGGCTGTGGACATACTCGGAAAACTTCAGCATCTGGACGCCGCCCACGGCGATTTCGCTGGAACGGCGCATGAGGTTGAAGAGGCTGATGCGGAAATAGCGGGCGAAGCGTTCGTTGACCATCTCCAAGGTGGGCATGCGCCCACGCACGATGCGGTCCTGGCTGGTGAAATCGTAGCCGCGGGCTTCGCCGTCCGAGGGGCCCTGGTCGCTCTCGGTCTCGACATCTCCGCTGCCCACGCCGTGGAGCAGCGCGTCGATTTCTTCCTGGGACAAGAGATCATTGACGGACATGGCGGCTACTGCATCACGAAGCTGGTGAAATAGGCGCCCTGCAGACCGGAAATGCCGGTCTGCTTCTTCAGCACCTTGCGGACGGTATCGAGGACTTCGCCGCGCAGTTTGTCTTTGCCTGCGCGAGAGCTGAGAGCCGAGGGCTTCTGGCTGCTGAGCAGCAGAAGAAGACCGTTGCGGATCGCCGGCATCTGCGCCTTCACGGCGTCGAGAACCTTCTGACGGTGGGCACTGAGCTCGATGGAAACCTGCAGGTAACGGACGTCGCTGTTGCCGTTGAAATTGACCAGAAAGGGGGGATCCAGAGCGATGTACTTCACCGGCCCCGACGGTTGTTTGTCGGCGTGTTTCGCGGCCTTGGCCTTGCCGGTGTCTTTGGTGGCGGCTTTGGCCGCATCGTCGGCCGCCGCGGTGTGGCTGCCGGCGCCGTTCAGGGCGCCGGCAAAATACAGCGTCCCGAGCACGGTGGCGCTCAACAACAGCGACAGGGAGAGTGCGGCGATCAGATACTTCAGCCAGGAGCGCCCACCCTTCGGCGCGGGCGCCCCTGCGTCATCATCCAAATCCAGCTCTGCACCCTTCTCTGCCATCGTCCCACTTCCCGAATTTTGAGTTCACACCCGGGAAAGCAAGAGCTATGCCACTGATCAGAGGACAGTTCTTCCTATGGGAATCAGTATGTTGGAAATGGTTTCCGAAAGTGCGACGGACTTTTGACTCCCCCTGCAGGGGGAGCAAGCCGGAAACTTGGCTTCAGACGGCGCCGGACCAGGGGCCTTCGCTGAGCCAGGAGGTGAACCCCGGCGGCGGCAACGGGCGGCTGACATGGAAACCCTGGACCTCGTCGCAGCCGAGTACGGCCAACCGCTCCCAGGCGTCGCCGTCCTCCACGCCCTCGGCCACGACCTTGAAACCGAGATTATGGCCCAGGTCGATGATGGAACGTACGATGACCGCGTCGTTTTCGTTGGTTGCCATGTCCAGCAGGAACGACTTGTCGATCTTGAGGGTGTGGATCGGCAAACGCTTCAGGTAGGACAGGGACGAATAGCCGGTGCCGAAATCATCGATGGCGATGGCGACCCCCATGTCGCTCAGGCGCGAAAGGATGGCGGCGCCGTACTCGAGGTCCGCCATCAGGGTCTCCTCCGTGATCTCGATCTCCAGACAGCGCCCGTCCACGTCCGCTTCGGTCAGGGCCCACTGGATCTTGTCCACCAGGTGCGGGCTCTGAAAGAAACGTGCCGACACATTGACGGCAATGGGCACCTGCAATCCGGCGGCCCGCAGGGCCTTGCACTGGCGCAGCGCGGTCACCAGCACCCAGTCGGTAATGGGCATCATCAAGCCGATCTGTTCCGCAAGGTGAAGAAAGCGCTTGGGCGCCACCAGGCCTTCCTGGGGATGTTTCCAGCGCAGCAGCGCCTCGGCGCCGCAGATCTGCATGGCGCGGATGTCGACCTTGGGCTGGTAGTGGAGCTCGAACTCGTTGCGCTCCAGCGCATGACGCAGCTGTCCTGAAAACTGCAACTGCTCCGCGGCCGGCAGGCCGGTACCGGGTTCATAGAACAGATAGGGCGCCTCGCTGCGTTTGGCGCCGTACATGGCCGTATCGGCATGACTGAGCAGGCTTTCGGCGTCATCGCCGTGGTCCGGATAGACGGCGATACCGATGGCGCCCGCCAGAAACAGTTCCCTGCCCTCATACCAGAACGGCTTCCTGAAGCAGCTGAGTATCTTGCCGGCCACATACTCGCCCACCACGTTCGCACTGTGCACCGCAGGCAGCAGCACGCCGAACTCGTCGCCCCCGAGGCGGGCCAGGGTATCGGAATCGCGCAACACGGTGCGGAGCCTGCCGGCCACCTGGCGCAGCAGCAGATCGCCTGCTGCATGCCCCAGGGTGTCGTTGATCACCTTGAAATGGTCCAGGTCCAGCAGCATGAGCACCAGCTGACTGCCCGGCGCGCGGCGCGCCGCCGCCAGCGCCACGTTCAGACGGTCGTACCACAAGGTACGGTTGGCCAGCTCCGTCAGGCCGTCGGTGGTGGCCATTTGTTCCAGGCGTGCATTGGTCTCGCGGGCTTCGGTCACGTCCTGCATGAAACCGTCGATGCGCACCACGCGCCGTCCGTTGCCGCGCGCGGGATAGAGCTCCATACGGTACCAGCGGTCCGGTGCTCCGTTGATATCGATCCGGCAGTCGACGGCGCATTGGCGACCCTGCAGCGCCTGTTGCCAGGCCTCGAGCACGCCGGCACGATCGTCCCCGTGGACATGGTCGAGGCATGGGATGGGAGACTGGACCCCGGACTGGCAGATCCGCTCGGTGGCCGGGCTCACGTACAGCAGGCGGTTGGCCGGTACGGCCACCGACCACAGCACCTGTGGAATACTGGCGAGCAGGTCTCTCATCTGAACCTGGCTGGCGGCAACCTCGCTGCGTTGCTCGTCCAGGCGCGCCACCGCGTCGCCCCACTGGGACTGCAGCATGATGCCCATGTCGCGAAAGACCAGCTTCGCGACGACGGAGGCGAGCCGCTGTCGGTCGGCAGGCGCAATGTCGGGCGCGTCCGTGATGAGCTGGTGAAGGTGGTCGAGATAGAGGCGATAGGCGCCCAATACCCATACCGGCTCGACCGAGCGCCGGTTGTGCAGTGTGCCTATGTGAGCGATGCGTGCGGCATCGCCGTCGGTGACCTTGCCAGAGAGAATGCCCAACAGATGTTCGAGCTGACCGCGGACCAGATCGCCGATATCGCCGCCGGAACGTTCGTAATCGTACAGGCGCTCTGCGGCCCCCGGATTGTCGAACAGGTAGTTGTAGTAGAGTTCGGCGAAACCCGCCGCCGCTTGCGCAAGGCTGTTGTGATATCGAGCCAACAGCTTCAGATCGTCATCTTCGATCCGAAGCACATAGTTGAACTCTTTGCTCTTCAGTCGCGGCTCGAGTGGCTGCTTCGTTCCGCCGTCCTGCCCTGTACAACTCTGTTTGCGTTTTCCAGGCATGTTATAGGCATTGTTGTTGTTATGGCATTCAGCATGAAGCTACGCTATCACAGTTGCCGCCAAATCCCAACGACCGACCATCGGGTAGGTAATGGCCGGCAGTGGCGGGCGCTCCCAGGGCTGTCGCCTGCTTTCCCCGGCCCGCCTGTCGCACGCGCCGATGGCGGGCCTGCCTGGATGCAACCGACAACAGGGATGGACCTGGTGAAGGGGTTGCTGAACGGTCAAGTGAGCCGTTTGTATCCGGCCTGCGCCGGCATCAGGAATGGCGGCCCAACAGGTGGGCTGAAATTCACGCAAAGTAATCAATTGCGCCGAGGGAAACCCGCGCGGCGGCGCGAAGACTCTCGCTCAACGGTTCTTCGATCACCAGGTGGTCCGCTCCCATAGATCCTCCGCCGCCCCCGCCCCCGCTCTGGTTCCCGCCCTGGCCCCCGCTCTGGCCATGGAAGAACCCGGCATTGCCCTGTTGCCCCTGCCCACCGTGGAAATGCTGGGAAACGTTGACGTTGGCCAGGGTCAGTCCGCTGCCCCCCAGCATTTCCCGCAGGCGGGGAATAGCGGCCTCCAGATGCTCGCGCGTCATGGCGTGCTGAGCACTGAAGGCAACACTTGCCTGATCGTTGTGGATGCTGATATGCACGTCGATGGGCCCCAGGTGTGCCGGCGTGACGCGCAGTTGAGCCCCTTGCAGGTTCTGCCCCACCATCCACTTCACCCGTTCGCCCAGGGCCTGATCCCAGCCCGCCTGATGCATGGGCGTCTGGATGTTCGCCGTGGGCAGGGCCGGATGACCCTGTGCCGGGCTCGCCGTGGACGGCACCGGTGCCGTCGCGGTGGGGTTGCCCCCATGGGCCGCAGCCGCCGTGGCGTCCAGCGTGTGGACCAGCTTGGCGGCCTCTTTCCCATGATCCACGCCACGGGCGATGGCCTGCTGCAATGCCGCGGTCAGCTGTGAGGGCAGCACGGGCGGTTTGGTCGCGCCATTGGAACCCCCGCCACCGCCCGCCGCACCGGTCAATGCGTCATGCACAGCCTGCGCAACCGGGTTCTGGGAGCTGCCCCCGCCCCCATCGCCGGACTGCAGCAGCTTGACCAGGGCGGCCGGTAGCTGCTGGGCGCCGGCCTTGCCGTCGCCGGCGGTGCCCGACGCCTTGTCGCCGGTGTTGCCCGATTCCGTCAACCCGAGCTGCCGGGCCAACAGGGCCAGCTCCCGGGCAGCCGCTGTGGCACCGCCTGCCGCTTTTGCGCCGCCCCCTTCGCTCTGAGTCGTTTCCTGTGCCGCCGGGTCCTGGCCATGCAGACCCGGCGACTGCCCCGACGCCTGAGTCCCGACCAGGCTCGCGAGCAGCGCTGCCAGCAACTGGTCAGGCGGCAGCTTCTTGCCGTCCTGCTCGGAACCGGATGACCGCCCGTGCGCCCCCTCCAGCTTGGCCTTCAGCTCATTCACCAGATGTTCGATCGCCTGCGGGGACGCCTTGGACAGCCGGCCGTTCAGCAGCTGCGCGAACGCGGTGCCGCCCTGTGTGTCCGTCTGTCCGGCCTTGTCTGGCTGGGATTTGTCCGCGGCGCTGCCGGGCGCGGTCGGCCGGGGTCCCGCCGACGCGGCGCTCGCGGGTGCGGTGGTCTGTACAGAAGGTAGCGGCTGATCCGCCATCGAGGGCTCTCCCGATCCGGGTTGGGTCCCTCTGAACAAAGCAATCGGCGTGCCAATCGCTTTGCCCGCCTGGTGCATCCGCATGCGGGATGCCGGCGCAGGATCAGTCCTCTCGGGATGGCTTGCGATGCGCCCGCAGGGCACGTTCGTCCGAATCGTGCTGTTCAAGCCGCTCCTGGGCCTTGCGCTCCGCCTGTCGGTAGCGTTCGGTGACCTTGTCCAGGGCCTGGGCATGGGTGCGGGTCTCCAGCCAGCGCCGGCGGACATGTTCGCAGTCCCGGCGCAGTTGCTCCACCACTTCGGACTGCTGACTGATTGCCGTCCCGAGCCGTTCGAGAAACACCCGGTATTCGTGCAGACGGCGCGCGTCCAGGCCGACCCCGCCGGCCGTATTGAAACCCTGCGCGTACTGTTCGCGATAGCCGATCAGCTCGACGAGTTTGCCCTCGTTCTCGGCCAGCCGCCGCTGGGCGTCACCCAACGCCTGGGCGGCCCGGCGCTCGCGGTCTTCGGCCACCCGGACCACAGGTTGCATGCGCTTGGAACGAGTCACCGGATCTCACTCTCCGATAGGTTTGGGCATTGCACCCCAGCCGGGGCTCCCGCCTCGGTGGCGGACTATTGGTCGACCAGTTCGATCAGCTCCTGCAGGCTGTCGCCATGGGAGACGCGCTGCCCCATGTTCTGCTGCAGAAAATCCATGAGCCTGGGGTGAAAGGCGAGTGCCTCGTCCACCCGGGAGTCGCTGCCGGGCTGATAGGCGCCGACGCTGATCAGGTCCCTGTGCTGCTCGTAGGTCGAGTACAGCTGCTTGAAGCGCCGCGCGGCCTTCAGGTGGGCTTCGTCGGTGATCTCGGTCATGGCGCGGCTGATGGAAGCCTCGATGTCTATGGCCGGGTAGTGGCCCGCCTCGCCCAACCGACGGGACAGCACGATATGGCCGTCGAGAATGGCGCGGGCGGCATCCGCAATCGGGTCGTTCTGATCGTCCCCCTCGGCCAGCACGGTGTAGAAGGCGGTAATGGAGCCGCCGCCCACGTCGCCGTTGCCGGCCCGCTCCACCAGTTGCGGCAGCTTGGCAAATACCGACGGCGGATAGCCCTTGGTCGCGGGCGGCTCCCCGATGGCCAGAGCGATCTCGCGCTGGGCCTGGGCGAAGCGGGTCAGGGAATCCATCAGCAACAGCACCTGCTTGCCCTGGTCCCGGAAGTACTCCGCGATGGTGGTGGCCAGCATCGCGCCGTGCAGACGCATGAGCGGCGAGTTGTCCGCCGGCGTCGCCACCACCACCGAACGCGCCCGCCCCTCTTCACCGAGGATGTTCTCCACGAACTCCTTCACCTCGCGACCGCGTTCGCCGATCAGCCCGACCACGATCACGTCGGCATTGGTGTAGCGGGTCATCATGCCCAGCAGCACGCTCTTGCCCACACCGCTGCCGGCAAACAGGCCCATGCGCTGACCGCGCCCCACGGTCAACAGGGCGTTGATCGCCCGCACCCCCACGTCCAGCGGTTCGCGGATGGGCCGGCGGGCCAGCGGGTTGATGGTCTGACCGGTCAGGGAGCGGCGGCTTTCCGGCTGCAGGGGACCGGCGCCGTCCAGCGGCTGGCCGGCACCGTCCAGCACCCGGCCCAGCAGCGTGGCGCCCACCGGCGCCTCGCAATGACGCCGGGTGGGAACCACCCGCGCATCGGGGACCAGGCCGCGAATGTCTCCCGTCGGCATCAGGTACAGCCGGTCACCGGCAAAGCCCACCGCTTCGGCTTCCACCTCGCTGCCATTGGGACTGGTGATCATGCAGCGCCCGCCGATGGGAACCTGGCAACCCACCGCCTCCAGGGTCAGCCCCACCATGCGGGTCAGTTTTCCCTCCACCGCCAGCGGCACCGGCCGCTCGGCGCGACGCTGGTAGGCGCCCAGCCGTTGCAGCCACTTGCCGGTCCTGCACGGGTCTGGAAGAGAACCGTCAACGGCGCTCACGACTGCTCGTCCCCGTCACGCTCGCCGCCCATGACCGCGGTGATCACGGCCTGCATGCGGGCCTCGACGGTGGCGTCGATCCGGGAGCTGTCGGTGGCGATACGACAGCCACCGCGGGCCACCGCCGGATCCTCGACGATCTGCCACCCCTGCTCGCGTTCGCCGAGGGAAAGCGCCTCGCGCACCAGCTCGGCGTCCTCGGGATGCAGATGCAGACGCACGTTGCGCGCCGAAATCGGCAGCACCGCCATGGCTTCGCGCACCGCGGCCATCACCTGGCCGGGATCGGTCTTGATCTCCCTGCGTATCAGTTGCCGTGCAACGGCCAGGCTGAGTGCCAGCAGCTGGCGCTCCACTTCTTCGTCGAGCTCGGCCAGGGGTTGCGCCAGCGTACTCATCAGCCGGCGCAAGTGCTCCACCTGCGCGCCGATCTCGCGCTGTGCATCCGCGAGGCCGTCCCGGCGCCCCTGGGCGAACCCCTCGTCGTAGGCCTGGCGTTGAATTTCCTCGATCTGCTCCGCGGTCAACGGACCCGGCGGATGGACGCCCCCCTGGACGGTCTGCGCGTCCCCCGGCGCGTCCACATCCGGCAAAGACCAGGACTGCCAGCTCGCCTCCTCGCCCGGGATCACGCGGCTAGACATACTGCTCGGCACCCTTTCCACCCAGCACGATCTCGCCGGCCTCCGACATGCGCCGGGCAATGGCGAGGATCTCCTTCTGGGCGGCCTCCACCTCGCTCAGGCGCACCGGGCCCTTGGCTTCCAGGTCGTCGCGCAGCATCTCTGCCGCACGCTTGGACATGTTCTTGAACACCTTCTCGCGCAGGGCTTCCTCGGCACCCTTCAAGGCGACGATGAGGTTTTCGCTGGATACCTCCCGCAGCAGCGCCTGGATGCCGCGGTCGTCCACATCGGCCAGATTGTCGAACACGAACATCAGGTCCTGAATATTCTGGCCCAGATCCGCATCGGCCTCCTTCAACGCCTCCACGATCTCCCCTTCCAGGGCGCTGTCCACGAAATTCAGAATGTTGGCCGCCGCCTTGATGCCGCCCACATTGGAGGACTTGACGTTGTCCTTGCCGGAGAACTGCTTCTCCATGATTTCGTCCAGCTCCTGCAGGGCCGAGGGCTGAATGCCGTCCAGGGTGGCGATGCGCAGCAGCACGTCCGCGCGCACCCGGGGGGCGAGATGGTTGATCACGTCGGCGGCATGGTCGCTGTCCAGGTAGGACAGCACGATGGCCATGATCTGCGGGTGCTCCAGGCGGATGATCTCCGCCACCGCCCGGGCATCCATCCACTTGAGGGATTCCAGGCCCTTGGTGTTGTGTCCGAGCAGAATGCGGTCTATCAGGCTGCCGGCCTTGTCCTCGCCCAGGGCATCCACCAGCACTTTGCGTACGTACTCGTCGGAGCCGACGCCCAGGCTGGTCTGGGTTTCCACCGTCTCCACGAACTCACCGAGTACCGCGCTGACCTGGCCGCGGGAGATATTGGTCATGGCGGCCATGGCCGCACCCACCTTCTGAACCTCTTTGGGCCCCATGTGCCGCAGCACCTGCGCGGCGTCCTGCTCACCCAGGCTCATCAGCAGGATGGCGGCGCGCTCGGTACCGGAAAAGCTTCCTCCGCCCGCATCAGCCATCGGCGTTCACCCAGGTCTTGACCACCTGCGCCACTCGCTTGGGATCCTGTTGCACCATGCCCCTCGCGGTGGTGACCTGCTGATC
>Ga0102956_1000592_pt1 | contig 12851 bp, 10 predicted proteins | sample SalPonF2_A_D2_MG_FD_84515 | JGI IMG/M metagenome (GOLD analysis project Ga0102956, IMG submission 84515) | Salt pond soil microbial communities from South San Francisco under conditions of wetland restoration - Salt Pond MetaG SF2_A_D2_MG ...
ACTGCCAATTTTGCCTTTGAGGATTTTCTCGTTTTGGGAACCCTGTTCACTACTTTCTACAGTTAGCGGCAAATTTGTTTGAATAGATCCATTCAATGAATGCAAGGCCACTTTACCGGAAAATGGTTTATCCATAGTCAGATTTACATCCCCATAATCATTTTGTATCGATATATTCTCAAGTGGTTTCCGGGCATCAATATTCACATTACCGGATCGATTTTTAATGGTGATGGCATTTCCCAGGAAATTATATAATTGATATTGATTATAGTCGCCGTTACCTGTCACCTGCCCTTTCACCAGTTCCGCCTGAATGCTGCCGGATTTATTATCCACTTTTAAATCACCCTTGATATTCTTGAGATCAATATTCCCATAAGAAGTATTTATCGTAACAGGACCATTCACAAAACCCAGAATATACTTGGCTGATTTCCCCTGTATATTCACACCCGTCTCATTCCTGATGTTTTGAACATTAACGTTTGTATAATTTCCTACCATTCTGAGACTCCCAAGTTCCGAGCCGTTGACACTACCACTTTCCGTTTCTATATCCACCCGTCCTTTAATATTTGTAAGATCGAGGCTCGTATAATCACCACGATGTGTTACATTGCCTGCCACATTACTTAAATGAACAGAGCCGCTTTTATCTTGCAAATTTATATTTCCCTTAACCTGATTCGCATGGATATTGGAATAATTAGCATCAACTGTTAAATCACTGCCAATATTTTGAAGGTTAAGAGTCGTAGATTTCCCGGTAACCCGTACCGGTCCGAGGGTGTTATTTATAGCTATATCCCCATAATTGTTGTCAATATGCAACGGGCCACCCAAATCATTCCCGATGATCTTACCACTTCTGCCATAAATATCAATTTTCGATGTAACAGACGATAATGTAATGTTTGAGTAACGTGAATTGAGTATTAATTGCAGATTAGCCGGTATAGTTATATTAAGGGACGCTTCTTTAATCATGGCATTATTACCGTCATTATGATGTTTGGTCAGTAATGCCTTTATCCAGGTCATATTATCCTGTGATTCCCGAGTCGTTTCAATGGTTTTAAACTGTAATACACCTGTGTCGGCACTCTTTTTAAAATCAAGCTCGCCGTTACCGAAACTATTTCTCATTGCTTGCTTATTCGCCTGTATTTTCAGGTGATAAATGATAGAATGAGAATCATTTATTCCATTTATCGTAATCTTCATACCCTTTAAACGGAGCAATTTTAACGAAGTTATATCATTGGAATTCAGTGTATCTGTTTTTTCTACCGTAATAATATTCTCATCATTCTGAGCAAACAGAGATAACGGAATGATGAACAATAATAAACTCAGAAATATATAAGATGATATTTTTGCTCTCATAAATTAACCTTACCTGCTAATAATAAATCTTTAACATAATCCATTTTCATGGCATATAGTCTCCGTAACTGTGCTTTTTTTATTTCTGACGATCCATTCAACACCATATCGGTTCGAATCTCTTTGATCATCTTATCGATGTTTTCAATATTCTGTATCTTGGATTCCAATACGGGCTTTTGTACGTCGCTCGCCTGCTTTACAATTTCAGGTGTTACGGATACAAGCCGCTGCATAGCCGATTCGTAAGCATGGTCGATTTTATACTGAGCCGGCATATCTTCCATACGAAAATGATTATAGACGGTATAAGCTCCTATCGCGGATAGTATCAAAATGATTGAAGCAACATTCCCCATGATAAAACTACGCCAATGAATGATCGTAGCACGTTTATTTTGTGTTCTTTGAGACATACCCTGTTGTATACCGGACCACATTATTTCTTTTTCATGACCCGATGGGTTCTCATCCCTGTAATAAAATTCATTCATATCATTCTCCCGTTAACGTTTCACGGAGTTTACCTTTTGTTCTGGATAATATTGTACGTGATGTGCTCTCACCAACGCCCAATATCTGCGCTATCTCTCTGTGAGAATACCCTTCCACTTCATGCAATAAAAAGACCAACCTCTTATTAGGATCCAACTTACTGATAGCAGACCGGACCGATAATAAATCATCAAGATCCCGTTCCTGCTGTGTTAGCGTCAGTTTATGAGTATCACTATCTAATTTTTCCATAACTTTCTGCTTTCTTAAACCTGATCTCATCTCATTTATGGCTATGGAGAATAACCATGTTTTGAACTGCGAGTTTCCTTTGAATTTATCGAGTTTGACGAATGCCTTGATGAATGATTGCTGAACCCAGTCAGCCACTAACTCCCTGTCCTCACTGAACTGCATTAGAAAGCGAAATACATTATCAACATGCTGATCATATAGCTTACGAAAAGCCGTTTGCTCTCCGTCCAATGCTCGTTCTATGAGTATAGAATCATTCAATTACCAATCCTCACTATCACCGTTTATCTTTTAAAATGCGTGTTAAAAACAGGGAGTAACCGTAATCCCTTTGGATTATTTCTCACATAGTTCAGAATACCTATTTGGATACCTTTTATCTTACGGGCATAATTATACAAACCTATCGTGATTCCATGCTGATACCCTTTAACCTGATTATAGCCACTTAAAGCGAAACCGGTAAGATTATGGGTTTGTATTTTAAAAGCCGCGGCCGTACCACCATGAATATCCCGGGCACCAACCATAACCCCGGCAATAGTGATCCCGGATATATCCGTTGATCCGATACCTAATCCGGCTACCGTAAAGCCCCTAATCGATTCACCGGCGCCAATACCAATTCCTGCTATTGTTACTTTTTTAATTTTTCTTGCACCTATACCAATCCCACTAAATGTGAGGCCATCGATAACGCCTCCGGAACCGACGCCAATACCGCCAAATGTTATACCACGGATGTCACCGCCGCTACCAACACCGATACCACCAATATTTAATCCTGTAATATCACCTCCTGCACCTAATCCGATCCCGGCGAGGTTAATTCCCATAAATGAATCACCTCCCATCCCAATACCGGAAATTGTGACACCTTTAATTGGACCACTGGTTCCCAAACCAAGTCCGGCAACGGTAAGACCGGTTAAGCTTTTTCCACCCAATCCAAAACCAGCCAGTGTTACACCTTTTATGGGTCCGCCTGAACCGATCCCTGCCAGGGCAACAGTAACACCTGTTATTCCCTTCGCGGCCCCTATTCCGGCACCTGCAAGATTTAACCCTTCCAGCCGGCCACTTGTTCCAATGCCTAAACCCGCTAACGTAACCCATTTGATATCCGAACGCGCTCCAACCCCCAGACCGGCGATCGAGACACCATTGATGACATTATTTGACCCTACCCCCAATCCGCCTATGGCCAATCCATTAATAGCTTTAACGGCACCGACGCCGACAATTCCTGTCGATAATCCGTTTATGGTCCCGCCCGTTGAACCGACGATACCAAATGAGAACCCATTAATGACTGTCGCTTCCGGAGCAACAAGGCCAAGAGCAAGACCATTTATTTGTGAACGCGGGTTGTCTTTCGGTACCCAGAATGTAAAGTTCATTCCAGTGACTTCACCCAACCCGTTATCAACCAGGTTAAATCGTAATCCTTTAATGCCATATGTATTTCCGAAACTGAGGCCATATCCATTAACCGCTAAATTTAAACCCTTGCCTCCGGAATAAGTGATCTTCTGCTGTGCTTTGACTTCAACGGATACCAGTTGTACTACTAATAATAATAGAATCGTAACAAATATTTTTTTCATAAACGGACTCAGATTTAGCTTTTCCAGGAATAATCGTCACATATTGTACGGATGAATTCTCACTATGATTCATTTAAATTGTTTGTTTAATCATTAGATGCCATTACTTACCAATACGCTACAACCTATTTTAAAATTTATTTAATTGACGAGGTAAGCCAAGAACCAAGAGAAAAGCGCCCAGCACAGAGAGCATAAAGGCACAATTCAATTATCAGTTGACCCTTAGCAAATACTCAACTCATTCCATGCCCTGCCCTGGCTCATATATAGAACCCTGAGTCTTTCAATTTTACCTATAACCCTGACTTGAAATCAACGACATTTATCTTACAACTAAACACTTACCACATAATCTGATCACCCTGTAGTTATATTTTATCAGCGGTAATCCGCTTCGTCATGTCTTTTATTCAAAACCAATCCTTAATTCCGCATCACTATTGTCCGGTTAAATTTCAATTCCTTAATAATTGCTATTTTATATGTGAATAAGTCAGATTTTATTGAAATCTAAAAAGGATGCCTCACTTTTGTTAAAGATTCAACCTGAATTCTATTTCGTTTTTGTGATCCCCCCAGAAACATCAATGCATCTTTGGACGACTCCGGCCTTAGAAAAAACAGGCGTTACCAATCCGGTGGAATGCAGCTTTGCCGGGCTCGCATACTTTCGGGATCATCGATTAAAAGTTACGAGACGAATGAGCGTAATGAGACTCATACCTCATTGAAACCATTGAGCAAAGTTTTTCCCGGACAACAATAATTCCGTATTATTCATTTATAAATTTATGCACAGGAAAATCATGATTGAGCAAATACATTACGGTGATAACGGTGAAGAGCGCTTTCTGCAAAAGAATCCGTTGAGGGTATGTCCTGATAGTCCCAATTGCGTCCGTTTAAGTACATACATACCGAAAAAGCCTGAAAAACTACTCCCTGATGTTGAAATTATTATAAACTTAATGGGTGGGAAGCGAGTCATGATCGATCATGATAAATTCGTAGTAACGAGTGTATTCAAAATATTCATCTTCAGGGATGATGTTACGATACAAATTATGTCTTTTGACGACGGTTCCATTCTTCACCTGAAATCATCCAGCCGGGTTGGGCACAGCGATCTTGGGGTGAATAAAAGAAGGGTGAAAGACTTTTTGAAGAAGTTGCATGCGTTGTTAAATGAAGAAGGAAATATTTCTGATTGAATTCCTTTAATTTTCCGTATTTCTACGCATTTCCACCCTTTGATATACCTATGACTTTTTTAATGCGATGAAAAAAAATGTAAAAATAAATCCCTTCTAATTGCCATTTCAATAAACCCGCAGTAATTAGGTTATGTTAAATTAATATAACCAAGTGATGAGGGGTTGCTCAATTTATAATCATTCTCATATTCCCAGGATATATGTATTGAAATTAGTTCCAATCTATCATTACGGGAAATAAAATATTGCTTGGGTAGCGATTCCAAAACAACTTGAAATAACACTAAACTGAGGTTATTACTATTCTATTATGAAACGTTTTTTACCATTCCTTATATTATTATGGCCGCTTTTTGCACTAGGCCAAACATCTCAAAGTCCTTTATGGATGAGAAATCCGGCTATTTCACCTAATGGCCATTGGATTGCTTTTGAATATAAAGGCGATATATTCAAAGTTTCTTCAGATGGAGGAACAGCCATCCCACTGACGATGACAGCAGATTATGAGAATTATCCCGTTTGGAGTCACGATGGTAAAAAAATAGCCTTTGCTTCGAACCGTCACGGAAATTTTGATGTGTATGTGATGTCGGCTGATGGTGGGAGCGCCACTCGTTTAACGTATAACTCTGCCTCTGACGTACCATCTGATTTTACACCTGATAACAAGGATGTTATCTTTGGAACCGCGAGAAATGATATTTATACATCTGTACGATTTCCCATCCCCTCCCTTTTTATGAAATTGTATAAGGTTCCGGTTGACGGTGGCCGGTCGATAATGATCAATTCTGCAGGAACGGAGCATGCCCATTTTAATAAGGACGGAAGTGAAATTATCTTCCAGGATCGCAAAGGATATGAAAGTGAACAGCGTAAGCATGAGCGGGCTTCCGTAACCCGGGATATCTGGACGTATAATTTCAAATCGAACAAGTATACCAAACTGACTCAGTTCAATGGTAACGACCTTGAACCGGTTTGGGGGAATGGTGATACTTTTTATTATCTGAGTGAGAAGAATGATGATAATCTGAACGTATATCAAGCTACCTTAACCCACCCGGAACAATTAACGGAACTGACTCATTATAAAAAGAACCCTGTTCGTGGGTTGAGCCGCTCTCAAAATGGCATGTTATGCTATACTCACAGTGGTGGTATCTATACACTTGACCCAGGCCAACAGCCGCACATGATATCCGTAAGGATCCAGGCTGATTTTGCTCAACAGGCTACTCATACCTTATCGGTTCAAAACAAGAATATCTCTGAAATGACCTTATCTCCCAATGGTAAAGAAGTGGCTTTCGTCTACCGGGGCGATATTTACGCTACATCTGTAAGTGGTCATACGACAAAACGCCTTACGAACACTCCCTATCAGGAACGTATGATCGAATTTAGTCCTGACGGACGCTCATTGATCTACTCGGTTGAAAAGAACGGCTCATGGAATATTGATCTGTTGCACATAGTAAACGACAGCGAACCCTACTTCTACGTCTCGACGGAACTCAAAAACAAACCGGTTATAGCGACTTCTAAAGATGATTTTCAACCGCGTTACTCTCCCGATGGAAAGAAAATAGCCTACCTGGAAGAGCGTAATATCCTTAAAGTCTATAATACGGAAACGCATAAAACGGTGACAGTTATTCCGGAAGGTGTAAATTGGTCATACAGTGATGGAGACCAATATTTCACATGGTCACCCGACAGTAAATGGATACTTGCTGATTCCAACGAGGGGACATTTGTCAGATCCGAAGTTGACCTCATTAAAGCAGACGGAACCGGCCAACGTATAGATTTAACGCAAAGCGGATTCAATGACGGTCTGCCTAAATGGGGTATGAAAGGCAAGATGATGGTTTGGATATCGAACCGGGAAGGAATGAAAAATCTGAGTCGTGGTAGTCAGGGTGACGTTTATGCCATGTTCTTCAACCAAAAGGCATACGACCAATATAATCTTAGTAAAGAAGATTACGATCTGCTGAAGGAAGAGGAAAAGAAAGACACGACCAAAACCAAAGAAAAAGAAAAAAAGAAAGAAAATGAGCCTCTTACCTTGAATCTTGAGAACCTTGACAGCCGTACTAAGCGACTCACAATTAACTCATCCATATTAAGTGATTTTATTCTATCAAAAGATGGTGAGAAACTTTATTACCTTGCCAAATACGATAAGGGCTTCGATCTCTGGCAAACGGAACCCAGAACTCATGAAACAAAAATTCTGGCACATTTGAACAGCCGACGAGGCGGCAGTCTTGCCATGGATAAAGATGGTAAAAACCTTTTTGTCCTTTCCGGCGGCCATATAAGCAAAATTAATATTGCTTCAGGTCACGCTAAGCCACTGGCTATCAATGCCAATATGGATTGGAATGCTTCCGGTGAACGCGCATACATTCTGAAACATGCCTGGATGCAAGTCAAAAAGAAATTATTCGATCCGAATCTTCAGGGCGTCGACTGGGATTATTACTATAATCACTATAAACAATATCTGCCGGCAATTAATAACGATTACGACTTTTCCAATCTGTTAAGTGAATTTCTTGGTGAATTGGATGTATCTCACACCGGGTGTTATTTTCGCCCTCATTTCGATAATCCTGACAAAACAGCTTCCCTTGGAATGCTCTACGACCAGACAAAAGGTGGAGACGGCCTCTATGTAGAAGACATCCTCGTAGGGGGACCTATGGATAATGCCAATAACAAAGTTAAGCAAGGCGATATCCTTGAAAAGATTGATGGTACTCAAATTACCGGACAATTTGATTGGGCTAAGCTACTGAATCATAAAGCCGGTAAATTTACGCGTCTTTCATTTTATGATCCGCATACGAAAAACCATTGGGATGAAGTCATCAAACCGATAAGCAAAGGGGAAGAACAACAATTAATGTATAAACGATGGGTACATACCATGACAACAATGACCGATAAGTTATCAAATGGTAAAATCGGTTATGTGCATGTTAAAGGTATGAATGATCCCAGTTACAGGACGGTCTTTGGCAAAGTACTTGGTAAAAACTTTAATAAGAAGGCTCTTATTGTTGATACCCGCTTTAACGGGGGTGGTTGGCTTCATGACCATCTCGCAACATTTTTAAGTGGTAAACTTTATATGAAATTTGCACCACAGGGACATTTACTGCCGGGTGGAGAATCCATGGATAAGTGGGATAAACCGAGCTGTGTTTTGATGAGTCAGAGTAACTATTCGGATGCGTTTATGTTTCCCTTTATCTATAAAGAATTAGGGATCGGTAAATTAATTGGCATGCCTGTCCCGGGAACCGGTACTGCTGTCTGGTGGGAGAATCAGATAGACCCGGCATTAACCTTTGGAATGCCTATGGTAGCTTCCAAAGCGACGGGGGCCGATCACTATACCGAAAATCACCAGTTGGAACCGGATATAAGGGTACCTAATCCTTATAATAAGATTCTGCACGGTCAGGATCCGCAACTGAAAGCGGCTGTCCAGGAAATGCTAAAGGAAACAAGTAAATAATTATTGAGTTAGCTTGCAGCATAAAAAAGGGATCATGGTGACCATGATCCCTTTTTTATACCCTGGTTTTTCACAGATTTGTTGAATGTGGTTTTTATCCGGTATCCGTTTGTTTCCGGATGTATGTATACCCTCTTGCACCGTCTTTTATAAAAATTTCTGCGGTTATCCGCGTCATCCGCGTTCTATAAAAAGCATTCTTTTTTAAGGTCGAAACAGTCCCAAATAAGTATTAACAACCACTAGCAAATAAGCGATAAACGAATACGTCCACGCTTTATGCCATTGCTTACGCTGCTCAACCGTGAATGTATCCTGATCATTTTTCCTGATCATTTTCTTCAATTTTGAACCCGCCGGAGTTGATAATCCGAATACTATGATCAGTATTATAATAAATATGATTTGTTTTGTTGCCAGCCACCCATATTCATGAAACGGAAACCAACCCCACTGTGGCCCGGATGGAATGGAAACCATGGCGCCGCCTGAAATTAAAATACCAAGGATAGCAGTATGTCCCCCCATCATCGTTATCATACGTTCTTTACGGGCAAACTTTTTTTCATCCGGAGTACCTTCATTACTTTTGACTTTCTGATAAAAAATCAGGCTTCCCACGAAAGCCGCTAACCACAAGATGTATGAAATGATGTGTATGTACAAAAAAATGTTATAAGCCATAATAATAATTTTTCAAAATGAATATGAACCCTGATCAGTTCATTATTAAAATCATAAACGGCTTTATAATACAAGTTTTTTTCTTAAATAAATAACAATCAAACGACTGATGATAGGAATCCTTTGCAGAATTGATAGAACACTGACGAGTCAGCCCTGTGCTCCATGCTCCAATCAAGCGTGTTTGCTGCCGTCCGAATTCAACACTCTTTCAAGCTCTCTCACCAGTTGGTTTTCCGGCATTACACCGGCTGTTCTCCAGATGGGTTCGTTATTTTTGAAAAGGACCAAAGTTGGGATACTCAATATCTGAAAACGTGACGCTATTTGCGGTTTCTTATCCACATTTACTTTGATAACTTTTATTTGTCCTGAAAGCTTTTTCGCTATACGCTGTAGAATAGGATGCATCAGGCGACAAGGGCCGCACCATTCAGCCCAAAAATCTACTAAAACGGGTACATCCGATTTTTCCAGGAATTCATCAAATGTTATAGTATTACTCTCTTGTGTAGCCATAAATAGACTCTTCTGAATCGTTGTCTGTTCAAATACTACTTTTAAAAACGTTTAATGTTGAATTAGTATTGTTATTTATCTCTTGAGATTTACAGATTCTCATCAACATTTTAAATGTTTTATATAAAATAAGTTACAAACTAAATAAGATTAAATCCTACCTGTCTTCTTCGTATATTGATTCAATAAGGTCTTTGTACTTATTCTCTATAATACGTCTCTTAACTTTCAGTGTAGGAGTCAATTCTCCGGTTTCAACCGAAAAAACGGTATTTAATAAACGGTATTTTCTAATTTTCTCATGGGAAGCTAATCTTTTTGAAAATCCACGTATCTCTCTGTCGAATATTTTAACAATTTCATCATTATTTAAAAGATCGTTATCATCATTAAATGAAATCTTCTTCTGATTAGCAACCTCTTTCAGTCGCTCGATATCCGGCACTATCAGAGCAGACATATAATTTTTCTTTTCCCCGACAACTACAGCCTGTTCGATGTACATACTTGTTTTCAGCAAATCTTCTATAGGACCGGGATAAATATTTTTACCACCGGCATTTAATATCATATGTTTAAGGCGATCAGTTATCTGAAGATAACCTTCGGTGAATTTTCCGATGTCGCCGGTATGAAACCAACCATCTGAATCAATTATTTCCGCAGTTGCTTCCGGTTTATTCCAATATCCCACCATAACATTGGGACCCTTGCATAGTATTTCACCTTCTTCACTACTAAGTTCGGTAGGATAATCCTCACCACTGATTTCAGCAATTATTTTACCATCTTCAAGACGTTGTATACCAACAGTGACTCCTGGTATGATATGTCCCACGGTACCAACTCTTTCCTTTTTGAACGGATTGACCGAAATAACCGGTGATGTTTCCGTAAGACCGTATCCTTCAATAATCCTCAGGCCTGCAGCCATGAAAAAAGATCCGATCTCAGGTGATAGCGCTGCACCACCGGACACGAAGAAATTAATCCGCCCTCCCGTCCGTTTCTTAAGTTGATCAAATACCAGTTTATCAGCTAATTTCATCTGTATAGCTGTTAAACCACGTTTACCCTCCGCATATTTATTACCTACATCAAGGGCCCAATTAAATATCTTTTTCTTGATATCCGGTCCGTCTTCCAGGCTTTTCTGTATCAGGTTATAAATTTTCTCAAAAAGACGTGGTACACTGATGACAATCGTAGGTTGGGCTTCAACCATATTTTTCGCTACGGTATCGACACTTTCGGCATAATATATTTCAGCTCCACCGGCCAAAACCGCATAATAACCGCCTGTACGTTCAAAAGAGTGACACAAAGGCAAGAATGATAATGTTCTATCACTATCTGTTATTTCAATGACCTGCAGGCAAGCTTTAATATTACTGACAATATTATAATGTGTTTGTATGGCGCCCTTTGGTTGTCCTGTTGTCCCGGAAGTATAAATTAAAGTAGCCATATCTTCCGATGTTACTTTCTTTCCCGCTGCTTCTATAGCCGGTTTATTTTGGGATAATTGTTCTCTTCCAACCTGTAAAACATCCGGAAACATATACATAAAATCAGCTTCTTTGTAAGCCTTCTGTTTCGGCTCATCAAAAGCAACAACGCGTTCGAGATTCTCACAGTTCTCAAATATTTCCAAAGCTTTCTTCTGTTGTATACCTGTAGATACAAAGAATAAACGGGCACCGGAATCCTTGATGATATACTCACATTGATTGGAAGGCAAACTGGTATATAATGCAACATTAACTGCGCCTATCAACTGGAGCGCCATATCGACCACCGGCCATTCATAACGATTCTCACTTAATATGGCTATGCGATCCCCTTTTTTTATACCTATGGAAATATAATAGGAAGCTAATGCGTTAACATCATCTGTAAACTGATCCCAATTAACAGGCTTATAAGGTTCCTGCGAAGCTGGTTTATAAGCAAATATCGTTTTACTCTTATTGGAATATTTGTGAGATAAATTGCAAAATAAATCAGGTAAAGTCTCAAACGGAACGACACTTGGCATATACGTACTTATTTATTAATAATTTCTCCTATAATATAGTGACAACTAAAATTAAAAGAAGTGCTCTATATAAGTACTAAATATCCATATAATTATAAAAAAATACTAACCGTTTAACAGCTATCAATGACTAGTTAATAGTTATCAGGTAAATGATCACCATGTTATATTAAATATTTTCGATTTTTTTACTTCTTCATACTTTGATTCTAGTTCAACCACTTGTTTTAGAAGAGTATTTTATGGGTTCAAACGGGTGGTTTAACAAATGGGTAATAGTTAAAACGGATTATATTTTTTCTTATATTAGTCTAAAACTAATGTGAATGATTATGGCAAAACCAGCAGGCGAAGACACAATACAAGAAGTTAAAGAAATTTTCCGGTCATATCTGAAAGAACGGCATCACCGCATCACTCCTGAACGTTTCATGGTATTGGAAGAAATTTATCGTGCTGACGGGCATTTTGATGCAGACGATATGTATTTCAGTATGAAAAATACGGGATCTCGTGTATCTCGTGCCACCGTTTACAACACACTCGATTTACTTGTGGAATGTGGCCTGGTACAACGCCATCAGTTCGGCCGTAATCAATCTTATTATGAACGGGCTTACTCGTTCCAGCAACATGATCACATTATCTGTAATACCTGTGGAGCTGTGATGGAGTTTTGTGATCCCCGCATATATGAGATAAAAACACTGATGGAAGAACTTCACGATTTCTCTATTGCCGGTCATTCCCTCCATTTCTTCGGAGAATGCAAAAATCCTGATACCTGCACAAAGAGATCGGAACTCAATAAAAAGCGGGATACGGAAACCACAAGTTAGCAGTTAGCAGTTAGCAGTTAGCAGTTAGCAGTTAGCAAACTTTTTGGATCCAAACACCATTGTCAAGTAAATAAGTTTTGATTTTTGTTTTTTAGGGTTCCTTTTTTAATGGGGTATAGCTTCACTACGGGATACATTGTTAACTGATCATTGATCATTGTTAAATGATCCCTGTTCAACTGCTTATCGTCGTTTCTTTAATAAACTTCCTTGCTGCGATACGGCTGCCAAAATAACCCATAAAGATCGCTAATAATAACATCCCTCCCG
>Ga0102956_1000593_pt1 | contig 12848 bp, 9 predicted proteins | sample SalPonF2_A_D2_MG_FD_84515 | JGI IMG/M metagenome (GOLD analysis project Ga0102956, IMG submission 84515) | Salt pond soil microbial communities from South San Francisco under conditions of wetland restoration - Salt Pond MetaG SF2_A_D2_MG ...
AGACCTGCGCCAGAAGTATAATGATAAGACAGGTCAACCGGTACGTTTCTGGCCAACGGGAACGTATGATTGATTGAGGTGCTTAATTATTTATTATAAATAAATTTGAATTTGATTTTAGGCGCAAAGTGAAAAAGTTGCAAAGTGCATAGCGATATTTGTTTACTGCTATGTAACAGGCTCCATGTGTTTTGCTGAAATTTGTTGCTAATTATAAAATCATTCAGCTCACTTTATATAAAGTACGGGATTGATGTAAACAAACGTGACTGTAGGCAGATCCTCCTTTCCCACGTGAAGGGGCAGAGCCCCATCACGAGATAGAAGGTCTCCATATGTAATGGGTTATATTAAGTAACTAAGTAGATTAAGCTAATAAGAGTCACTTGATAAACTTACTACTCTTAATAACTCAATAACTTAAGAGCTAAGATGTCGCAAAATACTTTCCTGCGACATCTTAGTTTTATAATGTCTTCGTATCTTTAACTAGTCTTGCCTATTTACTCAAATAAAGATTCTTGAACTCGAACGGTTTCTTGAAATGCTCGTCGTTGAAATCTTTCATGAAGTAAATGGTCTCACCGGTTGATTTCATCTCCGGTCCCAATTCTTTTTTGACTTCAGGAAATTTATCAAACGGGAAGATCGGTTCTTTAACCGCGTAACAATCCAGCTTCGATTCCAGATCGAATTCTTTAAGTTTGGCTCCCAGCATCACTTTTGTACCGACAGCCGAACCGGGAACGCCGGTTGCTTTGGCAAGAAACGGTATCGTCCGGGTGGCACGTGGATTGGCCTCAAGAACATACACATTCTCACCCTGAACGGCATATTGCACATTCAGGAAACCAAGAATGTTCATGGCTTTTGCCATGCGGAGCTGATAGTCTTTGATAATATCAATCACTTTATCCGAAAGGGTATAAGGTGGAATCACGGCTGTCGAATCACCTGAGTGTACACCGGCCGGTTCTATATGCTGCATGATTCCATTGATGTGCAATTCATCACCATCATACGTGGAATCGACATCGACCTCAATGGCGTTTTCAAGGAATTTATCGATAAGAAACTCATTTTCGGGATGAGTTTTTAATATACTGTCCACATAACGGAGCAATTCATCTTCCTTAACCGCGATTCTCATTCCTTGTCCGCCTAATACATAACTCGGCCGGATAAGGACCGGGTATTTGATTCGGTTGGCAATTTTAACAGCGTCCTCGGCTGTAAATGCTGTTCCGTATTGTGGGAATGGAATATTAATCTCTTTCAGAAGAGCGGAAAATCGTCCCCGGTCCTCGGCCAGGTCCATCATTTCGAATGAAGTGCCGAAAATCTTAATGCCGGCTTCATGGAATTTCTTAGCAAGCTTAAGGGCCGTCTGACCACCAACCTGCAGTATGACGCCTTCCGGTTTTTCATGTTCGAAAATATCCAGAACACGTTCCCAAAAAACCGGTTCGAAGTACAGTTTATCGGCAATATCAAAATCGGTGGATACTGTTTCGGGATTACAGTTTACCATGATAGCCTCGTAACCCATTTCTTTGGTCGCCATTACGGCATGTACACATGAGTAATCGAATTCAATCCCCTGCCCGATACGGTTGGGCCCGCTTCCCAATATCATCACCTTTTTACGATCGGAAACGTCACTTTCAGTCTCGCCTTCGTATGCGGAATAGTAATAAGGTGTCTCGGCGGGGAACTCGGCTGCACAGGTATCTACGAGTTTAAATGAGGGTAGTAATCCCAACTCTTTTCTATGGTTTCTGACATCGTCTTCGGTAACGTCTTCGCCGCTTTTACTGACCAGGAATGCAATTTGGAAATCGGAAAAACCGGCTTGTTTAAGTTCGTACATCTCATCCCGCGTGATGGAACCCAATGCCTGTCCCTCCGTCCGGTTCTCTAACGAAACCATATACCTGATTTGCTGCAGGAACCATGGATCTATTTTAGTGATATCGGCCACTTCTTCGACGGATGCACCGAGTTTAAAGGCATTGCGAACCTGTAATGAACGGTCCCAATAAGGTTTTAGTAAACGCTCACGAACATCTTTACGATTGATTTCCTCGTATCCATCGGCTCCAAGTCCGGCACGCCCGATTTCCAAAGATTGCCAGGCTTTGTTCAGCGCTTCAGGAAAATTACGGCCGATCGACATGACTTCACCGACTGCTTTCATCTGTGTGGTCAGTTCTTCGTCAACTCCCGGGAATTTATCGAAATTCCAACGAGGTACTTTAACAACCACATAATCGATGGACGGTTCGAAACAGGCCGACGTTGTTCCCGTAATCTGGTTTTTAAGTTCATCCAGTGTATATCCGACGGCAAGTTTCGTGGCTACTTTCGCAATCGGATAACCGGTCGCTTTCGAAGCCAGGGCTGACGACCGGCTCACACGGGGATTAATCTCGATGGCTACAAAACGGTCGGATCCGGGCTCGTAGGCAAACTGAACGTTACAACCGCCGGCGAATGTACCGATTGAACGCATCATCTTTATGGCAGCGTCACGTAAGGCCTGGTATTGTTTATCAGAAAGTGTTTGCGTGGGTGCAACTGTCACGGAATCTCCGGTATGCACCCCCATCGGATCCATATTTTCAATACCGCAAATAATGACAACATTTTCATTATCGTCACGCAAAAGTTCCAGCTCAAATTCTTTCCAACCGAAAATAGATTCTTCAATCAAAACTTCATGAATGGGACTGAGCTCGAGTCCGCGTAATACTTTCTTTTCCATCTGCTCTTCAGTCCAGACGATACCGCCGCCCATACCGCCCATGGTAAAAGAAGGACGGATGACAACAGGCAATCCGCCTAATTCAAGTACAATTTCTTTGGCATCCAGCAGAGAGTTTGCCGTTCTGCTCTTGCATTGGTCGATGCCAATCTCTTCCATAAGGTCGCGAAATTGTTGACGGTCTTCGGTTATGTCGATAGCGGCAATATCCACACCGATAATCTGAATATTGTTTTTTCGCCAGAATCCCTCGTGCTGCAGATCGCGGGCAAGGTTTAAGCCGGTTTGTCCACCCATAGTCGGTAACACTGCGTCGGGTTTCTCAATCTCGACAATTTCTTTGATGGATTCAGTTGTAAGAGGTTTTAAATACACTTTATCAGCCATCATAGGATCGGTCATGATGGTCGCCGGATTTGAGTTAATAAGAACAACTTCATAACCTTCTTCCTTAAGGGAACGGCAGGATTGCGATCCCGAATAATCAAATTCGCAAGCTTGTCCGATAATAATAGGTCCGGAACCGATGATAAGAATCTTATGAATGTCGTCGCGTCGTGGCATGTCTAATAGCTGCTTTTATAGTTGATGTTCTATTTTACTGATTCTGTTGATTTAGCCTCTTTGATCCTTGAGATGAATTCATCAAAAAGGTAGGAGGAATCATGTGGCCCCGGTGAAGCTTCCGGGTGATACTGAACACTGAAGCCATTGAATTGTTTGAAGTTCAGGCCTTCAACCGTATTATCGTTAAGGTTTGTATGGGTCACCTCAGCCTGTCCGTTATTCACAGAATCGGGATCTACGGCAAAACCATGATTTTGAGTCGTTATCTCTACGAGTCCCTTATGTATGTGTTTTACCGGGTGATTAGCCCCGCGGTGACCCACAAACATCTTACTGACTGAAAACCCTTCGGAGAGTGCCATGAGCTGATGACCCAGACAGATCCCAAATACGGGCTTCCCCGTATTTTTTATTTGGTTGATGGTTTCTAAAGCATAGTCAGCTGTTGCATTAGGATCCCCCGGGCCATTCGACAGGAAGAAACCATGGGGTTCCCATTCCATTATGTCCACAAAAGATGTTTTGGCGGGGAAAATCCTAAGGTTGCAACCGCGTTTAACCAGGTTATTGATGATATTTTGTTTTATTCCGTAATCAATAGCTGCTACACGGAAAGTTCCTCCGTTACGGACTGTCTGTGCTTCTTCACGGGTGACTTTCGTTGCCAGTTCAAGGCCCTTCATGGAAACCCAGTCGCGTGCTTTCTCAACCAGTAATTCGGCATCGGTTTCTGTTGTGGAAATAACCGCATTCATTACCCCTTTTGTTCGTATATGGCGTACAAGTTTGCGGGTATCAACACCGCTAATACCGACGATTTTATTACGGATAAGGTAATCATTGAGATTACTATCGGCCATTGGGTTGCTATATTCCCATGAGAATGAACGAACGATCAATCCGGCAATCATGACCTTACGGGATTCGTCATCGCGACTACTCGCACCATAATTACCTATATGTGGGTAAGTCATCATCATTAGTTGACCGTAATAACTGGGATCAGTGAAAATTTCCTGATATCCCATCATACTGGTGTTAAAACAGAGTTCACCACCGGTTGTTCCGTCATAACCGATAGCAGTTCCGTATTCAACGGTTCCATCCGAGAGTGCAATTATAGCGCGTTTTTTTTGTGGTAATGTCATGTTATCGTTGGTTATAGTCAGCTTTTATGATTGTGCACAGTGATTTACAGCAAAAAAAAATCCGACTACTTACAAATGAAGTGTCGGATTTTGTAATAAAATAAAAATTCGGAAATATGGAGTGCGTTTCATGCAAATACATCTATACACGGCCCTCCTTCGAGATAAGTAATTTTTGAAAATAAGCCGGATATCACCATAGAATGGTGTCGAAAAAACAGTGAATTGCAAATTTGATGTTTCATTCTCAGTTTAACACATTTTTTTCTGAAAACGTAAAATATACCTGGCTCAAATCTTGGCTATATTACGAAATTATTAACTGCTTTCAAAGCTAAATTTGGTCTTATTCCTGCTCACTTGTTACAAGATATTGATCTGAGCTTGCATCCCAATGGATGTGCAAAATGTTTGGCCGGCAGCAGACCTGGCAATCTTCCGTGTATTGTTGATGATCACCTTCGGATGGATCAATCAATGCCTCGTTATTTTCACCGCACCACGCACATTGAAACATGGTCGATTGAATGTCTGAATTGGTGTGCTCAAGCATGATATATTTGAATATTTAGCCTTTTGCAATATTATATTCTGTATTATGAGAAACAGCCATTATCTGACGTTGGTTCCTGAATTCGGTGATCAATTAACTGTTTATTCATTACTCATTGTTAATTATCTACAGCTGAACGCTTTTTCACCATACGAGCATTTTCATGCAGAAGACGCTGCCGCCGCTTTTTAGATATTCGGCCGTATCCACTTCATGAATAGTAAAACCTGCATTATTTAAAGTTTTGTTTACTTCAGTACAACCTTTTTGAATAATAACATTCTTACCATCCGGACAGGTAGCGTTGCAGGCAAAAAGATCTTTCGCTTCATGATCATTGGCATAATAGAGATTTGGTATCATTTGATCTAATAGCGCAAGACCTTCATCGGTAAAAGCTTTGGGATAGATTAACGCACTTTCCGCATTCAGTGAACAGAAACAGGTATCGAGATGATAAAAAGCCGGTTTTGTTAGTTTTAGGGCGATAACAGGGACATCAAAAATGTCAGATATGGTTTCGTAGGCTTTGATGGATGAACGGTAGCCATATCCACCCCAAATAAGTTTTTTGCCACTGTGCCAGATAGCATCTCCCATACCTTCAAAATCACTTATTTCTTTGGGCTTCAAGTGATGAATTTCATACCCATTCATCCGGTACCATTGTTCTATAAAAGCGACTTCATCTTCTCGTTGTGCAGAGTGCATAATACTCATCACAACATGTTTGGTTTTGTCATTAGTGTAAGGAAGGCTTTGGTTGGCACAGAATACCATATCAGGTAACCCGGGTTCTCCGTCAATTTCATGAACAGTAATACCAAGTTTGTTAAAGGTATCACGAATTGATTCCCATTCTCGTAGTGCTTCCTCTTTATCAACGTTGCCAATATTACCTTCCATATGTGGATTAATTACATAATCTACTGAGAAATAAGTCGGTTTGACCATCAGGACGGATGATGGTAATGGCATGTTCTCCGATTCAGAAAGAGAAAAATCGAGTTGGCCCGGCCTTGTAATAATTTTGGACATAATGACTGTAATGTGTTCGAAGATTAGTTAGTGGAATTTATCAATGTGAATATTGAGTGACAATACGATAAATGCCAGGTATATATTGATGAATATATAATTAAAATAATAAATAGTTCACTTAAGCCAAGTGATTATCACAAAAGATCGCCATAAAATGATTATCCAAAGATAACAAATGATATTAGCAAAGAATATGGAATTTATAAGTCAGAATGTAGAAATATTGAATACTGATTTTATGTAACACAGCTTCGGTAATCATACGTGGTCATGTTGTTATTTTTAAAGAAACTTCCAGTTAAAATAGGCTAATTGACACTATATTCGTAACATTTCTCCCGGTCCATCAAGACAGATCTACCACAAATATTTTGAATAAGCAGAGAATTAATCGTATATTTTAACCGTTTAGTTAAATTGGATGGTTAAATACTTATGGCACGAAGGACTTACTCGGAAACCGAAGAAAATATTTTCGAAGCAGCAATTCATGAGTTTGCCTGTCAGGGAAAAAATGGAGCCCGCATGCATGCTATTGCAAAAGCTGCGGGTGTAAACAAGGCTCTCGTGCATTATTATTTCAGAAATAAAGAACTTCTATACGAATCGGTTTTCGATTTTATGTATTCGAAGTTTATGAGTGCGCTTCATGACGCCATGAAAGGAAACCAGTCATTTAGGCAATTATTGAAGTCATTCATTGATGGCTATATCGATTTCCTGAAAGAAAATGAAGGTTATTCATTATTGCTTCAACAGGAGCTCGGTATAGGTGCAACAACGCTTCGCAAAAAGTACGATGAAGTTGTCGGGCAGTATGATGAACCTCCATCGGTACAGTTTGTACATAAAATGGAAGAAGCTCAAAAAAAAGGTGAGATTCGGTACGTTGATCCTTATCAGACATTTATAACTCTTTTGGGAGCGTGTATTTACATTTTCATAGCATTTCCCATTGTATCAACGGCAAGACCGGAGTTGGCTGATAAGAAAGACGAAATTATTGAATCTCGTAAAGAACATATTTACGATCTCATTTATAATGGGTTGAATTTAAAGGAGAATTGATGAGTAACAATAGTCAAGGCAATGAATCAAAAACCGGGCGCAGTAAGAAAATTACTCCCGGCAAAATTATTCTTTATTCTGTTTTGACCATTATTTTGGTTGTTGGCGGGTATTTCGGTTATACGGAATTCCACTTTTATACATCACATGTTGAAACCGAAGATGCGCAAACAGATGGATTTATCACACCGGTTACGGCACGTGTTTCAGGATATATTACCGAAGTGACAGTCAATGACAATCAGAAGGTTAAAAAGGGACAATTATTAGCTCAAATCGACACTACTGACTATGCACTGAAAGTCAGAATGGCTCATTCGGCACTTGAAAGTGCCAAGGCTTCTCTTGATGTCGCTAAAGCGGCTAAAGAGCAGGCCGATGTCTCGCTTGATAAAGCTAAACTGGATTTTAAACGGGCAGAGCATCTATACAAAGGCGGTGCGACAACACGTCAGCATTATGATGATGCAAAAGCAGCTCTTAACGCAGCAAGAGCCACCTATAATGAAGCCGTTCAGAAAGTGAACCAGGTCAGGACCAACATTAAAAGTCAGCAGGATCAGCTGGATTATGCGAAACAGGAGTTAAGTTATACGCACATTACGGCCCCGGGCAATGGAGTGGTATCCAAAAAAAATGTGGAAGTCGGACAATTGATTCAAACAGGTCAACCGTTGATGGCGGTTACTGACACGCGCAATGTCTGGGTCACAGCAAACTTCAAAGAGACCGAACTTCACCACATTAAAGTCGGGCAATTGGTAAAAATTGATATCGATGCCTATCCGGATCACGATTTTATTGGCCGCGTGCAGTCATTGGCAAGTGCCACGGGGGCTAAGTATGCTTTGCTTCCCCCTGAAAATGCGACCGGTAATTTCGTAAAAGTTGTTCAGCGTGTTCCGGTTAAAATAGTATTCACTCACAATAATAAATTTGATGAGCCACTTCAGCTGGGATTAAATGTAACTGCTTCAATAGACTATACCCAACCGGCACCGGCAGAATCGACAGCTTCTAATATCTCTCACTAATTATTATTTATGGCCGAGCAAGGCTTTCGTAAATTTATCATAACAATCACATGTGTGTCGGTTGCCATGTTAGAGCTTATCGACACTTCTATTGTGAATGTGGCATTACCCCACATGATGGGCAGTCTCAGCGCAACGCTTCAGGAGGTAAGCTGGGTTGTTACCGGATATATAATTGCCAATGTAATTGTTATACCATTAACAGACTGGCTTTCCAGCCAATTGGGCCGGAAGAAGTATTTCCTTGGCTCCATTATCCTGTTTGTTCTGGCGTCTGGGTTAGCAGGACAGGCAACATCTATAACTGAATTGATTGTCTTTCGTATCCTGCAGGGAGTTGGAGGGGCAGCGTTAATAACCATCTCCCGTGTAATATTAATTGAGGCTTATCCACCCGAGGAACTCGGACTGGCAAACGCATTATTTGGCCTTGGCGCAGTTGTGGGGCCAACCATAGGACCTACGCTTGGCGGATGGCTGATAAGCCATTACAGCTGGCGGTGGATCTTTTATGTGAATCTGCCTGTTGGAATAATAGCTTTTTTACTTTCGCTTCTTTTTGTGGCAGATGTCGATTATGAGAAGAAAAGTAAAAAGGTAGACTGGATCGGAATTGTTCTGTTAATCGTTGGGGTTGGCAGCCTTCAGACCGTATTAGAACGTGGTCAGGATGATGATTGGTTTTCATCCCATTTTATTTTGACGCTGACCATAATAGCGGTAATTGGAATTGTACTTTTCATTATTCGGGAATTGACGACGGAAAAACCGGTTGTGGACCTCAAGGTACTGCGTCATCCATCATTGGCATTTGGCTCCATTTTTATAACTATTCTTGGCTTCGGATTATATGGATCCGTATTCGCCTTCCCGGTATTTACGCAGCGTTTGTTGGGTTACAGTGCTTTACAAACAGGCCTGATATTACTGCCTGGTGGTATTGCGACAGCGATGATGATGCCGGTAGTTGGGATATTGCTGAAACGGGGCGTTAAGCCACAGGTTCTGGCATTCATAGGATTTTCCGTATTCTTTATTTTTTGTTGGATGTTATCTCATCTGACGATGGTATCAGGTCCGAATGATTTTTTCTGGCCACTGGTAATTCGCGGCCTGGGACTTGGATTCCTTTTTGTACCTATCACGACAATTGCATTTACCGGTGTACAAGGAAAGGAACTATCACTGGGATCCGGTTTGTTGAATATGTTTCGACAACTGGGCGGATCATTTGGTGTGGCCCTGATTGGTACTTTTATCGAGCGCCGCGAGGCTTTTCACAGAACCACGCTTGCATCGCATATTAATAATTATGATCCGGTTTCCCGCTACAGGATATCAGAACTGACTCATGGTTTTCTGGGAAAAGGATCAGCGTTAAGTACCGCTCATTCACAGGCACTCAAGGCCCTGGATTACACATTGATACAGCAATCGGCTTTAATGAGCTATAACGATACGTTTTTAATAGTAGGTGTCTTCTTTCTCATTTGTTTACCCCTTCTCATTTTTACGCTGAAAAGTAAAAAAAAGGTCAAAGGGCATGAGAATCAGGCATTATTATCGAGTAAAGAAACAGGAACGAATATTAAGGAGTTGAAAGCAGATACGGTTAGTTAGTGGTACGTAAGAAAAGCTACATGATGAGTAAAGCACAACGGGCTATTATCACCATAACGGTGATTACGGCTTCCGTGATGCAGTTAATTGACACTTCAATTGTCAATGTAGCATTGCCACATGTAATGGGGAATCTGGGGGCAGATTTGGATAATGCCAGCTGGGTTGTCACAGCATACATTTTCGCGAATGTTATTATAGTGCCAATGACCGGTTGGCTGGCGGCTTTTTTTGGCAGGAAAAGATATTATCTGGCATCAATAATTATTTTTGTTATAGCTTCAATGTTCTGTGGTCAGGCTACAAATATTTGGGAATTGGTTTTTTTCCGGTTCGTGCAGGGAATTGGAGGTGGCGGGCTATTGCCGACATCCAGAGTTATCCTTGTTGAAAGTTTTCCACCCGAAGACCTGGCCCTTGCTAATGGGTTATTCGGTATGGGTGTTGTATCCGGCCCATTGATTGGCCCTGTTTTAGGCGGATGGTTAACCACTCATTTTTCCTGGCGATGGATCTTTTACGTTAATTTGCCGGTTGGTATGATCGCTCTGTTTCTGGCTGTAATGAATATTCGGGAACCCCAGGATCAAAGACAACCCGGAAGAGTTGATTGGTGGGGCCTTTTTTGGTTGATCGTCGGATTTGGTGCCTTGCAAATTGTGTTGGAACGAGGTGAAAGAGATAACTGGTTCCAATCCAATTTCATACTTATACTGTCATTAGTAGCCGTAGTTGGCATATTGATATTTATTTGGCAGGAATTTACTACCGATAAACCGGTGGTTGATTTAAGGGTAATGCGTCACAAGAACCTGGCTATTGGTGTGTTGCTGGGTTTCGTGTTGGGACTCAGTATCTACACAACAGTATTCCTGTTTCCCGTGTTTGCACAGAATCTACTGGGATATTCTGCTTTACAGACAGGCTTAATATTATTACCAGGCGCTCTTATGGCCGCTATAATGATGCCGACAGCCGGGGTATTACTAAAAAAGGGCGTTCCTGCACAATTAATGGCCGGAACAGGCTTTTTAATCTTTTTTGTTTTTTGCTGGATGTTGTCTAAACAAAATCTGAATTCAGGCCCGCATAACTTCTTTTGGCCGGTTATTTTAAGAGGAATTGGCTTAGGTTCACTTTCGGTTCCTGTAAATACGATTGCACTAACAGGGGTATTCGGACATGATTTATCGGAAGGATCAGGATTTTTGAGTATGTCCCGGCAACTGGGAGGATCTTTCGGAACGGCATTAATCGCAACGTTTGTGGATTGGCGGGAAGCCTTTCATCGTAACCAGATGGTGGCGCATTTAACAAATTATAGTTATCAAACCAGATACTGGTTGAATAATTTTATTCATCATTTTTATTCAGTTGGTTCGTCAATGGTAACGGCTAAGATGCAGGGATTTAAACTTATTGCTTATGGGCTGGCCCAACAAGCCATGTTGATGACGTATGATGAGGCCTTTATTGCTATTGGTTTCTTTTCATTGATCTGTATCCCGTTAATACTTTTAACATTTGGAAAAACGGAAACTCCCGGTGAACAGAAAAGTAAAAGAACAACTAAATCGAATAAGAAACAGAGCATGGCGGTAGATTCCGGCTGATATACCTAAATATTTTTTAAAACTATTAACGTATTGCTCAATAAACAAAAATACCTATGATAAAGAATGTGTTACTAATAACGGTTGGACTGCTGCTGATGGCGGTTCCTTGTACCTATGGTCAATCTGCCACCCCTGATTCTTTGACACTTCAGGAGGCCATTCATAATGTCTTAGAGAATCAACCGGGCCTGAATGAGATTCAGGATCAGGTGAAAGCTGCGCAAGCGCGTGTTCGGCAGGCGCATGTTAATAATTACCCGAAAGCGGCAGCAAATGTAGACTATAGCCATATTAACCCGGTACCTTCTGTTAGTTTTGCCAATGGTGGTTCGTTTACTATCGCTCCCTATAATAATTACAATTTTAATGTAGCCGTTAATCAGACGCTTTATGATTTTGGACGGACAAATGCGGATATTGCTTTAGCGAAATCGCAGGTGTTAACAGCTAAAGATCAGGCGAATGTGGTTAAATGGACATTAAGCTATTATACCGTTCAGGTATTTTATGGAATACTGTTCCTGCATCACGGTATTAAAGTTGAAAATGAACAGATTTCAACGTTGCAACAGGATCTTGAATTGGTAAAAAAACGCCAGGAAAGCGGTGCGGCAACCAATTATGATTTATTAACAACAAAAGTTCAGATCGCCACGGAGAAAAATCGCAAAGTCGACCTGGAAAATACACAGGAAAAACAGCTTATAACATTGCGAAAACTGATGGGATGGGATCAATCGCGTCCGGTTACTGTGAAAGGAAGCTTAGCCGCTGATACAACCAATGGAATCTGGGAGACATCAAATCTTGATATGAATATGCGTCCGGATTATCAGATCCTGAAAGACAAGGAGAATATTTATAAGAAGCAGTATGATCTCGCCAGAACAGTAGAGCTTCCGTCACTTAATGCCGAAGGAATGGCCGGTTTCAAAGATGGATATCCAAGTGATTTGAACAAGCTGTTTGGCAACATTCTGTTGGGTGTCAATCTTCGGGTTCCTATTTTCTCCGGTTATATCTCACGTTATAAGCAGCAGGAAGCTAAAGCTCAGATTCAATTGGTAAAGGATAAGAAGCAGAAGCTTGCCAGAAATGTTAAGTCGGAAGTTGCACAGGCTCAATCGGATTTCGAAGCGGCCCGTAAAAAGCTCAAAACGGCAAATCTGCAGATAGAACAGGCGAATGAACAAATAAAACTGGCAAGGATCCGATATGAAAATGGTGTGATCACGAATCAGGATTTGCTCGACTCGGAGACCAAACTTGCACAGGCCCGTTTACAACGTCTCAATTACATCTACCAGATGAAGCTGAGCCGGTATAATCTGCAAAAAGCACTGGGTGAAAATATCTGGAAATAATAAGATGGTGTACCAAAGTTACAAAGGCACAAAGGGAAAAAATAGCATAGCGCATGGCGGCTAACAATGATCA
>Ga0102956_1000595_pt1 | contig 12816 bp, 10 predicted proteins | sample SalPonF2_A_D2_MG_FD_84515 | JGI IMG/M metagenome (GOLD analysis project Ga0102956, IMG submission 84515) | Salt pond soil microbial communities from South San Francisco under conditions of wetland restoration - Salt Pond MetaG SF2_A_D2_MG ...
AACCTCGAGCCACGCTGGTCGCCGGACGGTGGCCGACTCGCGTTCGTCTCAACCCGCGGCGCCGGTCGGTTTCACGTCTTTGTCGGCGAACTCAGCGACGGGCAGTTGACCGCCAAGCCGATAGTTGAGGAACGGGAATCCAGCATCGAACGCTACTACTACAGATCGTTCGACCACGAACTCAGTCCGGTATGGGCAGCGGACGGTCAGTCACTTTTTTACGTCAGCAATGCGGAAGTACCGTACGGCACAGGCAACATCATGCGACTGTCACTGGAAGACGACGCCAAACCCAGCCTGGTTCGCAGGGAAGAAACATCATGGAACGCAAGCCCGGACGTTGCCCCGGACGGCCGCCGAATTGCCTATGCGTCGTATCTGGGCAGGCAATGGCATCAACTCTGGGTCGCTCACGTTGACGGCGTTGCAGAACCGTTTCCGCTGACCTACGGCAACTTCGACATCACGGCACCTCGGTGGTCGCCGGACGGCAGCAAGATTGCCTACATCACCAATGAAGGCGGCGATACGGCAATTCAGATCCAGGATTTTGTCGGTGGCCGCAAGGCGGCCCTGGAAACAAAGAACCGGGAATATCGTGTGCCGATGTTTGACCTCGATCTCCGGGTCGTCGATATCTACGGCAAACCGGTCGCCGCCCGCGTCTCCATCGTTGGTGGTGACGGCCGCAGTTATGCGCCGCAGGATGCATGGATACATGCCGACGACCATTACAACCGCAAAGACAGGCAGTTCGAAACCAAATATTTCCACACCGATGGCAGAGCGACGACCACCGTGCCGGCGGGTCCGACGCACATAACCGTATGGCGCGGCTTTGAACACAAGACCGAACGCCGGCTATTGAATGTCGCTGCAAACCGCGACAACGGCCTGACGCTGCGCATGGCACCGCTGGACTTGCCGGACGAATGGCTTAACTGGCTCAGCGGCGACGTACACGTACATATGAACTACGGCGGCAGCTATCGAAATACGCCCGCCCGCATGATTGAACAGGCACGCGCCGAAGATCTGGATGTCGCTTTCAACCTGATCGTGAACAAAGAGCAGCGCATCCCGGACATTGAGTACTTTTCGAGTGAACCAGATCCTGCCAGCGATGATGAAGTCCTGCTCCTGCATGCGCAGGAGTACCACACCAGTTATTGGGGACACCTGGGTTTGCTGGGGCTTGATAGTCATCTGCTGATCCCTGACTACTCGGCGTATCCGGGCACGGCAGCTGCAAGCCTGTACCCGGACAACGTCACTGTTGCGCGACTGGCTCATGAACAAAATGCCGCAGTTGGTTATGTGCATCCGTTTGACGCACCGCTGCCAGACCCCGCGAATAACCCGGCCTTGACGCATGCGCTCCCCGTCAGCGCAGCACTCGGGCTTATTGATTACTACGAAACCGTGGGCTTTGCGGATCACCGGACATCTGCCGAAGTCTGGTACAAACTGCTGAATTGCGGTGCAGAAATCGCTGCTGCCGGTGGCACCGATGCCATGGCAAACTATGCTTCGTTACGCGGACCCGTTGGTCTCAATCGCACGTACGTACGCGTTCCCGGCGACCCGCGCCTGCCCACAGATCGTCGCGACGCGTGGCTTAACGGGCTGAAGGCCGGCGCATCGATCGCAACGAATGGCCCGCTTGTTGGGCTCGCAGTTAACGGGCAGTACCCGGGTAGCAGAATTGCATTGGCAGGCGAGGACCTCGAAGTCCGATTCGAGGGGTTTCTGCGTTCAACGTTCGACGTCGCTCACCTCGAGATCGTCCTCAATGGCAAAGTCATCGAATCCTTCGACAAAGCCGATGGACAGACCAGCGCGAATATCAGCGGCAGCATAGCAATTGAAGAAAGCGGTTGGCTGCTTCTGCGCGCCTGGAGCGATAAACCGCACCCGATGGTGCTCGATGCTTATCCCTACGCAACGACGAGTCCTGTGTACATAACAGTAAACGACAAGCCGCCACAATCCACTGAAGATGCCGAGTACTTCCTCTCCTGGGTCGGCAATCTGCGAACTGCAGTCAATTCGCACGAGGACTTTAACAGCGACCACGAACGCGAAGAGATAATTCAGCACCTGGATCTGGCAGAGACATACTACGAGCGTTGCCGTCAGCAGCTGGAGTGAGTCGGTAACGATACAGGCCGACTAGAGAACCTCGTCAATATCCGGCAACCACTCGCGCCAATAGGCGAGCTTGGCGCGTAGTTCGGTGACCGCATCATCAGGTTCTCGCCGCAGCAAGCGCACGTGATCGCCTGGCCGCAGCTGGCCCAGCACGTGTCGATCAACACGTGCGACTTGCGCAATTCGCGGGTAGCCCCCAACCGTGCCCGCATCGACCGAGAGCACATAAGGCGACCCGTCTTCGGGACACTGGATCGTTCCGGGAATGACACCCGCACTCGGCATCCGACCGTCCGAAGATACCGCAAGCCTCGGGCCCTCGAGGCGCACGCCCATGCGATCGGCACGACGAGCAACCGTCCAGTTCGTATTGAACAGGTGATCGAGGCTGTCATCGTCGAGCAAATCCGTTTCACGCGCGATACATGTTCGCAAAGCCCAGGTTGACGACATAGGCAGGCGAAACTCGTCTGGCGTTCTTGCCGACTCAGCGACGACGGAATCGCAGCGAAGCACGTCGCCCGCGAGCAGCGACCTCCCCTGCAGGCCACCAAATCCCGCCTGGAGGTTCGTTGATGAGGAACCCAGGACTTCATCAGCCGCGAAACCGCCGGTCACAGCGATATAGCTCCTTGCGCCGATCTCGGCGGCACCGATGGCCAGTTGGTCACCAGCACTCGCAGTCCGGCTTTCATGAGCCTGGATCTCGTCACCATTTAGCGTAACCACGGCAACAGCGCCAGTGACTGCGAACGCACATTCACGGTCGAAGCGAAGTGTCGGACCCAGCAGCGTTGCCTCAAGTGCCGGCGCATCCCACTCGTTACCGAGCAAGCGATTGGCCAGGGCGAGTGACAGTGGATCAGCGGCCCCACCGCCCGGAACGCCCTGGTATCGCAGACCCACTCGCGGTCGCGACTGGATTGTCGACTGGAGGCCCGGTTTGATGACGGTAATTGTCATCCGTCGAATTCGTCAGCTGAAATAGCCTTGAACCGAACCCGCATGCCGGCTTCGAGTACAAACGGCGGTTTCGCATGCGGATCAAACAGCTTGTAAGGCGTGCGCCCGATAAGCGTCCAGCCACCCGGGCTCGCCATGGCGTAGAGGCCAGTGCGCCCATCCGCAATACCAACGGAGCCGGCCTCAACGCGCTGTCGAGGTTCCTTGCGCCTGGGCACATGCAGACGCTCGTCAAGTCCGCCGATGAACGCGAAACCCGGCGTGAAGCCGACCATGTCCACCGTGTATTCGCTCGCCGTGTGCAACGCGATGACATCTTCGGCAGACATTCCCGTCGCCTCGCATAAAGCACCCAGATCCGGTCCGTATTCACCGCCATAGACAATCGGAATTTCGACAAGCGATGAGGAGATCTGTAATGGCTTGATTCCTGCCGCGAGCACCGACTCCATCGTCTGCCGCACATCATCACCGTCGTACGTCGACGCATCGAACTGCAACACGACTGAATCGATGCCCGGAATTACTTCGAGCCAGTCCCCCGAATCGCGCACGTGACTTGCCAGCGCCTGTGCATCCTGCGGGCTCTCGGTAGTAATCGAGAACAGGTCATCACCGCAACGTGTGAGCACGAATATCTACTCCATGGGATTCGAGTACGTCACGTACAGCGCGTGCTTTCTCGGCTGCGCCCGGCGTGTCCCCGTGTATACACAGCGTGTCAGCACGCACCTTTACGGTCTCGCCGTTCCTGGCCGTTGTTTCTCCGTCTTTGGCGAGGCGCACGGCCTGGGTCGTCACTACCGCAAGGTCTTCGTGAACGGCCCCCGGGTCCTTGCGCGACACAAGCGTGCCGTCAGGCTCGTAGGCACGGTCGACGAATGCTTCCGCGATGAAGGTCAGCCGGTGTTGGTCCGCAGCGCGCTCGAGCTCCGTTCCGGCCATACCCATGAACGCAGGTTCACCCGGCGCTTCGGCTATGACGCGCGCGATGATGTCCGCGAGATCCCGGTTACGCACGGCATCGTTGTACAGGGCCCCGTGTGGTTTGATATGGGTAAGGCGCGCACCAAGCTCCGCCGCAATGTCGGCGAGTGCCCTCACCTGCTCTGTCAGGGACTCGTACAACGCATCGCCCGACATGAACCCGCTTTCCCGGCCAAAGCCTTCACGATCCGGGTACCCGGGATGCGCGCCGACCGCCACACCGTTCGAGATCGCGTCACGCACCGCCAGGGCCATCGACTCGACGTCTCCCGCGTGTGCACCGCACGCTATGTTCGCACTCGAGACGATCCGCAGGAGCTCGGCGTCAAACGCGGCGCCTTCGCCAAGGTCGGCATTCAGGTCAATGCAAGCCACTTACAATTTTCCACCCTTCTCTTTTTGCTTGTCGGATAAAACCGATTTGTAGAATTTGCCCAGGTTCCTGTCGCGCGTGCGTCTCTCTGCAATCGATTCGCTGTTGCGCCGGTCTTCCGATTGCAGCTTACGGTAGCGCCGCAGTCGTCCAGCATCGAGCAAGCCTCGTTCAATAGCATTCTGCACGGCGCAATCAGGCTCGGACTCATGCGCACAATCGGCAAAACGACATTGCGCAGCCAACGCAGAAATCTCGGCAAAAACATCATCGAGCGCCTCGCCAACATCCACAAGCTGTAGTTCCCTCATGCCTGGCGTGTCAATCAGCCAGCCACCCTGCGGCAGCGCATGCATCGACCGTGACGTCGTCGTGTGCCGGCCCCGCTGGTCATCCTCGCGCACGGCTTGCGTGTCCTGATGCTCGCCGGTCAGGGTGTTGATGAGCGTCGACTTGCCAACGCCGGACGAGCCGAGCAATGCAATCGTTTGACCCGCCTTGCACCAGGGGCGCAGCACGTCAACGTCATCAGCGCTGCGCGCGTCCAGGCATTCGACGAGAATTCCGGGCGCGAGGCCACTCGCAGCCGCCACGAAGTCGTCGGTCGAGTCCGCGATATCTGCCTTGGTAATCACGATGACAGGAAACGCGCCGGCATCATGCGCAATAGCCAGGTAACGTTCGAGTCTCGCGACGTTGAAATCTCGGTTGGCAGACGTGACGATGAACAAGGTATCGACGTTCGCGGCGATCAGCTGTATCTCGCCGGCTGTGCCCGCCGCGCGGCGTTGGAACAAGCCAAACCGGTCAAGACGCCTTCGGACCCGGGGTCCGTTCCTGTCGATAAGCACCCAGTCGCCCACCGTAATGCCCATCTCCCGGGCTTTCGCGGATAACTCCAGTAACTCATGGCCTGCCTCGTGCGCAACCTCGACGCGGCCACGATGCACGTGCAGCACGCGCGCTGGTTGCGTGTCGCCGTCGACATCGACCTGCGCCTGGAAGAACGGCCGCCATCCAAGGGTTTGTAACGATTCAGGTGTGCTCATGGGATACACTACATAGCACGCTATTGTACGTAAGAGAAACGGGTTTCAAATGAGTGTAGTTCTGGTTACAGGCGCGAGCTCCGGTATCGGCGCCTCCATCGCCATCGCCTTCGCCGAAGCGGGCTGGGACGTAATGGCTGCCGGTCGAAACGAGGGAAGGCTCGAGGAAGTGGCTGACGTGTCCGACAAGATTGTCACCTGGGCCGGGGATCTCGCCGAGTCCGAGGACTGCGATGAGCTTATTGCCGACACGATCGACGAGTTCGGCCAGATTGACTGCCTCGTCAACAATGCCGGGATTCTGATTCGTGGCAGTGTCGAAGAGTTAAGTGACGAGGACTGGCGTCACACAATGACCGTCAACCTCGATGTACCATTTTTCCTAAGCCGCGCCGCCCTGCCGTACCTGCTGCAGACAGAGGGCAGCATCGTCAACATCGCCTCTGACTGGGGCCTTAGCGGCGGTGAGCGCGCGGCGTCCTATTGCGCCAGCAAGGGCGGGTTGGTCTTGCTCACAAAGGCCATGGCGAAAGACCATGCGCGAGACGGACTGCGTGTCAATGCGGTTTGTCCGGGTGATGTCGATACACCAATGCTCGCGGCCGAGGCTAAAGCAACAGGCATGGACATCGATGACTATCTCGAAGAGGCCTGCGCTGCGGTGCCGAGCGGCAGGGTGGCCGACCCCGAGGAGGTGGCGTCGCTGACCCTGTTCCTGGCCAGCGACGCAGCGACTCACATAAATGGCGCCACTATCCTCATCGATGGCGGCGCGAGCGCGTAATCACGCACCTGAGAAATCCACTCCACCAAAGACCAGCGAAGGCGACAAGGTCTGCGAGTACGGATGGACGTCGTTGCCAACCAGCTCAAGCTGGCTAAACAGGTCTTTAAGGTTCCCGGTCACGTTCATTTCGCCGACGGGACGGCCGATCTTGCCATTCTCGATCATATGTCCACGCAGACCGAGCGAAAAATCGCCTGTCGTGCTGTCGGCGTTCCCGCCCAGCCAGGACGTGACATACACGCCATTCCCGACCTCTTTGAGCAGCGCGGCAAGCGTGTGATCACCAAGTCCGATGACGCGATTCGACGCAGAGCCGGTCGTTGGTTTCATGCCCGCCTTGCGACCGTAATAGGTATCGACGTACAGATTTCGTACGACACCATTCTCGACAATCGGCAGGTACCTCGCGGAAATGCCTTCGCTGTCGAAGTGACGTGAACCGAAACCCCGCGGAATGAGCGGATCATCGACAATCGTCAGCTTCTCGCTGAACGCCCTGGTGCCGACAAGATCGGTCCAGAACGACTGGCCTTGCTGGACGCTTCTTGCTGTTGCGGGCCGCAACAGCCTGCCAATCAGCGAGCCGGCGGCCTGAGCATCGACAAGCATCGCTGTCTTGACCGTCGGGCCTTTCTCCGAGCCCAGCCTTGCGAGCGCACGATCCAGTCCGATGCGCGCGACATCCGACGGCGCAGGTAAAGCGTCGACATGCTGTCCTCCGGCATACCACCCTCCAGAAGCTCGTTTTTCACCCTCGTCCCTGAGCGTGATGTTCGAGCCGTACCAGCAATAGGTCTGCGCATGAGATCCGACGAAACCGTTACTGCTTGCCGATGCCGAGTTGAGCGTCCCATCGTAGACACCTGCGGTGGCCGAAATGACACGTTCGTGATCCGTCGCGACACGGTCAAGCGACTCGCACCACGCCAGGCGTTGGTCACGGCTGATATCGGCGACCGCCGAATCCACAAGATCGAGATCATCTGTGGGGCGCCCACTGAAAAGCTCGGCGGGCGTTAACTGACGATGCTCGTCCGGTTCCAGAGCGCGCGTTATCGCAACCGCCTCGGCAATGAAACCCTCCAGGCGGTCAGGACTAAGGTCCGTCGTCTGGTGGTTCGAATAACGATCATCCGCGTAAATCTGAATATCCAGGCTGCGTGACGTCGTATCCTTCACTTTCTCGAGCGATCCGTCGCGGAACTCGAACTCGACATCGCGGCCTTGTGAAGCCGTGGCCCATGCATCATCCGCGCCGGCGGCCTTCGCCATCTCAACAGCCTGCGCCGCCCTGTTTTGAAGATCAGCTGACATTTTCGCCTCCCACTGTCATGTTGGAGACGAGAACGGTCGGGATTCCCTGCGACACCGGCACGCTCTGGCCGTTCTTGCCACAGGTCCAGCCGCCTGTATCGAGGCGCGCGTCGTTGGCAACCATCGTGATGCGTTTCAGTGATTCCGGTCCATTGCCGATGATGTTTACGTCCTTGATCGGCGCTGTGATCTTGCCTTTCTCCACGAGCCAGCCGTTCTTGACGTAGAACGTGTAGTCGCCTGCGCCAATCTGCACCTGGCCGTTGGTATAGGTCTCGCAGATGATGCCGTGATCGACGGCCGCGATGATCTCTTCCTTCGTGTGCGGCCCGTCTTCCATGAATGTGCAACTCATGCGCGGCATTGGCGAGTACTTGTAGGACTGACGGCGACCGGATCCGGTCGGCCCGAGACCATATTGCTTCGCGCTGATCTGGTCGTGCAGGTAGGACTTCAGGATGCCGTTTTCGACCATGACCGTGCGTCCGGCCTTGTTGCCTTCGTCATCGTAATTCAACGCACCGCGCTCGCGCGGGATCGAGGCCTGGTCCACGACCGTCACGAAAGGCTCGGCCACTTTCTTGCCGATCATGTCGGAGTAAATGCTCGTGCCCTTGCGGTTGAAGTCTGCCTCCATGCCGTGGCCGATCGCCTCATGAAGAAGGATGCCACTTGCGCCGGATGCGAGAATAACCGGCATCTCGCCTGCCGGCGGCCGGATTGCTTCGAACTGGATCATCGTTCGATCCACCGCTTCCTTGACCATCGTCAGGATGCGCTCTTCGCTGTACCAGTCGAACTCCTCGCGCGCCGCAATATTCGAATACCCCGTCTGCACCTCTCCGTCCCGCTTCGCCGTCACCACGACCGTCAGGCGCGTCATCGGCCGGTGATCCGTTACGAGCTTGCCGTCGAGCGTCGCGATCATGACGCGCTCATCGGCATCGGACCAGTAGACGGCAACCTTGTCGATCGCCGGGTCCATCGCCTTGGCTTTTTCCTCGACGAATTTCAGAACAGGAAGTTTCTGGTCTATACCCACGTCGCTCCACGGCACCGTGGTCGTATAGAGATCACCTGTGCCCTGCGGATTGAATGCCTGTGGTGCAGCGACTGCGCTGCCGGAGGCTATGGCTGATGCCGTGCGGGCAGCCGCCAGCATGGAGGGCATGGTCAGATCCTCGGTGAACGCATAACCGGTCTGCTCGCCAATGACGACGCGCAGACCAACGCCCTGCTGAATACCGGAACTGGCACTGCTGACGATGCCGTCCTCGAGTCGCAGTGAGTTGCTTCGCGAATGCTGAAAATAAAGGTCCGACGCATCAGCGCCTCGCGCCGTGAGTTCGGACATGACGCGTGCCGCGGTCGCCTGATCCACGCCAAACCACGTCATGAACGGATTTTCCGGTGTCGCCTGGCTGACAGCTGTCGCATTTTGCACACCACAGCCTTGCAGAAAGGCTGGCATTGTCAGGACGGCGCTACCGAGCGCCATGTGGCCCAGAAATTCTCTTCGTTTAATCGCCATGATCTCTCCCTTGTATGACCAGACTGTTAGATGCCCGGGATCCGCAATTGGTTGCACTCAACGGCGCGCCAGGGCCAGGCCGATGCCTGCTGCCGTCAGGAGCAGTCCCGTCAGCCGATTTCTTAGATTCGTGTACCGCCCGAGCACGTTTCGAGCGGAGTTCGCAAACGCCGCCCACAGCACATCGCCCACAAGCAGTACTGTAAGGAAAACCGCCGCAACCAGGCAGAACCGGGCAAGCGATGCGTCAGCGGTACCGACGAATTGTGGAATAAACGCAGCGTTGAATAGTAATGTCTTGGGGTTCAATGCAGCAATCAGGAAACCGTGCCAGAACATCGTTTGCGCCGCTTCGACCTTCCCGAGGTCACTCGCCGACTCGTTCCAGGTACGTATTCCCAGATAAATGAGATACGCCACACCTGCCCACCGAATCCACGCCAGCGCATCCGCAGCGATTGAGATTACAGCGGCGAGGCCCAGCACAACCAGGGCCAACTGCAGCCCGACACCCGCCGTCGTGCCAAGCGCCGTGTAGACACCGGTACGAAAACCGAATTTCATGCTGTTGGCTACGATAAGCGCGACATTGGGTCCCGGGATCAGGACCAGTACAGCCGTGGCAGCGACCAGTGCAAGCAGTGAATTCATCGACGGCGCCGGCGTCCCCAGTATCGCAACATCATGAAGCCCACGAGCATACCACCAAGGTGTGCGAAGTTGGCGATCCCCGGTGCACCGCCGCTGACGCCCAGATAGAGCTCGAGCAGGCCGAACACAAAGACAAAAGTGATGGCCCGCATCGGGATGGGTGGGAACAGCGGTACGACGATCCTATTGGGAAATGTAAGCCCATAGGCGAGCAGCAAACCAAACAGGCCGCCGGATGCGCCGACTGTCGGGTACAGGCCGCCCTGCAATCCGGCCACCAGCAGTTGAATAATTCCGGCACCAACCACGCACACGAGGAAGTAATTCAGGAAGCGCTTCGGTCCCCACAAGCGCTCCAGGTCCTGGCCGAACATCCACAAGCCGAACATGTTGAAAGCAATATGCGTCAGGTTCCCGTGCAGGAATCCGTAGGTCAACAATTGCCAGGGCATGAAAGGAGATTGCGGATGAGTCGCGGGCCACAGCGCGAAGTTAATCGTCATGAATCGCGGACTCATTTGCTGCAGCGCGAAAATGATGCCGTTTGCAACCAGCAACGCGAAGATCACATTGGGAATTGCACTGCGACTCGCGGGTCCGCGGCTAAACGCGTTTTGGTTCATTCGTAGACGGTCCTTCCATCGAAAGCGGTAATTGTGACTCTGGCATCGCTAATCTCCGACGCGCTAACCTCGAAGAGGTTCCGGTCGGGTTCGACGAAGTCTGCACGTTTGTCCCGCACAACGCGAGGTCAAGCACAGCACCGAAAATCAATGTGGGTCTCAATGGCACTACCATCCTCCACCACCACCTCCGCCGCCGCCACCGCCGGAGAAACCACCTCCCCCGCCACCCGATGACGAACCCGGAGGCGACACCGATGAGCCCAGCGCGGAATTCAAGCCGCTGGACAGATTGCTCGTCGTTTTTGCAAGATTCGACGTATTCCAGGCGCCGTTGTACCAGGAAGGGCGGTAGGCACCACCGTCCGGATTGCGGACTGCCGCAAGCACGTCCGCAAATCTCTCGGACCAGGCTTGTTCAACACCAAGTGCCAGCGCATACGGCAGCAAGGTTTCAAACAAGGCCGGCGTTTTCTCCGGCGGGTTTCGCAGGTTCAGCTCGTCTTTCTCGGCGATCTCGAGGTAATCGGAAAAGCCCATCATCTCGTCCAGCAACTTTCGGCCACGCATCGTCGGCCTCTTCATGATGATGGCGAAGAACACCATGACGAGAAACGACGCAATGATCGTCGCGATAACCAGTACTGTCGCACCTTCGCCAATTTTGACGGCTGTGATTGCCGCCAGGAGGACAATAATGACCGCCGGTACGTTCAGCCAACCGTTCGTCCGAAAATATTGCTGCTTGTAGTCCTGTTGCAGCGACTTCTTGTGTGCGCTGCGGGCACCGCCGAGCACCTCGTGATTCAGATTCTTGAGTGTGACGACATCGTCCTCCGCGAACAGTGCCTCGTAGAGTTCTTTTTCGCCCGGCGCCATGGGCACCAGCGCTTCGACCAGGCTGTTCTTGTGGACCGAGTGCGTATCGTCCTTGTTCTTGATCGTGAGATAGCCTTTTACGGCGAGGTTGACGATCGCGGCCGTCATGACCTTGTCGTCATAGTACATCTGGCGGATATAACGCAGCGACGCCGGAGAGAAGCCCGTTGGCGGCTCATAACGCGTGATAATGACGCCCTCATCCGGGTCCTTGCCATGCTTGATCCATATCGGAATGTAGTAAAGCAGCAGCAATACAAGACCACCCAGCGCGGCAAGCAGGCTTCGGTTGTCCTTCAGCAGCCAGCCAATGCGATCCGCAAGCGTAGGCTCCTTTACATAGCCTTTCGGCCACCCGACCACCACCGTCAGTCCATGTGCAGGCGGCAAGGGCTTGTTCGCCCGGAACTGGACGTTGCCGGCATCATCGAGGAAGCGTCCATAATCCTGTGCTTTGGAGCCGAGCCGTCCCGTATACGCCTCGACGAGCAGGGCGTTACGTGGCGCGTCGAACTCCAGCCTGATCGTTGCGGATGCTTCGTCAATCGGAAATGCCCAGTTGTTGCCAGTCACGTTCCAGTAGAGCTCGTCGTGCTGCTCGAAGAACCCAAGAATGCGATTGGCACGGTAGCGAAACTCGTAGGTGTGTACGCCATGCTCGATGAAGCGATCGGATCGACCAAAGTATGTACGCACGTCGCGCCCACTGCGCACCGTGTGAAAGGCTTCCGGTTCGCCATTGCGCAAGACCGCCAGCGGTTCCAGCGTGATGCGATAAGCGTTGCCGAGGCGATCTTCATAGTCCACCGGGAAATCCCTGTAGATGCCGCGGCGGATTTGCTGCCCTTCGGCGCGAACCTTGATGCTCTCGGTAACTTCGATCATCCCGTCCGCCATGACGCGAACATCGCTGTGAAAACTGAGGATGCGCTCGTCTGCCAGGGCGGCCAGCGGCAGGCAGAGTAATACCAGTGCAATCAGGCGTTTCATTCGACTGACCCGAAGTTCGCGAGTGGCACGTTGGCCGCCTCGTCCGATGTTTTCTGGAAGAAATCCCGTTGCGTGAAATTGAACATACCGGCGATGATATTGCTCGGCACGCTTTCGGTCATTGTGTTGTAGTCGCGAACAGAGCCGTTGTAGTAGCGGCGCGCAAACTGCAGGTAGTTCTCGGTCTCCACCAGTTCGTTCTGGAGACTAAGGAAATTTTCGTTCGCTTTGAGGTCCGGGTAGTTCTCCGCCAACGCTATGAGGCGTTCGATGCCCGCGCTTAGCTTTTCCTCGGCCCTGCCGCGCGCTCGCACATCGGCTTGCTGCATCGCCTCCGAGCGCAGCTCCGTCACTGCTTCCAGCGTCGCGCGCTCATATTTCGCGTACTGATCTACGGCGGTGACCAGCCGTGGTATCAGGTCGTGCCGCCGCTGCAACTGGACGTCGATATCGCTCCACGAGGTGTCGACTCGATTGCGGCTTCGAATAAGGCGGTTGTAAATGACGACGCCGGCAAC
>Ga0102956_1000597_pt1 | contig 12768 bp, 17 predicted proteins | sample SalPonF2_A_D2_MG_FD_84515 | JGI IMG/M metagenome (GOLD analysis project Ga0102956, IMG submission 84515) | Salt pond soil microbial communities from South San Francisco under conditions of wetland restoration - Salt Pond MetaG SF2_A_D2_MG ...
CCGGCCACCAAAGCTGTTTTTCCACCTCTTCGGCTAGAGAGGTTGAGGGTACTCACGGAACGTGCAAGATTCCATACGTCATTATCGGTCGACTGTACCTTTCCTTTGCGCAAGTCCCATAAGGCATAGAGGGTAACGTGGCCAGCGTAGAAGGAGCGAACGGCATTAGCGAACTCGAGGGCGGTTATGGTTCCACTGACGGTGAAGATAGTTAGCTTCTTTGATTTATCGAGCTGTGTCTCGAGCATATATAAACTCTACCAATTTTGTGAAAAACAATCAAACCAATCAAAAGAATCCGATAATGTAGATTACATCCCTTAATCCACACTTTCAGCTTCTGAGGACTCGGCACAAGATTCTGGGGTAGAAACTTCCGGATGTGGGTTAAACATCACTTGCCAAGAAGTAACATTTCGTGGGTTTGAAGATATGAGGAGGATATCTAAATCTGGAAATTTCGAGAGGGCTGTTTTTGTCTGCAAGTTCGTCAAAGCATAGTAGTTGGTCTAAACTGTCTGAGCTCATTGATAAACTCTACAGCGATACCTTCTCTTAAGCGGTCAACTCTCCTGACAATTGCTGAACCTTGCAAACCAATAGTAGTATCTTGGCCAGTGAAGTCCGGCGGCAATAAGAAAGTGAGGGCCATTGACTCATGAGGCTTGAAAAAACCCCAGTCTTCAGTTTTGATGAAGGCACCTCCTTGACTCAAGTCCACAGTAGTCCCTTCTAGCAACACATCTAGAACACTTGGAACTTTCTGGTGTAGCTTTACCTGAAAGCACTTCCTTAATCTCGTATGTCTCCGAGCGTCACTCATTGTCATTGAATTGTGCAAGCCCTTCTCTACTAGAGCACTGCCGCCACAGCAGTGGTTCTTAAAAACCTTGACCCATAATTACATCCTGACAGCTTTTCCAAATGGGCTTAACATTCCCCAAGAGGTAAGCATTTTCGTCTTGGCATTGTGGGAATTAGGAGAGTTCGCAAGTTCCATGATTTGCTTCTCCTGATTTAGCTACTTTGTCTAGTGGATTTATATATTGCCGAGTGCTTTTATCCATGTGTTCCTATGCCCAGGCCTTGGTCTATAGAAGTTTTGGCTATGTTGTGCATTCGATCGAGTTCAATACTTCGTTCTCTGGTTGCCCCAGATGCGAAGATAAACCCTAAGAGGAAGCCAAGCGTTCCATCTGTGATAAAAACGAACAAGTACCAAAACAGATGCATTGTATTCAACCCCCTAACGTTTCAATGAGCATCGACGATTTATTTTATAATTGCAGCCATCTGCATGATGATTTTTTGCATTGCCATCCTTCTAAATGACCCTTATCTTCTCCCTTGGTTTTCGAGGTAAAGAGGATTTTTCATGTCATTCTTGACGTTTCCTTTTGTTCAAAATCGTGGCATTCGCAGCAGGCCGACTCGGCCTCAATTTCCATCGCTGTCAGTAAAAGAACGGAAGGCATTTTACGAGCCCTCGTTTGTAGATGTATGCATAATGGGTAATGTTCGCAATCCTCGAGTTCTCTGACCTTTTTCATGATCTGACTCCTATCCCGGTCTTCTTCCCGATTAGTCCGCGATACCCACCCACTCTTTGGATCTTGCAAGAGCAGAGAAAAAGTAGGTTTTGGCTGAACGACCCTTATCTTCCCCCTTCACTTTCCCGGTTATCTTGTAGAGAACATAAGTCGTAGAATCATTAAGTGCTTGACCATTAGCGACAATCTTTTGACTTATCGCGTCAAACTTGATAAAGGGAAAATAAGACTAATTGTAAATTTGGGGATTAACGAGAGGAGGGAGCCCATACAATGCACGCTACTAATAACGCCAGTGCAGTAATTGTTTTGTGGAATATACTCGAATCCTACGGAATCGACCCCGAACCTCTGTTTCGGGCAATGGCTCTAAACCCTGAGCTAATGCAAAAACCTGGGGCGAGATATAGACTGGATAATTTGGATAATCTGTGGCGTAAGGCCTCTGAGGTTATCGACGACCCCTGTTTCGGCCTCAAAGCTGCTGATTTATGGCATCCTTCGAATTTCAGCGCCTTAGGCTACGCGATGCTTGCAAGTGACACTTTGCGGACAGCGCTTGAGAGATTCGATCGTTATCATCGTGTTGTTACGGATGAACGGCCAATAAAATTAGATGAAACGGAAGAGGGACTGACTCTCACTATGGTTTTCAGCCACAAAAGGCGTGATATTCCTGAACGAAACGCCGCCGCGCTGGCTGTCATAATGAGTATGTGTCGCTTAAACTATGCGGCAGATTTGGCACCGGTATCAGTGACATTTACACACCCCAAGCCTTCTTGCTCTGCGAGGTTCTATGAATATTTCCGCTCTCCAGTTGTTTTTGAAGCTCCCGCAAACAGTCTCACACTATCAATTGAAGCGGTTGATAGAAAGCTGCGCGGTGCAAATCCTCAACTTGCTGAACTCACTGATCAGGTAATGATTGAGTATCTTGCCAAGCTAGATCAAGATGAGATCACCCAGAAAGTCAAAGCAATTATCATCGATCAGCTTCCTTCCGGTAACGTTACAGATGAAAGCGTGGGCTGGGTACTGCACATGAGTTCCCGCAAGTTACAGCGCCAACTTGAAAGTGCTGGTACGACATTCAACACTCTTTTAAATGAGATACGTCAGGATCTGGCCCAAAAGTATTTAAGAGAGCAAGATACCACTATGACCGAGATTGCATTTTTGCTGGGTTTTTCAGAATCCAGTGCCTTTTCAAGGGCGTTCAGGCGGTGGATGGGAGTTTCCCCGAGTGCATATCGGAAGGCTGCGTGATTGATAAGAAAACATAGGGGAATTGTTAATAAGGTAATCAACTAGAAAAAATGCCGGCGGGGAATACGGAGGACTAATTTCGATATTCGAAACTGGGGACCCGCCCGAAGGGTGGGACTCCGAAGGAGAATTGCGGATTTGACCCCAAGTGGGTAGTATCCACCACCCCAAGCTTCAGAACCCTTGGTTCACGTCATTAGACCTGTGGGGTCGACCCTCAAGTGGTTGTCGAAGAAATATGGTAGGCGAGATTGTCTAGCTTGATGGAGAAGTCCACGTTCTCCACTCGACAGCAATCAGGGACCTGAATCTGAACCGGCGAGAAGTTCAAGATTCCGTTGATTCCCGCAAGGATAAGCTGGTTTGCCACACTCTGGGCGCTTGCGGGCGGCACGGCGATAATTCCCATTTCCACATTTCTTTCTTTTACCACTTCCTCAAAGCGGTCCACGTGCTGGATGACGAGGCCGTTGGGTAGCGTCTTGTCGATTTTTTCAGAATCCAAGTCAAAGGCAGCCACAAACCGGTATCCGTGCTTGAGAAAGTTAGCGTGCCGGATAAGAGCTGAACCCAAGTTACCAACTCCGAAAAGCGCCATATTCCACGGGCGATTGAGGCCAAGTATCTCTTGAATTTGAGAGTAGAGATCCTTGACTCGATAGCCAACCCCTCTTACACCGAACTCACCAAAGTAAGCGAGATCTTTACGGATTTGTGCTGGATTTACCCCACATTGTTTGGCCAACCGTTCTGAGGAAATCACCTCAACATCGTTAATCATCAACTCGTCGAGATTCCTCAGGTAGATAGACAGCCGGTTGATGGTGGCCATGGGAATCTTGGCGAACTTCATAACTTTATGATCCTATTGAAATTTCGGCTACCATGCCGATCTCGATTTGAAGGGCACCGGGGGATTGACCAACTTTGAGGCCAATCCCCCGATTCTTCGTGCAGAATCCAATAACTAGTGAACCAGCCCCACAAAACCCTGAATGAGTTTGGACACCGGGTTGGCATAGATGAGGATCAAGCAGATAACCAAGGTATAAATACAGAGAGACTCGATCATCGCCAGACCGATCATCATGGTCACGGTAATCTTTCCTGAAGCCTCAGGATTGCGGGCCACGCCTTCCACCGCACTCCTAATAGCAATTCCCTGAGAATAGCCACAGCCAATGGATGAAAGGGCAATGGCGAAACCAGCTACTACGGCGGAGTACAGGAAGAAATTCAGACCTACGACCCTCTCCATTCCACCTGCCTCGGCAGCAAAAGCCAACGCGGCGAATCCCAGAATGAACACCACTGTCAGAATCAGCGTTTTCCTCTTCATGCAAAAAAACCTCCTTGTTTGTATTTATTTTATGGCCTTCTTCCTAACGAAAACCTTCTTCCCAAACTTATGGTCTTGCCATGCTCAAGGCATCAGCCAGTTGGTTCAAAGTAAGTCTTTAGTGAGCATGCTCGATTGCGCCGGCGAAGTACATCATTGAAAGCAAACAGAAGATAAAGGCTTGCACCCCACCGGTAAACAGACCCAAGAACATCATCGGCAGAGGTGCCAGGTACATGCCCGCGAGGAACATAAGGATGGCAAGTACCAATTCTTCGCCCATGATGTTTCCAAAGAGACGAATTGAAAGGCTGAGAATGCGTGCAAAGTGACCGATCACCTCCACAACGAATATAAGGGGAGAAAGCCACCATATTGGTCCCATGAAATGTTTTATGTATGCGGGCCCATGAAACTTCACTCCGATCACGTGGGTGTAGGTCACTACAATTATGGCACAGGCCAGGGTGGTATTAACATTGGCGGTGGGGCCAAAAAATCCCGGGATCATACCCATGTAATTGCTGAGCAGTATGAAGAACGCCAGGGTGCCTATAATGGGAAACAAGTAGCGACCCTCTTCACCGGTAACTCCCACCATGAACTCCTCGATCCCGGAGATCAAAATCTCGAAAAAGTTCTGGCCTCCTTTGGGAACGAGTTCGATGCGGCGGACCGTCAGCTTGACCACAATCACCAGAATGATGATGAGCAGCCAAGTATAGGTCACATAGGGTAGGAGTATCTTCTCCAGGAAAGTGTGCGCCTCGTTAAAATCGTGGACAATAGGAAGACCGAGGTTTTGGAAAAGAAGATTCAGAAACATGATCGGGTGTTCCATAGCCTAGACTACCCCCTTAAAAAAGAGTTTTCGCGCCTCGACAACACCAACCAGCGCAATACCAAGTACGATTATCGATAAGCCTAACAGCATGCCAAGAGGGCTTACCCACCCTTTGATCAGCAACAACGCGATAATGAGGCCCAGGGCCGCAAAGCGTAGGCCGTACTTTAGCAAGTACAAAAACCGGGTTTTACCTTGCCTTTCTGGATCGAGGGCCCTGCGCAGGCTCCGTTTCACCAGATAGTAATTGGCGACAGCCAGTATTCCTCCAGCCAGAACACCGAGAGCAAACTTTCGGGAAAAGAAGACAAAGCTGCCAGATGCCAGAAGCGCCAGAAGGACCCAATTGAATTGTTCAAGTCTATTGAGAAGGGCCTCGTCTTTTATCAGCATAGTGACCGGGCCAGAAATGACCCTCACTCCTTGGCCCGCTTTGACATAAAGCGGTAGAAATTACGAAATCCTGCAACAATACCGAGTAAGAGAAAAATAATGGTAAGCCACGGGCTGGTATCGAACACCCTGTCTAACCAGAGTCCCAGAGCCAGGCCGATAAAAGTGGCAATGACAATGGTAAGTCCCAGAGTGCTGGAGAGCCCGACCAGTTTGAGAGCCTTCCTGGTGTCTTCCTTCATGAAGGCCACCCTTCTCCTTCTGGCCTGGTCTCATGCCCACGAATTAAGACTGCTAAAAGGCAGCACTTGAGTTCGTGTAAAACTTCACGTACGTCCTATCATAGCCCCCTGGTAAAGTCAACGCTTTTTTGTGAAAAGAATTTCGTTCGCGAGCAGGGCGCAGAAAGACATGTTCTGCGCTGCGAAAAGGGAGGTCATTCGGGTCATGACGCTGCGCTGTCAGACGGGCATGGAGCTGGACTATTGCGGATTTAGCATTCTGGATGCTTGTCTGGGGATCACTATTTGGCAGGCAGAGACGCCTGCCCTACTGGGCTCTTAATTCTGGCCCTTACTTTTCGCACCATACTTTGATGGCAACGGACTACGGACCACGGACAACTGACGAAAAGCCAGCTGCAATCTGCCTGCTGTCGTCTGTCGTCTGTCCTCTGACTTCTGACGTCTGATATCTGACCTCTAATCCCCATCTCGCTATTCAGTCGTGTCTGCTATCTACCGGATTAGATCTGTTTGAATACTTCGTCCGCTGCCGCCAGGGTCTTATCGACATCCTCCTTATCATGGGCCAGACTGACAAAGGCAGCCTCAAATTGGGAAGGAGCCAGATACACACCCCGCTCTAACATCGCGCAAAACATGTGGGCGAATCTTTGGGTGTCCGTGGTTTGGGCAGTGTCAAAATCCACTACGGTCTGGTCAGTAAAAAAGAGACAGCCCATGGAACCGACCCTATGCATAGTGGAGGTCACATTGTGCTTTGCTGCCAGCCGACTCATTTCATCAAATAGGTAGCTGGACCGCTCCTCGAGCTGATCATACACACCTGACTCGCTCAGCAGCTTCAGAGTTGTCAGTCCAGCGCTCATAGCCAGTGGGTTGCCTGAGAGGGTACCGGCTTGATAAACCTCCCCCAGAGGAGCCACTTTGCTCATAACGTCCCTACGTCCTCCATAGGCTCCCACAGGTAAGCCACCGCCAATAATTTTTCCGAGACAGGTGAGGTCCGGTCGCACCGAGTATAGAGCCTGCGCTCCCCCCAGCGCCACTCGGAAACCGGTCATTACCTCGTCGAAAATGAGCAAGGCCCCGGTTTCATCGCACCAATGTCTGAGTCCTTCGAGAAATCCCGGCTTGGGAGGTACGACCCCCATATTTCCTGCAACCGGCTCGATTATGATGGCGGCCACATCATCTCCCTGCTCCTGCATCACTGTGGCCACCTGCTCAAGATCGTTGAATCTCAGGGACAGCGTGTACCGGACAAAATCTGGCGGAACTCCAGCACTGCCCGGAATACCTAAGGTCGCGGCACCTGAGCCCGCTTTAATCAAGAGCGTGTCCGCATGACCATGGTAGCAGCCGTCAAACTTGATGATCTTGTTTCTCCCCGTGTAGCCACGGGCTAACCGGATTGCGCTCATAGTGGCCTCGGTACCTGAATTAACCATGCGCACCATTTCCATAGAGGGAACAAGCTGGGTAATCATCTGGGCCAGCTCAACTTCCCGGGCAGTGGGGATGCCAAAGCTGGTCCCCTGCTCCGCTGCTGCCTTCACAGCCGCCACCACCTCTGGATGAGCATGCCCCAGGATAAGAGGGCCCCAAGAGCCCACATAATCAATGTAGCCATTGCCGTCCACATCGTAAATCTTCGAACCCTGCCCGCTCGCGATAAACAAGGGGTGTGTACCCACCGCCCGGCAGGAGCGTACCGGGCTATTTACCCCGCCAGGAATTATTTCTTTAGCCTGGCGATACAATCTCTCACTGCTGCTTCCAGCCATCCTAATCCTCCTCCCATTATCGTGTTCTCCCGTCAATAAAGTCATGACGCTTCACTGTCATTCATAGTCATTTGGCCACTAACGTGGCCGTCACTACGCTTCGCTGTCAATATGCCTTCGGAGGCCGTACGACAACCCCTTTCCCCTCCCCTGACGGGAGGAGATAAAGGGGGGTCTGAACCTGGTACATAGGTAACCCATGTTCGTGGTTGCACGGGGGGGGGAATATAAAATTGCTTAAAATACACTTATTTTTTCACCCCCACCCTAACCCTCCCCCGTCAAGGGGGAGGGGATTTTAAAGTTCTCGGACAGCCTCCTCGCGTCATTTATGGTCATTTATAGTAAACGATATAATGACGGGCGATCAGCCCGAATGACGCCGAAGGCAAATGACCACAAGTGACGGCCGTAAAGACCAATGACCTAACTATATTACTGCTTATACCTCTTAATTGCCGGATTATTCTTCCGAGTCGCCAAAATAGGCCATAGTGGTTTTCTTCAGTTCCTCCTGGGTAAAAAGCAGATCGAACTTTTCGATACCCGCAGCATCAGACATCCTTTGAGCGATCTGGCGGCACACCTCAGGGGAGGATGCGTGAATCATGGTAAACAACCGGTAAGGCCAATCAGGCATTGCAGGTCGCTGGTAACAGTGGGAGACTTCACGGAACGAAGCAAAGATGTTACCCACCTCCTCGGCCCTCTCAGGCTCTACCTCCCACACCACCATGGCATTGGCGTCAAATCCAGAACGTTGGTGCCTCAGGGTGGCTCCGAAACGCCGGATAATATCGTCACCAATAAATCCGCGCACTTTATCCAAGAGCTCAGCTTCGCTGATTCCAACTCTTTCTGCCACGGCAGCAAAGGGTCGTCTGACTACAGGCAGATCCTGCTGCAACTCATGGATGATTTTTTTCTCCAGTGGTGTAAACTGCCGCTTATCGCTCATCTGTGTCGAATCCTCCTTAAAGCTCAATGGAATTTTAACGCAATTAGGGTATTTTTCCCAGTATTCCCATATTTAATGGAGTTTTGTTCGGAAGGGCAAGCGAATTCGATCTCTGGAGTAATGGAGATTGATGATTTCGGATTGGGAAAGGCATAGGGCATCCTTCGACCCCTTCGATAAACTCAGGGCAAGCAAGCTCCCCGCGACTACGCTCGGGACAGGCAGGACAGGTAGAGCATGGGGCATGGAGTAAGAAACCAGAAATCAGAATTTAGAATTCAGAATCCAGTAGGGCAGGCGTCTCTGCCTGCCAAAGAGTGATCAGCAAGCTAGTATCCAGTATCTGAAATTGGATTGACAGACTCATATAGACTAAACAAAAAAAGGCGGCCCTGAGGCCGCCTTTTTTTCTTCAGTTGCTAAAGTAAATTTACACCTTAGCGTAGATCCCCAGTTGGAGGATGAACTCTTGATACTCCTTGAGCTTATCACAGTTTTGCAAGCACTTGTTCTTGTCCTGGCCGACCATCTCACAAGCTAAGCAAGGGCTTTTCAGCATGGATTTATCCCCCTGTTGATTGGTTGAAAAATTCTACAGGAATTCTTAAAACCTATATATAAGTCATGTAGTGGTGCCCTTGTCAAGTAAAATGTTATTTCGTTGACTCTCCCACATCTGATATGACATAGTCACAGTGGCCATCTTCTTGCCTCCGGTGGGAGTATTCCTAACGATCGTCACGATGGCCCACTGCTCGTTTGCTGCCACTACCTGAAGCTGAACTTTTGAAGCTCCCTGCAGCAAGCTGCAGGGAATCTTCGAAATGTAAGTAAGTGATTCCATTTTATTGTAGTCCGCTCGCTAACCCCGCAGCCCCGGCGACGGGATTTCCGCTCCGCTCCAACAAGACTTGTCGACGAGCTCAAGTCGAGTCGCTGCGGGGAATGCGCTCGCTGTAGCATTTTCAACTTCGAATATGGAAACAGCAGAGATTAAGGAATTCAGGGATTAAGGTCCTCAGCAATTGCTCATTCCTCAATGCCCTTGATCCTTAATCTCTCAACAGATGACACGATCCGGAACTGCATGCAGGCCACGCCACATTACCCTGACTTTAAGCCGTTGAGCTTAGAAGACCGGGACCAGATTACTGCTTTTTTTCACCAGAGCCCACCGCTCACTTCTGAACTAACCTTCACCAATCTTTTCATGTGGCGTTACCATTACAATTTTCAGTGGTGCCTTGCCAATGACGCGCTATTGATCATCGGGCATATAGCCGAAGCCCCCCCTTTCGGTTTGCCACCAGTTGGAGCGCATGACCTATCCTCGGCTTTTGGGCAATTATTGAGTTTTCTGGAAAACCATACGGATACGCCAGAAATCCACCGGGTGCCCGAGGTTCTGGCCCAGCGCTACGCTAGCGCTCTCTCCCTTGAAGTTTTGGAGGATCGAGCCAATAGCGATTATGTCTACCTTACCGAATCCCTTATCAACCTGAGCGGCCGGAAGTACCACCGCAAACGCAATCATCTCAAGCAATTTCGAAAGAGATATTCCTACCGCTATCAAACTCTCAAGGATGACTGGATAGAGGCCTGTCTGGAGTTGGAAGAGCAGTGGTGTAGACTCAAGAGCTGTGTGGAAAATCCGGCACTTCTCAATGAAGAACAGGCCATCCGCGAAGCCTTACTTCACTACCACCAACTGGATTGCCAGGGAGCCGCTATTGTGGTGGACGAGAAGGTGGTGGCCTTCAGTTTGGGAGAACCTCTTAACCCTGATACTGCTTTGATTCACCTCGAGAAGGCCGATCCTGAATTCTCAGGTAGCTACGCGGTGATAAATCAGGAATTCTGCCAAAACGCCTGGAGCGATTTCACCTACACAAATCGTGAACAGGATCTGGGTGAATCCGGACTGCGCCAATCCAAGCTGTCCTATTACCCGGATCATCTGTCTAATAAGGTCATTCTGAAACCAAAGGATCGTTAGTCATTAGGTCACTAGGTCATTAAGTCACTATGTCGCTTGGTCCATTTGATCACTGGATCATAGCTTCGCTTTTATTGGTGATCCCCTATTGCAACGACCTGGTGACTCAATGGCGGGCGCCAGCCCAAGTGACCCAATGACAACTGAGAGTGACGACTCGAAGGGTAGCGGATCGCGGCTAGAAAGCCGCTCCCACAAATAACAAAGGATCAATTCACTCTATGGAGGCCACCAATGATCATCGGAGTTCCTAAGGAGATAAAGACCGAGGAATACCGTGTGGGAATCGTTCCGGCTGGCGTGCGGCTCTTAGCAGCCTCGGGCCACCGGGTGCTGATTGAAAAAGGCGCAGGTGAAGGCGCAGGCATCAGTGATCGGGAGTTTAAGGCTGCCGGTGCCCATCTGGCATCCTCAGCTGCTGAGGTCTATGGGGAGGCCGAGTTGGTGATGAAAGTAAAGGAGCCCTTGCCTCCGGAGTATGACCTCCTGAGACCAGGCCTGATGGTCTATACCTATTTACATCTAGCTCCTGCGCCTGAACTGACAGCCGTCCTCCTGGAAAAGGAAATCATTGGCATTGCCTATGAGACCATACAGTTGCCCGACGGTTCCTTGCCGCTGCTCACACCAATGAGCGAGATTGCCGGCAGGATGGCGGTCCAAGTGGGTGCCCATTATCTGGAAAAAACTCAGGGTGGTCGCGGCGTGCTCCTGGGAGGCGTCCCCGGTGTCTACCGAGGCAAGGTGACTATTCTGGGAGGTGGTGTGGTTGGGATCAATGCAGCCAAGATAGCAGTGGGAATGGGGGCCATGGTCACCATTATTGATATCGACCAGGCTCGTCTCATGGCCCTTGATGACATATTCGGCTCGGCCATCACCACACTCATCTCCAACCCCGATACCATCGAGCGTTCTGTGCGCGAATCTCACCTGGTTATCGGCGCAGTTCTGGTCCCGGGCGGAAGAGCCCCAAGCCTTGTCAGCGGTGAAATGATTGCCCAAATGAAGCCTGGCACAGTGATTGTGGACGTTGCTGTGGACCAGGGAGGGTGCTGCGAAACGTGCCAGCCAACCACCCATGATCAGCCCGTGTTCACAGTTGATAACGTCATTCACTACTGTGTGGCCAATATGCCCGGGGCTGTGCCAAGAACCGCCACCTTTGCCCTGACCAACGTTACCGTCAGTTATGCTCTCAAGATAGCCAACCAGGGCCTTGAGACAGCTGTTGCCTCCGACCCTGCCCTTGCAAAAGGTATTAACATTTATCGCAGTCATGTTACCCATGAGACCGTAGCACGAGACCTGGGCTACAGTTATCAACCACTGGAACAAATTTTAAAAGGCTAAGATCCTATTCGTTAGCTTTACAATAAAGCAGCCGCTCACACTTATAGATAGGGAGATAAACTCGAAATCCGAAGCACGAAGCACGAAACAAATTCAAAATTCCAATGTCTCAATGTTCAAAACAAAAACCATGGGACTTATATTGAGCTTTTACTGTTTTGGTCATTTGAATTTTGATAATTCGGATTTGTTTCGGATTTCGATATTCGATATTCGGATTTATTGGTGGAGACGACTTCCTTGGACGAGGATCTGATGAAAGGAAAAAGGGTAGCTCTTGGCAGACGCCTCCGACACAGTCCTCTCGTACAGACCCTGGGGTTGCGTCCCAACTTCGAGGATTACAGCGAGATTGAACTTGACCTGCTGCGAAACGCCGACACCATTTATTACCCAAGTACCCTCTATGAAGACATTTTCCTCGCGCTGGGCAAGAGGGTTTTCCCAGCGAATTACTACCGTTACATGGGAGACAAGATCAAACAAACTGAGCTCTTTACTCTGCTTGGCATCCCTCACCCTCGCACCCGGATCTACAGGGACAACCCCAGGGCGCCACAGATCCTTGCGGATTTCTCCTTTCCTTTTATCGCCAAGATCCCCCGGGGTTCCTCAAAGGGCAGAGGAGTTTTCCTCATTCGCAGCCGTGAAGATCTGCAGGTTTACCTGCAAAAATACGCGCCGGCCTATATTCAGGAATACCTTGCCATTGACCGCGACCTGCGCGTCGTCTTAGTGGGGGCAAAAGTGGTGCACGCTTACTGGCGTATTGCCCGGCCTGGGGAATTTCGCAGCAATGTCTCACTCGGGGGGAGGATATCATTGGAGGATATCCCTGATGATACCCTGCGCTTTGCTGAACGGGTGGCCCGCCTCTGTAAGTTTGACGAAGTGGGGCTTGATATTTGCATCTGCGAAGACAGATATCTGGTGATAGAGGCCAATATGGTCTACGGTCTCAAGGGCTTTGAAGCGGCAGGTCTAAACATCTACCAACTTATAAGCAAACGCGTAACTGAAGGAGGCATTTGATGGCC
>Ga0102956_1000600_pt1 | contig 12743 bp, 10 predicted proteins | sample SalPonF2_A_D2_MG_FD_84515 | JGI IMG/M metagenome (GOLD analysis project Ga0102956, IMG submission 84515) | Salt pond soil microbial communities from South San Francisco under conditions of wetland restoration - Salt Pond MetaG SF2_A_D2_MG ...
AGTGGGGAGTCTGGCGAAAATCCTCGAAGTCCACCAAGCCGGTACCAAGACTACGTACCCGGAATTGCCCGACCTCGGTAAGCATCGCGAGGTTGGTCTGACCGGGATCGTCTGAAACGAAGACTTCCCTTGATTGCCGGATCCGCCTGCGGTTAGTGCTGGCCTGATTCAGCGATACTATCGGCCCCATCTGCCAGTCGAATCGGGAATGTAATACCGCCGGTTCGCCTTGCGCCACGCGCGCGGTGCCGATCCAGAAGGCGTTCTGGGCGCCGATCCACGTGCAGATCTTCGTCATACAGTACCGCAGGGCCTGGTCCAGCGACTGGGCGCCGAAATCACTCAGTCGATCCCACAGTTCAAAGGGGTACTCAACATCCTTTCGCCCCGCACTACCGCAGCCTGTGGGGTACCAGCCATGTCCTGACAGCTTTGAGGCCTCGCCAGTCCCATGCACGGAGGCCGGCTCGCTCTCTTCGCTGACAATGACGTTCCCGTAGACAGTCGTGTCGAGTCGCGGGTCGGAAGGATCCATAGCCTTGTTCCGCTGCGAATGACGTGCCGGGGCGCCGGAATACCGGCCTGTTCTTCTTGGATTGCTCTGCAACTTTTCCGAATCCGTCAAAGAGTGTTAGAAGCCCAGCACTGTTGCGCCAATCCAAAATTTATCAGTTTCAGGGTCATATGCGGTGCACGGGCTGATCAGGTCCGCTAGTTCGCGCTCTGATGCGAGCCAGAACGTTACGTAGTAGTACGCTGGTCCGCCGTGAACCGGTAAGCCCTGTCAGCTTTCTACCGCGGCAACAGGCCAATGGTCCAAATCGGCCGACGAGGCGGACATATCGATACAAATAGAAACGGGTACCGCAGTAGCCAATTCCTCGGTTCTGAAGTAACCGTCACGCTGCCTTCTTGGGCCTGGCAACGCTAACCAGGCCAAGCAAACCTGAACCAAACAGCCAGGCCGCTGCAGGCAGCGGCACGGGACTGACTTGAATTTCTTTTGTGTACCAGTAGTTGATTTGCATGGCGCCTGACAGCGTGGTCAGAAATGGGTTCACTCGTGGATCAAACGACAGAGTCGTCGCGGTGAAGCTCGTATAAATAGGTAACCCAGTTAGCAACGGATCAATCGGTAGGAAATCGGCCAGGCTGGCGCTGATTATCATGCTGGAAGCGCTGCCCGATCCATCCGGATCAGCAAAAACCGGGACACCATAATCCTGATTGTGATCGATCGTAAAACTGAAGGAAAACGGCATGATGGTGGTCGCGGCATCCCCGGCACCATCGGCCATCACTGTAAGCGGAGCGATGGAATCCAGGGTGGTTTTGAAGCCGCGCGAGATGGAGTCAAATCCCAGATTGAGATCGATTGGCACAGAGTAAGAAACAGGCGTGGGAAGAATACCCGACATGATCACGTTGGGCTGTGTCAGGCTTTTTATCGTTGCCAAGCCAGTGAACGTAATGTCCACGCTATCCAGTGTACCTAGCGAGGGGTTGAATTCATCATAGGACAGTAGTGTCGGCGCGGGAGAGTCGAAGCTGACGGACTGCGCATACAGCATGCCGGGAATGGTAATTGCCGCGGCAGATACCCCACTACTCATTACAGCCATGGCCACGGCTGTAGCCAACCGCAAAAGTTTCATTGTTATTTGAACCCCAAGCTGAGTTGTTATTAATTTTGCGTTATTTTAATGGAAGTCGGTAACAATCGGTAGCCTGTCTCCCCAACGGTTTCAGACTGAAGATTGATCTGTATCGGGGATATCGTATGCATTCGATTAGGATTACAAAACGCTGGCGATAGATGTTGAACAATCGGCTCTGGATCGGCGACCGCGCCCTGCGGACGGCTCAAGCCTTACCACACCTCAACGGGCCAGCTGCCGGCCAAGAACCGACTGTCGCGGGCTTACGCGGTGCGACCGCGGGTTATTGCGAAGCGAATTGCATGCAACGGCGCAGCGAGCTTGGTTCTCGTCCAGTTATCCAAGTGCAGTGAAGCGACAACTTGTTTGCCAGAACCGAACGACCAAGCGCTCAAATAACTTACCCCCATGATGTTGAACCCACGTTTAGCACGATCCATGCCAGAACTAAAACATGCCAATTTTTCCTAGCTGTATCGATCGGCGCAGTCGCCCGTCGCTTGGAATTGTAAAAAGTTCTGACATTGATTGTGCGGTCAGGTCTCAGAATCCCAACCGATCTAAGCCCGGCCCAATGCACTCCTCGGCAGAGCGGGCCGGTGGCCAACGGCGGCTACCACGCGCCCAGCGGACATCGGCCATGGATCATCGACAGGCGGTTCATTGGCCGACAGCAGGCGCTTTCAAACGAGTCTCACCCTGTTGGTTGGCGGTCAAGACGTGCTTCGAATCCCCACCAGCTTGAAGCCTGGAGTTTGCATCGCCAACGCCATTGCGGCGCGAAGTTGCGCTCAGCCACAGGTCACTGGCTCGCGGCCTCGTTGGCCAGTTCGATGAGATTGCCGTCGGGATCGCGGAAATAGACCGAACGGATCGGGCCCTGCGCGCCGGTGCGCATTACCGGGCCGTCCACGATTTCGATGCCGATGTCCTGCAGGTGTGCCGTCACCTGTTCGAGGGGCGTCGATGTGATCAGGCACAGATCGGCGGAGCCGGGGGTGGGGCGATGCGCCTTGGGTTCGAGCTCCCGTCCGGCGCTGTGCAGGTTGATCTTCTGGGCGCCGAAGGCGAGGGCGCGGCGACCGGCTCCGAAGGTGATCGGCTCCATACCCAGCACCCGGCTGTAGAACGCGCAGGTGGCCTCCACATCCGCGACGGTCAGCACCAGGTGATCCAGATGTTCGACGACGATGGCCATGGGTGCTCCGAAGCGGGCTTTGTGGGACGGGGCTAGCCGCCCACGCCGGTGCGGTCGTGAGGCGCGGTGAAGTCGATGTCCGGTCCCTTCGGGACGATGCCCGAGGGGTTCAGGAACGGGTGACTGGTGTAGTAATGGCGCTTGATGTGGTCCATGCTCACCGTCTCGGCCACACCGGGCACCTGGTACAGCTCCCGCGTGTAGGCCCACAGATCCGGGTAGTCCACCAGGCGCTTCAGATTGCACTTGAAGTGGGAGTAGTAGACCGCATCGAAGCGTACCAGGGTGGTGAACAGGCGCCAGTCGGCTTCGGTCAGCCGCCCGCCTAGCAGGTAACGCTGACTGCGCAGACGATGGTCCAGGTCGTGCAGAGCGGCGAAGAGCTGATCGAAGGCTTCTTCGTAGGCTTCCTGGGTGTCGGCGAAACCGGCCCGGTACACGCCGTTGTTGACGTCCTCGTAGACGAAGTCGTTCACCTGATGGATGTCGGCGCGCAGCGCTTCGGGGTAGAAATCCAGGTCCGCGTTGCCGAAGGCATCGAACTCGGCGTTCAGCATGCGGATGATCTCCGACGACTCGTTGTTGACGATGGTGCGACGGGTCTTGTCCCACAGCACCGGCACCAGTACCTCGCCGGTGTAATCCGGCCGCGCCAAGGTGTACAGCTCGTGAAGGTGCCGGAAGCCGTTGACCGTGTCGGGGATGCAGCCGGGACCGTCGCTGAAGTACCAGCCGCGGTCGCCCATGTGGGGATCCACCACCGACACGCCGATGACGTCTTCCAGCCCCTTCAGTTTGCGGAAGATCAGCGTGCGATGGGCCCACGGGCAGGCCAGGGACACGTACAGGTGGTAGCGTCCGGCTTCGGCGGGGAAGCCGGAGCTGCCGTCGGCGGTGATCCAGTTGCGAAAGGCGCTTTCGGTGCGGGCGAAACGGCCTTCCTCCCGGGGCGGCTGGAAGGATTCTTCCTGCCAGACGCCGTTGACCAGTTGGGGCATGGGGTGGGTTTCTCCTGCCGGCCGCGCCGGCCGTTCAGATCCGGGATAACGCGCTGACGGTGCTATGGACCAGTCAGTCGCGCACCAGCGGCAGGTCTTCGGCTTCCCACATCTTGGTGCCGCCGGCCAGGTTGTAGACTTCCTCGAACCCCATGTCCTGCAGGGTGCCGGTCGCCAGAGCGCTGCGTGCGCCGGTTTCGCAATAGAGCACCACGGGACGCTGACGTGCGCTGTACAGGGCTTCCAGGCGGTGCTTGTTGTTTGGGTCGGCCGCACCTTCCAGCATGCCCCGGGGAATCAGCAGGGCCTTGGGAATATGTCCGGCGTGGTATTCGTCGGCCTCGCGCACGTCCACCAGCAGCAGGTCTTCGCGCTCGTCGATCATTTCCTCCAGCTCGTCGGCGCTCAGCTCGCGGATGCGGCTGCGGGCTTCACGGATGAGATCGGCGAGAGTCTTGGGGGTCTTTCGCGGTTCGGTGGTACTCATGGGGTCAGTCGGGGCTCTGCGTGGACAGGTCGGGATTCGGAAGCGACGCAGCCTATTGTAGCCGTCCCTGGATGCGGCGACAGTGGAGGGTTGCCCTCTCAGGACATCGCGCGCGCTTCCATGGCGCGCAGGTCCGCTTCCAACATTTCCAGGCGGTCGGTGGGCGCCGAACAGGCGGTACCGCTGCACAGATAGCCCACCGGTTCGGGGCCGCCCGTGCGTGCGGCCAGCAGTCCCGGCAGGTCGCGGGCTTCGGTGGGAATGGCCAGGGTCAGACGCCGCGGCGCATAGGGCCGCACCGCCCGGTCCTGCCAGTCCCACAGGGCCGCGGGATCCCCCCGCAGCACCAGTATCTGAGGCGGAAACAGGTATTCCTCCAGGGCCAGCAGCAGGCTGGTGTGGCCGAACGGGGCCTGCTCGATGCCGGACCAGGCCGCCTTGAGGGTGTCGGCGGCGGCGTCCAGGTAGCGGGTTTCCCCCAGCAGGTGGCCCAGCCGGCCCAGCACGTAGGCGGCCACGCCGTTGCCCGATGGCGTGGACTCGTCCGGCAGGGGTTTGGGGCGCTGGATGAGGGTCTCGTGATCGTCCGCCGTGAAGAAGAAGCCGCCGTTGGGATCCCGGAAATGGGCCAGCACCGTATCCGCCAGTTCCATGGCGAAGCTCAGGTCGCCGTCCCGCCAGCGGGCCTGCAGCAGCTCCAGCACGGCGTCGATCATGAACACGTAGTCGTCCAGATAGGCATCCAGCTGGGCGCGGTCTTCCCGCCAGGTGGCCAGCAGGCGACCGTCGCGCCAGAGCGTTGCGCGCACGAAATCCAGCGCCCGCTCGGCGGAGGCCACGAACTCCGGCTGGTTGAGGTGCCGGCCGGCTATGGCCATGCCCTTGATCATCAGGCCGTTCCAGGAGGTCAGGACCTTGTCGTCGCGCCCCGGCCACACGCGTACGTTGCGATTTTCCAGCAGCACCTGGCGGGCGGCGTCCAGGCGTTGCTCCAACTCGTCGGCGGGCTGGCCGAACTCCCGGGCCAGCTCGTCCATCTCACGATGGACATGCAGGTGCCACTTGCCTTCGAAATTGGGCGCCCCGTCCAGGCCGAAGCGGCGAGCGAACAGGGCGTAGTCGTCATCGTTGAGCAGGGAGCGCACCTCTGCGTCGCTCCAGACGTAGAACCGGCCTTCCTCGCCTTCGGAGTCCGCGTCCAGGCTGGAGTAGTAGCCGCCCGCCGGCGACTGCATTTCCCGCATGACCCAATGTCCCGTTTCCACCGCCACCCGCTGGAACAGGGGGTCGCCGGTGGCGGACCACGCCTGGGCGTACAGCGCCAGCAGCGGGCCGTTGTCGTAGAGCATCTTCTCGAAGTGGGGGATCATCCACTGGTCGTCCACCGAATAGCGGCAGAAGCCGCCCCCCAGCTGGTCGTAGATGCCGCCCAGGGCCATGCGGCGCAGGGTGAAGGTGGCCATTTCCAACGCCCGAAGGTCGCCGGTCTGCTGATCCTGGGAGCCGGCCCAGTGGCGCAGCAGGCGCTCGATGTTGGTGGCGTGGGGAAACTTCGGTGCCTGACCGAAACCTCCCAGCCGGTCGTCGAAACTCTTCTCCAACTGCTGGCGGGCCACATCCAGGGGCATGGGGCCGGGTTCGCCGGGCGCGGCGCCGGCGCCGTTCATGGACTGCAGGGCTTCCACCAGGGACCGGTTCTGCTGGCGGATGTCGTCCTCGCGCTGCTCGCACACCTCGGCGATGCGCACCAGCAGGTCTTTGAAGGCGGGCAGACCGTGGCGCGGTTCGCGGGGGAAATAGGTGCCGGCAAAGAAGGGCACCTGATCGTCCGGCGTCAGGAACAGGGTCAGGGGCCAGCCGCCGGGACGCTGGGTGAGCAGCATGTGGGCGGTCTGGTAGATGCGGTCCAGGTCCGGGCGCTCCTCGCGATCCACCTTGATGTTCACGAACAGGCGGTTCATCACCTCGGCGGTGTCCGGGTCCTCGAAGGATTCGTGGGCCATCACATGGCACCAGTGGCAGGCCGAGTAGCCCACCGACAGCAGAATGGGCTTGTTCTCCCGGCGGGCCCTGTCCAATGCTTCGGGTCCCCAGGGGTACCACTGCACCGGATTGTGCGCGTGCTGGAGCAGATAGGGGCTGGTTTCGCCGGCGAGGTGATTGCCTTGTTCCGTTGCGTTCTGTGTCATTGCGTTCCGTTGGCCGTTTAATTCCCGACAGATTTGGTCAACTATACCGGATCAGGCCCTTCCTGTCTGCGGGTCGGGTCTGCCACGCCGCCCGCTGCCCCCGCATTTTCGGCCAACTGGATTATGATTGGATTGATGGGGAAGGGGCCTCGTTGGGCGCGCCGAAGTCACTGTCCGATACCGTCGGGAGGCATTTTCCAGTATCATTATAAATTGACTTTGACTTGACATTTCCTCCGGAGAGCCGCTGCCGGAGGTTCGCAAGGGGACCCAGGGAGTGAAGTCGACGCAGCCCGCCAATACCTTCTGGCACCGGATTTTTCCCTTTCTGATCTGGTGGCCGACAGTCGACAGGACGACAATCCGCAACGACCTGCTCGCCGGTCTGACCGGCGCGGTGATCGTCCTTCCCCAGGGCGTCGCGTTCGCCATGATCGCCGGCATGCCGCCCGAGTACGGCCTGTACACCGCCATCGTCACGCCCATCGTCGCCGCCCTGTTCGGTTCGTCACGGCACCTGATTTCCGGTCCCACCACCGCCATTTCCATCGTGGTGTTCAGCACCCTCAGCGGCTTTGCCGAGCCCGGCAGCGCCGAGTTCATACGCCTTGCCCTGACCCTGACGTTCCTGGCCGGCGTCTACCAGCTGGCGCTGGGACTGGCGCGCATGGGGGCGCTGGTGAATTTCATCTCCCACAGCGTGGTGGTGGGCTTCACGGCGGGGGCCGCCATTCTCATCGCCACCAGCCAGCTCAAGCACTACCTGGGCGTGAAAGTCCCCTCGGGCGAGTCGTTCCTGCACACCTGGATGGAGATCATCCACAAGGTTCCCGAGATCAATTGGTATGTGGCGGCCGTCGCCACCGTGACCCTGGCGGCCGCCATCGTCTTGAAGCTGTATCGTCCGCGCTGGCCGGGCATGCTGCTGGCCATGATCCTCGGCAGCCTGGTGAGCCTGGCCCTGGGGGGGCAGGAGCACGGCGTGCGGCTGGTGGGATCGCTGCCGGCCCACCTGCCGCCGCTGTCCACCCCGGACTTCTCCCTGGCCACCATCAAGCAGCTGGCCGGCGGCGCTTTGGCCATCGCCATGCTGGGCCTGATCGAGGCCGTGTCCATCGGCCGGTCCATCGCCACCCGCTCCCATCAGCGCATCGACGGCAATCAGGAGTTCCTGGGGCAGGGCCTTTCCAACATGGTGGGCAGCTTCTTCTCCGCCTATGCCGGCTCCGGCTCCTTCACCCGTTCCGGCATCAACTACCAGGCCGGCGCCAAAACGCCCATGGCGGCGATCTTCGCGGCCGTGTCCCTGGCGGCGATTCTGCTGCTGATTGCGCCCCTGACCGCCTACCTGCCCATTGCGGCCATGGCGGGCATCATCCTGCTGGTGGCCTACAACCTGATCGATTTCCACCATATCAAGCTCATCCTCAAGACCACCCGTTCCGATGCGGTGGTGCTGGTGGTCACCTTCTTCGCCACCCTGTTCGTGGAACTGGAGTTCGCCATCTACGTGGGCGTGATCCTGTCCCTGGTGCTGTATCTCAACCGCACCGCCCGACCCCGCATCTACACCGTCGCACCGGACCCGGCCACGCCCAAGCACCAGATGGGCACCGGCGCCGACCTGCCCCAATGCCCGCAACTGCGCATCGTGCGCATCGACGGTTCGTTGTTCTTCGGGGCGGTGAATCACGTGGCCGAAACTCTGCACCGCTTCGATCAGCAGGACCCGGAGCGCCGGCATGTGCTGATCATCGCCAGCGGCATCAACTTCATCGATGTGGCCGGCGCCGAAATGCTGGCCGTGGAGGCCAAGAAACGTCGCGCTCTGGGTGGAGGCCTGTATCTGTGCAAGGTCAAGGAAGGCGTGTGCGAGCCCTTCAAGCGCGGCGGGTACATCGACGACATCGGCCGGGAAAATATCTTCGATACCAAGGCCGAGGCCATCGCCGCCATCTTCCAGCAGCTCGACCGCGAGCGCTGCCGCACCTGCGACAAGCGCATCTTCCGCGAGTGCGCCACGGTGGCTGCGGCTGCCCCGCAAGCCCGTTCGCACGCGGCGGACCCGGTGGCCGAAGCGGCCGGATCCGGCCGGGGCTGACAACGCCTCCCGGCGGTTCCCGGCTGCGGCGGTCTTGCGGTCATCCATGAGGGTTCGCACCCGGGTGCTCAGCGTTTAGACTCGGGGACTGCCCTGCCACTGGAGATCACCCATGCCGCCTTCCATGCCCTCCGGCAACGACGCCGGGGCCGCCCCGGATCCGCTGCGTCTGAAGAAGCGCGAGGAGCGCCGGCTGCGGGCAGGGCACCTGTGGGTCTACAGCAACGAGGTGGACACAGGCGCTACGCCGCTGTCCAACTTCGAGCCGGGCCAGCCGGTGCAGATCCAGGCCCATAACGGCAAGCCACTCGGCTGCGGCTACGTCAATCCCCACTCGCTCATCTGTGCACGCCTGGTCAGCCGGGATCCGTCCCAGTGCCTGGATCGCTCCCTGCTGGTGCACCGGTTGAATGTCGCCCTGTCCCTCAGGCAACGGTTGTTCGACGCGCCCTGCTATCGCCTGGTGTACGGCGAAGGCGACGGTCTTCCGGGGCTGGTGGTGGACCGGTTCGCCGACGTGCTGGTGGTGCAGATCACCACTGCCGGCATGGAGCGGGCCAGGGACCGGATCGTCGAAGCCCTGGACCGGGTGTTGAAGCCGCGGGGCATCCTGCTGCGCAACGACACGCCCGTGCGGTCCATGGAGGGCCTGGACAGCTACGTGGAAGCCCTGGGCGAGGTGCCGGAGTCCGTGGACGTGCCGGAGAACGGCGCCGTCTTTCAAGCGCCCCTCGGCGGCGGCCAGAAGACCGGCTGGTTCTACGACCAGCGTGACAATCGTGCGCGCATGACGGCCTACGTCAGGGGGTGCCGCGTTCTGGATCTGTTCAGCTACGTGGGCGCCTGGGGCATCGAGGCGGCGCTCGCCGGCGCAACGGAGGTGCATTGCGTGGACGCCTCCCAGACGGCGCTGGATGCGGTGGCCGCCAACGCCCGGCGCAACGGCGTGGCCGGCACCGTGCATACGCTCCGGGGCGATGCCTTTGCGGTGCTCAAGGATCTGCGCGAGCGCCGCGAACAGTTCGACGTGGTGATACTGGACCCTCCGGCGTTCATCAAACGCCGCAAGGATCTCGATGCGGGGGCGGAAGCCTATCAGCGTCTCAATCAGATGGCCATGCAGGTGCTGTCCCGGGACGGCACGCTGATTTCCGCGTCCTGCTCGTTCCATCTGGAGACCCAGCGCCTGCAGCGCATCCTGCTGCAGAGCGCCCGCCATCTGGACCGTGCCCTGCAGATCCTGGATCGGGGCCGCCAGTCCCCGGACCATCCCGTCCACCCGGCGATTCCCGAAACCGAGTACCTGAAGGCCTTGTACTGCCGGCTGCTGCCGGCCTGACCGGGGGTCGCCACGCCCCGGCTGCGGCACCCGCAAACAGTTGCTTGACGCTGCACTGTCAGCGGGCTGGTAATCAACCGCAAAAGCGGTGGAAAATAGGCGGGCGTACAGGAGTCCGACCGGTCGGCAGGCGAATGGCTCGGCGGCTTCGGACATCGGCCGAAGAGGGTGGCGGCCGGTGGGATGCGCCTGGCGGCTCTTACGGACGAGCGGCCAGATGTGACGACTGTTCGGGTGTCCGGCTTCAACACAGGATGCAACGGCTTCACCGTTGTCGCCGGTTCCGTGGTCCCATAGGCATCGAGGAGGGAGGATGAACATGGTTCCCAGCACCGAGGGCGGCGATGCCGCCTGGCTTTCGGCATTCCCGGAGCTCCACGGCATTACCGACAGCGCCTGGGGTGAGGCCGTGCAGGCTGCCCGTTCCATGACGCTGCCGGCCGGCATGGTGGTGGTGCGCGAAGGCGACCCCTGCCAGAACTTTCTGCTTATCGTGGAAGGGACCATCAGGGTCTACAAGACGGGCGAGAACGGCCGCGAGATCCTGCTGTACCGCACCTGCGCCGGCGAGATCTGCATTCTGACCCTCAGCAATCTGCTTGAGGGCAATGCCTACTCCGCCGAAGTGGTGACCGAGGAACCGGTGCAGGCAGTGAGTATTCCCCTGCTTTACTTCGACCAGGCCATGGCCCGGTCGGACGCCTTCCGCCGCGTGATTCTGACCACCATGTCACGGCGCCTGAATGACATGATGCGGCTGGTGGAACAGGTCACCTTTCAGAGCCTGGACCTGCGTCTGGCCTGCCTGTTGGGCCAGATGTTCGGACAGCGCAACTGCCGTGTGGTGCGCATGACCCATCAGGAACTCGCCAGCGAGCTCGGTACCACCCGGGAGGTGGTCAGTCGGCTGCTGAAGGTCTTCGAACGCATGGGCTGCGTGCGTCTGCATCGAGGTCAGATCGAGCTGCTCTCCCAGGAAGCGCTGGCCCGCCTGGTGCGTGAAGAATCTATGTAACCGTTGTTACTGACTCTGCGTTCGTCGGATTCGTAAGTTCAGGTGCAGGGTCGGCGGCGTTGCGGCCAGGACGGCCCGCAGGCGCCGGCGACCGACTGTCGGTCCACCATGACAGCACGCCGCGCAGACTGCGTGAGGAGACTTGGATGGAACCCAAGGGGCTGGCGGTACCTGACGCTCTCGAAACGGGCGGCGGCCCGGCGTCGCCTTATCCGTGCAACCCGCCCAATCAGCGCCTGTTGTGCGAGCAGATCCAGGAACTGATGAAGCTGGCCCGGGCGGCGCAACAGCCGCTGGGGCTGCTGCTGCTCGGGCTGGACGGCGTGGATCCGTCGGCACGGCGCTTTCCGGTGGATTCCCGGCATCGGATGATCTCGGCCATGCAGCGGCTGCTGGGTGAATCGGACATTCTGGTGCGCCTGGACGATCTCGATTATGCCGTGCTGCTGGGCGGTGCCTGTTGCACCGAAGCGCAGCTGATTGCAGCGAGTCTGCTCGCCGTGCTGCAGAGCTACGCGGCCGCGTCGGCCGGCATCGCGGTGTATCCCGACGACGGCCCCGACGCGGCCGCGCTGATCGATTGCGCCTGCCGCCGTCGGGCCTCGGTCCGCCACCCGCCCATCTGATATCCGTCCCCGTCCTTACGCTGGCGTCACACTCCGCGTTCCATTACCTGCCCGTCCATGGGACCGTGTACAATGGCGCGCCAACAGCCGTATCCCGTCCCTGTTGCCTGTTCACATCTAACGCGAAGCTGACATGCTGACTTATCCGGACATCGATCCTATAGCGGTAAGTATCGGACCCCTGGCCGTGCATTGGTACGGCCTGATGTACCTGGTGGGATTCATTGCCGGCTGGTGGTTGGGCACCCGACGTGCCAAACGCCCCGGCTCCGGCTGGCAGCCCGAGGAGATCGGCGATCTGCTCTTCTACGCCGCCCTGGGGGTGGTGCTGGGCGGGCGCATCGGCTACACGCTTTTCTACAACCTGCCGGACTTCATCGCGCATCCGTTGGTCATCTTCAAGGTCTGGCAGGGGGGCATGTCCTTCCACGGCGGCCTGATCGGTGTGCTGCTGGCGGTATGGCTGTACGGGCGGCGCACGGGGCGCGGGTTTTTCCAGGTCACCGATTTCATCGCGCCGCTGGTGCCCATCGGACTGGGTGCCGGCCGCATCGGCAATTTCATCAACGGCGAGCTGTGGGGCAAGGTGGCCGATCTGCCCTGGAGCATGCGCCTGCCCTGCTCGCGTTTCTGGGAATACTGCGGTGGGCGTACCAGCGGTTTCAGTCCGCCCCATCAGCCTTCCCAGCTGTATGAATTTCTGCTGGAAGGCGTCGCCCTGTTCATCATCCTGTGGTTGTATTCGCGCAAGCCTCGGCCGACCATGGCGGTTTCGGGCATGTTCCTGCTCTGCTACGGTATTTTCCGCTTCGCCGTGGAGTTCGTGCGCCTGCCGGATCCACAGTTGGGCTATCTCGCGTTCGGTTGGGTTACCATGGGGCAGGTGCTGTCCCTTCCCATGATTCTGCTCGGCGCGGGGTTTCTGTGGTGGGCTTATCGCCACAAGCCGGCGGGCGTCGCCGACGCCGGCTGAACGCCGTTGCGGGCCGTGCATGCATAGGGGTTATTCGTCGTGAAGCAGTATCTGGATCTGATGCGTCATGTGCGTGATCATGGCTGCCGCAAAGAGGACCGCACCGGTACGGGGACCCTGAGCGTATTCGGCTACCAGATGCGTTTCGATCTGGCCGCC
>Ga0102956_1000602_pt1 | contig 12708 bp, 9 predicted proteins | sample SalPonF2_A_D2_MG_FD_84515 | JGI IMG/M metagenome (GOLD analysis project Ga0102956, IMG submission 84515) | Salt pond soil microbial communities from South San Francisco under conditions of wetland restoration - Salt Pond MetaG SF2_A_D2_MG ...
GCAGTAGGTGATATTGCAGAATGTAGAACTTAGAAATGTGTTCCGTCGTCAAATTACTATTCAAAACGACTGTTTCAGCACTTCCATTTGCTATACACGGTATCAGTGATTCTTTATTCTTTACCCAAAATAAGGAAAAGGAGCCCCGATCAAAGGACTCCTTTTTCAGCAATCTAAATTAGGATAAAACTTGTCAGAGTGGACAGTTGTCAATCCATGATCTTGCGGAGGAACGCCGGTTGATCAGAGTTCGACTTGTCTATTCGTTCTTCTCTGTTGTTCAGCAGTACATTACGGTTAGCAGTTTTTGGCTCTTCCTTTTCACCGGATTGCTCTTGCACATTTTCATTTTTTGGCTCGTTTTCCTCTTCCCTGATACTTCTGATATTTATCCCACGACGATGAATTGCCGGAGAATCAAGGTGTTTCAAGTTCTTTTCACCCTTATAAAATTCACTCGGGTGCCGTTCGAACCGTTTAGGTATATCATCGGAAGACGGGGGATTAACATTCTTGCCATCGTTATTGATATTAATGCCCTGTGGCCGTTTAAATTGTGGTTTATTTGCCGTGACTTTAGCAGTTTGTTTACTTTCTGAGAGTTCAAAACCGGTAGCTATCACGGTAATTCGCATTTCGTCACCGAAAGATTCATCCAATACCGTACCCATGATGATTTCGGCATCTTCACCGGCTTCCTGTTGAATAATACTGGTAGCGAGCGTTGATTCACGCATACCGAGGTTTGAGCCTGCCGAGATATTTACCAATACATTACGTGCACCACGAATGCTAACGCCATCCAATAATGGTGAGTTAATAGCCTCGCGAGCGGCAATTTCAGACCGGTCGGGTCCTGATGCTGTAGCCGAACCCATGATAGCGGCGCCGCCATCGAGCATAGTTGTACGGACGTCGGCAAAGTCGAGGTTGATCAAACCCGGCATTAAAATGAGATCCGAAATACCCCTGGTTGCATTGTATAATACTTCGTTGGCCATTTCAAAAGCTTCGACAAGTGTTGTGTCTTCCGTTGAAATATCCAATAACCGCTCGTTGGGTATCACAATGACGGTATCACAATTCTTCTTTAATTCAGCGATACCTTCTACGGCGTATTTCATACGAATCCGGCCTTCACATAAAAATGGAGTTGTTATGATAGCCACGGTTAAAATACCTTTTCTTTTGGCAATACCGGCTACGATTGGAGCTCCACCTGTACCCGTGCCGCCACCCATACCGGCAGTGACGAATATCATGTCGGCACCTTCAATGCATTCTTCTATTTCGTGGCGGTTTTCCTCGACGGCCTCACGCCCGATTTCCGGACGTGCACCGGCACCGAGTCCACTTGTTAAAGATTTACCAACCTGGATACAAATATCGGCATTGTTATGTTTCAACGCCTGTGCATCAGTGTTTAATGCAATATATTCTACATTATTTAACCCCTTGGCGATCATGTTGTTGATGGCGTTTCCACCACCACCACCGACGCCAATCACTTTAATTTTCGCATTTTCCTGGCTTTGTTCGTCAAAGCTGAAGCGAGTGTTTAAATTTTTAGTCATAATTGACTCCTGTTCTTAGATTGCTTTCTCTTTCGTTTTAAAGTTCTCTAAACCAACTTTTCATTCGGTCAGCTAAACGGGTCATCACCTTTTCAACACTGGAACCTTGACTTGATGAAGGTACCATTGCATGATTATTGGTCCCTGTTTTAGCTTTTAAAGCATGTAACACGAGACCAACCCCAGTTGCATAAATAGGATTATTAACTTCGCTGACTAAACCACCGGATAGTCCCAATGGCTTACCAACTTTTGCGTCCATACCTAATACTTCGTTTGCCAGTGGACAGATTCCGCCTAAGAGGGAACCTCCACCTGTAAATACCACACCGGCACTTAATGATCCGGCATAACCACTTCGTTTTATCTCAATTGCTACGATCTCCAGAATTTCTTCAACCCTGGCTTGAATGATCTGAGCAAGTATGCTCGTTTTAATTTCTTTGGGCGGCCGGCCGGCGATACCGGGAACGGTTATGACCTCATCGTCTTCGATAAGATCGGCAAAAGCCAATCCGTGATCGTGTTTTAACTTCATAGCCTGATCTTCCAATACACTTAATCCAATACGGATGTCGTCTGTAACTTTTTGTCCTGCAATGGCAATGACGGCTGTGTGCCGGATGGTATTTTCCTGGAAAACGGCCACATCCGTAGTACCACCTCCTATATCGACCAAAACGATACCGGCTTCTTTTTCCTCGTCATCCAATACGGCGTATGAGGAGGCGAGAGGCTCAAGTATCACATCGGCCACTTCATATCCGGCTTTTTCAACACATCGGTATATGTTTTTGGCAGCCGATACGAGTCCTGTAATGATATGGACTTCAGCCTCCATACGCATGCCGCTCATGCCAACCGGATCACTGATACCATCCTGGCCATCAACAATGAATTCCTGCGGTATCACATGTATGATCTGCTGATCGGCAGGCAGCATAATCTGTTGACAATCTTCAAGAAGGCGTTCCACATCTTTTGTGGTTATTTCATTATCCCGGTTATTGATCGTGATAACACCTTTGCTTCGTAAACTGCGAATATGGTCGCCGGCAATACCTACATTAACCGATCGTACTTCTATTCCGGAAGCAAGTTGGGCCTGCTCAATGGCTGTCTGTATGGCATTTACTGTGCGATCGATATTGACGACAACACCACGATTCAGACCATCACTGGGGGCCCGTCCAACCCCGAGTATGTTTATTTGTTGTAACTCATCGATGGATGCAACAATGGCACAAACTTTCGTAGTTCCTATGTCAAGCCCTACAACTATACGCTCTTCCATTTTCTTAACTCGTCTGTTATATATTGATTGATTAATCTGTACAGCTGATTACTGCTTTTATTTTCGTATTCTATAATTCATGTGTTACGATCTGACCTTTATAGCGCAAATCAACAGATAAAAATTTATCTATTCCTTTTCTTGGGATAACCTGTTTATAAAATGCATCCCAATAGCTTAACCGTTCATTAAAATCTTGTTTCCCGAAAATCAGTTTAACTCCATTATCCTGGCTTAAAGCCACGATGCCTTCTTTTTTCGAAAAACCGAGTTCGCTTATCGTCATACCGGCCAGGTCGTGTTTATTGGCATCGGTCAGAAAGTTACTCACTTCGTGAAATCGATCTGATTTCAATGTGTCGCCTGCGCCGGTTGCCTGAAACCCATATAAAAGGGGTGCATCAACGGCTTTCCCATTTATAATGGGGAGTTTAACGCCGTCTGCATCGACATACATTTTATTGGCACCGTTTACTAACATGGCTATCGGCTTACGTTCTATTACATGTATATGTAATGTTGTCGGCGGGACAACACGTATATATGCTTCCTTTACATAGGGAAGCTTCTCGACATTTTTAATGATTTTTAAAAAATTTATGCTGTCAGGCGCAACATTCATGGGCACCCTGGCAGCAGCGATAATATCTTTTTGATTCGAAAAATATTGTCCGTCAACAGTGATATTTTTAATGATAACGGCCTTGGTCGCATAATAACCGAGAAAAGTCGCTCCGATGACCAATAAAACAGCGATCAATACATACCGGCCCTTTATTTTATGTCCGGATCTGTTGTTACCCAATTCTTTATCATCATTTGCTGTACTCTTTTCAACATTATCCTTTTGCTGATCAGATTGATCCAATTGCTTAAGATGATTTCGGTTCTTCCCTGTTTTATTATCGCTTCCGGGAGAGGGATCAGAGAACAAATTGTTTATGTCACTCATTGTCCACTCCTTTCTTCTGTTTCAATGTTGGTAATCCGGCATTTAAAGCCTGCACAAACTGTTCACCATATTTGTAAATATCACCGGCACCCATTGTGATGATGATATCACCGGGCATAATAAGTTGTTCTAATGTTGCAGGAAGTTCCTTCTTGTCAGCCAGGAAATGCACACCCTTGTGCCCGAAATTTCTGGCTGAATCGGTAATTAATTGACCGGTGACTCCTTCAATGGGTTTTTCTCTGGCCGGATAGATATCTGTGACGATGAGAACTTCGGCATCAAAGAAGGATGAACCGAATTCTTTAAATAATTGTTGCGTACGTGAATACAAATGCGGTTGGAAAACGGCTACAATACGTCTGTGCGGCCAACCCTGACGAGCGGCATCAAGCGTAGCCTGAACTTCCGTCGGGTGATGTGCATAATCATCCACGACGATAATATTGTCCGTATCGGCTTTTATTTGAAAGCGCCTGAAGACACCGTTAAAACGTTCTATACCTGTTGCAATCTTGTCAAATGGCATTTCGAGCTCGATACCTATGCCGATAGAAGCGAGAGCATTTTTGACATTATGTTCGCCGGGAGCATTCAGATGAATACGGCCAAGCTTTTCATTCTGAAATAGAACGGTAAATTCACTATGCATTTCACTGCTTTCGATATCCACAGCACGCAATTCAGCCTGGGGTGTAACTCCATAGGTTAACGTTCGGCGTGTGATTTTCGGAATGATACTCCGTACTACCGGGTCATCCAGGCATATCACTACCGCACCATAAAAAGGCACTTTATTGGCAAACTTTATGAATGAATCCTTGATATCCTCAATATTGCTATAAATATCCATGTGGTCGGTATCAATATTAGTGATAACCGCCAGAGAGGGGTTCAGTCGTAAAAATGTACGATCAAATTCGTCCGCTTCGACAATAATGATATCACCCGAACCGACAACGGCGTTTGTTTTGTCAAAGCTGTGAACGCGACCGCCAACAATTATCGTCGGATCAAAAGCACCGGCCTGCACAACTTGACCTGTCATGGTAGTTGTTGTCGTTTTCCCATGTGTGCCGGCAATACCTATACCAAATTTCATCCGCATGAGTTCTGCAAGCATCTCGGCTCTTTTAATAACCGGAACCTTTTGATTCATGGCTGCTATTGTCTCGACATTATCGTCGGCATTAACGGCGCTTGTGTATACGACTACATCGGCACCTTCAATCTGTTCGGGGGCGTGACCCAAATATATTTTAGCCCCCATGTTTTTAAGCCGTTCCGTATTCTCGTTTTTACTGCCATCTGAACCGGAAACTTTGAATCCTTTACGTATCAGTATTTCAGCAATACCGCTCATACCAATACCACCAATTCCTACCATGTGAATATGGTGGGTTTTACCAAATACGGGTTGTGTTTGAACGTGATCACTCATGCTGATACGGGTACTTTATTATTGGTAGATTTTGGGTTGATAATTTCAATAATCTTATGTGCAATCTTATCGGCTGCATCAGGTATTGCCAGTTTTCTTGCCGCATTCGACATTTCTTCCAAACGTTCTTTATGATTGTATAAACCGGCTATTTCCGTATAAAAACGTTTATTTAATTCTTTATCCTTAATCAAAATAGCAGCGCCGTTTTCGACCATTGCCATGGCATTTTTTGTCTGATGGTCACCGGCAACATGGGGTGATGGTATAAGGATGCTGGGCTTTCCCATCAACATAAGTTCGGCACAGGATCCGGCACCGGCCCGGCTGATGATCAAATCGCTTACGGCATATACATTGGCCATGTTATCAATAAAAGAAAGCAATCGTAAATTAGGATATCTGGAGCGATCCACCCGTTGACGCATTTCTGTCGCGTAGCGAGTTCCGCACTGCCAGATAATTTGTAATTGGAGATCATCGTGAAGCCGGTCGATCTCTTTAATCATGGCTTCATTGAGGGCGCGTGCGCCACCGCTGCCGCCCATTACAACCAGCGTCGATTTATCGGGTTTGAAGCCGAAATATTTATATGCGTTCTCTTTATTTATATTAAATAATGATTTTCTTGTCGGATTACCGAACAACAGGGTCTTCCCTTTTGGAAAGTAATGGTCGGCCTGTTTAAAAGCCGTGAATATGGCGACAGCATTTTTAGCCAGTAAACGGTTTGTCACACCCGGGAAACTATTTTGTTCCTGCAACACCAGTGGTATTCTTTTTCTTGCCGCTACCCAACCTATTGGTCCGGCAACATATCCTCCACAGGAAACAACCATATCCGGTTTAAACTTTCTGATGATATTGTAACTTTGTATGATACTGATCAGTAACTTAGCGGGAAATAGTATATTTTTAGGGGTCAGCCGTCTGTGAAATCCACTGATCCAAATATTATTAATAGGGTAACCGGCATTTGGTACGGCAATCCATTCGATCTTATCCCGTGTGCCGACAAATTCGATTTTTACCGATTCCGATTGGTCACGAAGTGCATCCGCAATGGAAATCGCGGGAAATACGTGTCCACCGGTGCCGCCCGCAGCGATAAGTATGCGAATTTCTTTACTCATGCGCACCTCCTCCCGGGATATGGATCATGGGGCGATATGTCCTTCTGCGATTACTCACGATTTTGCCCTTTTCTTTTTTGATACATTCAGCAGGATTCCGATAAGAGAACCGGCAAATAACATGCTGGTACCTCCGTAACTGACAAAAGGCATGGGTAATCCCGTCACCGGGAACAGGCCGGTAGCTACCGCCGCATTCACAAATGCGTACAATGTGATGCTGAGAGTGCATGCTACGGCTATTAAAGTGCCGGCCGTATCGATAGTTCGTTTGGCAATAAAGACGATACCTCTGAATAGAATAATACAGTAGAGGAAAAGTATGAAAGAGGCGCCAATTAAGCCGTATTCTTCCGTGATAATAGCGAAAATAAAATCATTATAAGGTGCTGGCAGGAAATCACGTTGAGAGCTTTTTCCCATACCAACACCTAAGACTTCACCCCGGGCTATAGCAATCTGTGATTGCTGAGCCTGGTAACCTTCGTTTAAAGCAAACTGATCGCTCTTTATATGAATGACCTGGTTAATGTAATTATCAATACGTTTTTGCCGCTCCGGAGAATGGGTTATGAGAATGAAACTGCCCAAAGCTCCAAGAATGATTAACCCTGCAAGATGTAATAAACTGATCCGGCCTACGAGCATTATTAACATACAAATGCCAAGAAGCAGGGCAGCGGTACTGTAATCTTCTATACCGATTAACCCGCATGTAACAAAAACCCATATCATGATGGGTACAAAAGAGCGTTTAAAATCTTTTATGTAATCCTGTTTACTGGCCAATAATGCTGATATATGAATCAGGAGCGCTACGGATGCGAATGATGACGGTTGAAAGGAGAATGATCCGAAGCTGAGTGATCTTTTTGCTCCAAAGGTCGTGGATCCAAAAACGATGACGGCAATGAGGAAGAACCAGCTTAACAATAGTGCAAGTTTGCTATATCGCAGCAGGTTATGATAATCTACTTTTGAAAATATGAGTAATACCATAAAAGCTATTCCTAGTTTTATGATATGGCTCATTAAGAGACTGCCTGCCGTAGTATCTTTCGTTTCGGCGAAATAGGCAATGGCAGAATATACGGCCACCAGGCCGATCATCATCAACATAATGACGACGGCGAGAAGTACCCTGTCGCTACCCCGTTTACCTGTATCCAGGTCCTCGGTACTGGTAGCCATTATATATGGGTTCTTATTATGTGCCGATGTAAAATACATTCTTTGTTATAAGTTGTTTACGTATCGCTTAAATTCTTTACCACGGTGTTCATAATTATCAAACATATCGAATGAGGAACATGCGGGGCTGAGCAATACTATTTCTCCGCTTTTAGCCCATTTACGGCCTAACCGTACGGCCTGTTCCATCGTGTCGGCCGTTATGATATTGGGTACAACATTTTCTAACTGTTTCTGGATCTGATCCTTGCCTTCGCCAATAGCGACGATTGTGTGAACCTTCTGGCGGAGCATATTCGCCAGTTCGCTGTAATCATTTCCTTTATCTCTTCCACCCATGATGAGCACCATTGGCATCTGGAAGCTGTCGAGAGCATACCAGACAGCATTCACATTGGTGGCTTTACTATCGTTGATATAACGAACGCCGTCTAACTCTCTGACAAATTCAAGGCGGTGTTCAACCCCTTCAAAGTTCATCAAACTGTCGCGGATAGCTTCATTCTTTATTTCCGAAGCCCGGGCAGCAAGTGCGGTTGCAAGTCCGTTATTTAAATTATGCTGCCCTTTTAATGACACTTCTTCCGCATTCATAAGGACTTCCTCCAGGTTATTTTGTCTGAAAATGATTTTATTACCGTCTACGAAAGCACCTTCAGGTACTTTATTATTAATGGAAAAAGCTAAGAGCTTAGGACCTTTCCCTTTTTTGGGCATATCCATGAGTACCCTGCGAATTACTGGGTCATCATAGGAATAGATCAGGTAATCATTCGGTCCCTGATTACTGAAAATTTTAAGTTTAGCCTGTATGTAATTTTCGAACTTGTTATCATACCGGTTTAGATGATCCGGGGTAATATTTAATAGTAAGCTGATATGTGGTTTAAAACTCTTAATGAAATCCAATTGGAAACTGCTGACCTCCAGGATCACATCGGTTTTATCGTCCGTATCGTCAACGATATCTGAAAAAGCAAGGCCTATATTACCTGCTGTGATATGTTTACGGCCTGCTGTGGTCCATAAGTGATCAAGCCAACTGGTTGTTGTCGTTTTTCCATTGGTCCCGGTCACGGCAATAATGTTGCCACGGTTGAACCAACTGGCCATTTCCAACTCGGAATAGACTTTCTTTTTTTGTTGTAAATAATATTGAACGATAGATGATTTTGTGGGAACACCGGGGCTTACAACCAGGAAATTAGCCTTCCAGGCTTTGGAAGAGTGTCCTTTTTCCTCAAATGGTATTCCATGATTATTCAGACGCTGACGTGCCGGTGCCGTGATGATGCCATTATCCGTGACAAATACGTCAGCACCTTTTTTCTTTAAAAACACAGCGGCAGCTACACCACTTCGGGCTGCTCCTGCTACGGTTATATGTTTATCTTTTACGTCTATCATCGAAGTTTCAATGTCATAATGCTAAGGACTGCCAGCAGGATCGATATAATCCAAAACCGTACTACAATCTTAGGTTCCGGCCATCCTTTTTTTTCAAAATGATGATGTATGGGGGCCATCAGGAAGTATCGCTTACCATCCCCATACTTCTTTTTAGTGTATTTGAAATACGTTGTCTGAATAATTACCGATACTGTTTCCATGAGGAAAATACCACCGAGTACGGGTAACAGTAATTCCTTTCTAACCATGAGGGCTACTGCACCGATAGCTCCGCCTAAAGCCAATGAGCCGGTATCTCCCATAAATACTTGTGCCGGATAGGTATTGTACCACAGAAATCCGAAACAGGCACCCACCATGGCTGCAGAAAAGACGGCTAACTCGCCGGTTCCAGGGAGATAGAGGATATTTAAAAAGCTGGAAAAATCGGTACGTCCCGATACATAGCATAAAATTCCTAAAGAAATACCTACGATAGCGGATATACCGGCAGATAGTCCGTCAAGCCCATCGGTAAGGTTTACTGAATTACTCACCGCAACAATAATAAAAATGACGATCGGGATATATGTTAGCCAACCTAAAGACTGACCGAAAATAGCATAATCGATATTGACATTCTTTACAAAAGGTACAGTGCTCAATGTGTTATATGCGTGAAACGGGGGATAAAAATACAATGTCAGGGCAAGAACGAGTCCGACGGTAACCTGCCCGGCAATTTTTAGACGCCCGGCCAACCCTTTTTTATCCTTTTTGATCACTTTGATGTAGTCATCGAAGAAACCCACAATACCTAAAGCAAGCATGATAAACATGATGAGCCAGCCGTAGATATTATCCGGTTTAATCCATAAGAATGTCGGCACGAGTGTGGCCAACAGGATAATCAGGCCACCCATTGTTGGCGTTCCTGCTTTATCCAAATGAGTATCAAGACCGATATCCGTTCGTATGTTTTCACTCAATTGCATTTTTTGCAGCCAAAGGATGATTCTTTTTCCGATGACAAGGCTGATGACCAATGCTGTGATAGCAGCAAGAGCACTGCGAACGGAGATATACGAAAAAGCACTGAACCCTGGGGGTTGAAAGTTTTCTTCGAGCCAATGTAAAAGCAGATATAACATCAGGATGCCTCCTTATCTGCTTTTGTGGATTTATTTCTGTTTAACAATGATTTTCGTGCTATCTCCCGGTCATCGAAATGATGACGTTTATCATTTATTTCCTGATAATCTTCATGGCCTTTTCCGGCAATTAGTATCAAGTCGTTTTCCGATGCGTTTTTAATGGCAAATTCTATTGCTTTTTCCCGATCCGAGTGCCTTATAACATTGTCCGGATTTACAAATCCTGTAAATATATCATTTATTATTTTTTCCGGATTTTCGAAGCGTGGGTTATCGGATGTTACCACGATCTTGTCACCGTATTTTTCGGCTATAGATGCCATAAGTGGCCTTTTGGTAATATCCCTGTTCCCTCCGCACCCAAAAACGATATATAGTTGTTGTCCCGTTGTTTTAACCTGATCTAAGGTTTTTGATACCTTTTCCAAAGCATCAGGGGTATGGGCATAATCGACAAAAACAACCGGCAGACTGGAAGATTTATTTACCATCACTTTTTCCAGTCTGCCAGGTGCACCCCGGGCAGATGAAAGAGCAGAGGCAATATTGGATTTCGAACAACCCAGGGCTAAGCAAATGAGATAAGCCTCTGCAATATTATAAGCATTGAAATTTCCTGTGAGGGGACTTTGTATAACCGTACCATCAATATCAATAATCAGCCCGTCAGCAGTATTGGATAGTATTGTGCAGGCAGATCCGTTTTCATCCATAAAACCAAAATCCCAGATCGTTGCTTTGCAATCTTTCGCCATAAAGGAACCATAAGGATCATCATGATTGATGATGGCAATATCTTCATCCCCAAGATTGTCAAAAAGTTTCTTCTTGGCTGCTGCGTAGGCGTCAAACGTCTTATGGTAATCAAGATGGTCATGACTTAAATTGGTGAAGGCGGTTACATTATAGGGTATGCCTGCGCAACGTTCCTGATCGAGTGCATGAGAAGACACCTCCATAATAACATGCGTACATCCGGCATCTGAAATTTCACGATAGTCTTTGGCAAGTTCTATAGCGTCAGGGGTGGTCAATTTACTGGGCAGGATCTTATTGCCAATTCTTTTTTCAACTGTTCCCAGTAAGGCAACACTATAACCCAAATGGTTTAAAACCTGGTATACAAGCGTTGTAACGGTTGTTTTACCGTTTGTTCCCGTTACACCAACTGAGATGACTTCATTCTGTGGATTATTATTAGAAGCCAGGGCTAATTTACTGACAAGCTTGCGGGAATCTGTAACGACTAAAAGAGCTGACTCTTCCGGTATATCCACGTTCTTTTCGGTAATGATGACACGGGCACCGTTTGAAATGGCCATATCAATATAATTATGACCATCACTTTGAAATCCTTTCACAGCAATAAACACATCACCGGGTGATACTTTCCGGGAATCCTGCACAATATCCCCTGCTTTATCAGGTGTTGATCCTGATATTTGCACGGGCTTACAGATTGCTATGAGTTCCTTAAATGTCACTTATGATTGTATCCTTTATCTTGAGCTTAAAATTTCCTGCATCGGCCTGGATTTTCCGCGGATGGTTACAGTGTGATTTAATCGCATGAGTGCTTTTGATTTCGGGAATTGTGTAAAGACAGTTCCCGAACCGATAATTTTAACCTTGAAACCAACCTTAGTTAAAAGATGAGCTGCTTCCCGCATACTCATTCCTTTTACATTGGGTACATTGGCATATTCATGCTGACCTGGCTGGACTGAATCTGATCCATCTACGCTGGTGGCCACCAATTCAATTTGTTGATGAGGTTTTATTTCAGTACCCTCTGATGGGGTCTGATCAGTAATAATACCACCATTTCCTTTAATTTGAAAGGCAAAACCTACCTGCCGAAGGAAATTTTCAGCCTGTTTTTTGCCTAACCCTTTAACGCGTGGGACAACAGCGTAATGAGGTGTCTCCGGAAGTTTATCAACTTTTTCCTGTAACTGTTTGTCTACTCCTATTAAGCGTGTCGCAATATTATGAAATATCGGTGCCGAGACCTGCCCACCGTAAATACTCGTTTTAGGTTCATCCAGAATAACAAGGCATACATACTGAGGATTATTGACCGGGAAGAATCCAACAAAGGATGCTATATGTCCTAAATGATAACTTCCGTCAATATATTTTTGTGCCGTACCCGTTTTCCCGGCAATTGTAAGCCCGGTTACCTTAGCCTTAGCGGCTGTTCCCGAATCGGAAACAACCCCCTGGAATACAGGCAATAATGTATGGATTGTAGATTCTTTGGCGATGCGCCTTACGGTAACCGGTTTAATGCGTTTAATAACGTCTCCCTGCTCATTGATCAATGCTTTTACTACATAGGGGCGCATCATCACACCATTATTGGCAAATGCTCCATATGCCTGTGCCAGTTGAAGGGGGGTAACCTGTACTTCATAACCGATGGCCATCCATGGTAAACTGACTTCACTCCATTGATATGGTTTCCGGAGGAGCCCCGATTGTTCATCCGGCAGATCAATGTTGGTAGGAGAGCCAAAGCCGAGATTACGTGCATATTGATAAAATACATTCGGGTTCAATCGCATGGCAATATCGGCA
>Ga0102956_1000604_pt1 | contig 12693 bp, 4 predicted proteins | sample SalPonF2_A_D2_MG_FD_84515 | JGI IMG/M metagenome (GOLD analysis project Ga0102956, IMG submission 84515) | Salt pond soil microbial communities from South San Francisco under conditions of wetland restoration - Salt Pond MetaG SF2_A_D2_MG ...
ATCTGCATTCGGTCGGAACCAAAGAGAGTGGCTTCCGGGTTCGCGGACAAATCCGGGCGATCGGGCATCTAAAATGGGCCCGGAACGGACATCAGATCCTGATCGTGGCCCGCAACAATAAACCGTTAAAAGTATATCAGATTAATAAAGAACATAAATAATGTTTCAAAAAAGCAAATCATATTTATTTTTACTATTGTTCATTCCTTTAATTACAACAGGCTGTCAGAAACAGACAAAATATCAGCAAATGATTAATAGAGGACTTGCATCCGGTATTAAAAAAGATAGTCTGTTTCTGGGTTTTAATTTTGGAATGACTAAAAAACAATTTTTTGCTCATGCATGGAAACTCAATAAAGAAAAGTTAGTTACGAATGGTGGACAGAACATGTCTATTGAGTATCAGCTGAAAGAACTTCCTCATGTGGCCGTGATGAATTTTTATCCCACATTTTATAATAATCACATATATCAGATGCCCGTGGTTGTTTCATATAAAGGATGGAGCCCGTGGAATAAAAATTTAAGCGCGGATAGTTTACAGGTCGCGTTAGTAAAATTATTCAAACGTAAATACGGAAAAGATTTTTTCACCATCCATAATAAGAAAAGAGGCAAAATTTATGTAAATGTGGAAGGGAATCGTGGAATATCCATTTTTAAAGGTGAAAATAATCAAATGGTTAACATCCTTTTTACGAATTTATCAATTCAACGTAAAATTGAAGAAAAAAAACATTCCTGGCTTAGTTATTGGCGTAGAATTCAATCTTTATTTTAAGAAACAAGTAGCTTTATTATAATTTCAAGTGCATGCGTAAAATCATTTATTCATTATTATTGCTCGGAGCTCTTTTCATAGTATCATGTAATTCCCAAAAAAAAGGGAAAAAAGAGAAGCCGCTTTTTAAACAAATACCGGCATCTGAAAGTCATATAAATTTCACGAATCATCTGACCTTTAAGAAAAAATTTAATATTTATACTTATCGCAATTTTTACGACGGCGGTGGGGTTGCATTAGGTGATGTAAATAATGATGGGTTACTGGATATCTATTTCGTATCGAATCAGGATTCTAATAAACTGTATCTAAATGAGGGAAATTTTCATTTTAAGGATGTGACTAAAGAGGCCGGGGTAGCCGGAACTCACGCATGGTCAACCGGTGTGACTATGGCGGATGTAAATGGTGATGGTTTGATGGATATTTATGTTTGTAATTCGGGCATTGTCAAGGGAGATAATCGTAAAAATGAATTATTTATAAATCAGGGAATCGGCAAAGATGGAGTACCTCATTTTAAGGAAGAAGCAGCCAAATTCGGAGTAGCTGATTCCGGATATTCTATTCAAGCCTCGTTTTTTGATTATGACCGGGATGGTGATTTGGATCTTTATGTTTTGAATAACTCCTACAAAGCTATTGGTAGTTTCAATCTTAAACTTAATGAGCGACATAAAAGAAATTATGAGGGCGGTGATCATTTATATAAAAACGTAAATGGCCATTTTGTGGATGTAACCAAAAAAGCTGGAATTTATAGTAGTGAAATTGGTTTCGGTCTGGGAGCAACCATTAATGATTATAATCGTGACGGCTGGCCGGATCTTTATATATCCAACGATTTTTTTGAGCGGGATTATCTCTATATAAACCAGCATAACGGCACCTTTAAAGAGGAGTTAACGCATAAAATCGGAAGTACCAGCGCTGCTTCGATGGGAGCTGATGCGGCAGATATCAATAATGATGGATATCCGGATGTTTTTGTGACGGATATGCTGCCAAACAAACAAGCTCGGCTTATCGTAAATACGACATTTGATAGTTGGAAGCACTATCGCTTTTTAGCTGATAATGGGTATTATCACCAATTTACTCGCAATACGCTGCAGCTGAACAATGGGGATGGCACTTTTAGTGAGATTGGCCGCTTGGCAGGCGTCGATGCTACCGACTGGAGCTGGGGTTCGCTCATCATGGATATGAATAATGACGGACGTAAAGATATTTTTGTAGCGAATGGAATATATCAGGATTTGACAAATCTGGATTATTTAAGCCATATTTCACAAAGAAAAGTGGTGATGTCGATAGTACAGGGTAATCAAGTAAATTATAAGAGACTTATCCAGATGATCCCTTCACATGCCTTGCCGAATGCAATGTTTGTGAACCGGGGAGATTTACAGTTTGCCGATTCGAGCCGGGCCTGGGGACTGGCCCAGCCGAGTTTTTCCAACGGCTCAGCCTACGGGGATCTGAATAACGACGGGTCCCTGGACCTGGTGGTCAATAACGTGGATATGTCGGCCTTCATCTATAAGAACCAGTCCGACAGCCTGCGCCCACAAAATCACTGGCTGACCCTTGTGCTAAAAGGAACGGCTCCGAATACCGAAGCCATCGGCGCCGAGGTGACGCTTTGGAGTGGAGGACAACAATTCTACCGGGAAGAGATGCCCACCCGCGGCTTTGAATCCTGCGTGGACCCGCGCCTGCATTTTGGCCTGGGCCCGATCACCCGGATCGACTCCCTGCAGGTCCACTGGCCCAACGGGCAGGTCAGCCGGAGGGGGCCGGTCCGATCCGATCAGTTTGTGACCCTGCGCCAGTCAAAAGCCCCGAAAAGCCGGAGGGCCCGCTGGAGCCATCCGGATTCCCAGCCGGCGAAGCATCCGCTGCTCAGCGAAGTGACCGACCAGACCGGCCTGCACTGGTCCCACCGGGAAGACCACTTTGATGATTTTAAACGCAACCCGCTGCTCTTCCAGATGCGCTCGACCGAAGGTCCCAAGATGTGTACCGGGGATGTGAACGGAGACGGGCGCACCGATTTTTATGTGGGCGGAGCCAAAGGCCAGCCCGGGGCGCTGTTCCTGCAGCAGGCCAATGGGACGTTCCGCCGGCAGAAGGAGCCGGCCTTTACGAAAGATAAACTCAGTGAGGATATCGGCTGCACCTTCCTCGATGCCAACGGGGATGGACGCCCTGACCTGTATGTGGCCAGCGGCAGCGATGAATTTCCGGCCAGCGCCTCCGCCATGGGCGACCGGCTGTACCTGAACGAGGGACAGGGACATTTTAAGCGTTCCCCCGACGAGCTGCCCACCTCGCATTATGTGAGTAGTTCGGTCGTGCGGGCCGCCGATTTTAACGGGGACGGGAAGACCGACCTGTTTGTGGGCCAGCGCATGAAGCCGTTTGCCTACGGAGAGCCCACCGGCGGGTTCCTGTTGGAAAACGAAGGGAACGGTAAGTTCAAAAACGTGACCCCAACGCTGGCTCCGGGCCTGCGCCACGCCGGGATGATCACCGACGCGCTGTGGACCGATTACAACCACGATGGGTATCCGGACCTGATCGTGGTGGGCGACTGGATGGGCATCCAGATCTGGCGCAACGATAAGGGCAAAGGCTTTACCAATGTCTCGAAGAGCCTGGGCCTGGGCCATACCAAAGGCTGGTGGAACACGATTGCCAGCGGAGACCTGAACGGGGACGGACGCCCCGATTTTGTAGTGGGTAATCTGGGCCGCAATAGTATGCTCAAAGCCGACCGGAAGCACCCACTGCAAATGTATGTAGGGGATTTTAACGGCAACGGACTGATCGAGCATATTCTGACGGTCTATCAGGGTAATACCTCCTACCCGCTGGTGCTGCGTCAGGATCTCCTGCAGCAATTTCCGGGTCTGAAGCAAAAATACCCGACCTATAAGAGCTACCGGAATCAGACGATTCAGGATATCTTTACCCCCGAACAGCTCAAAGACGCGGTGGTGGATACCGCCGAGATGCTCCGGAGTGTGGAACTGCTGAGCCGGCCCGACGGGACCTACAAGATCGTGCCGCTGCCGGTCCGGGCGCAGTTTTCGCCGGTTTACGGGATCACGGTGGCCGATGTGAACGGGGACGGGCATCCCGATGTGGTGCTGGGCGGAAACCTGTACGCGGTCAAACCGCAGCTGGGCCGCTACGATGCCAGCTGGGGAGAGGTGCTGCTGGGAGATGGCCAAGGGCATCTGCATTCGGTCGGAACCAAAGAGAGTGGCTTCCGGGTTCGCGGACAAATCCGGGCGATCGGGCATCTAAAATGGGCCCGGAACGGACATCCGATTCTGATCGTGGCCCGCAACAATAAACCGTTAAAAGTATATCAGATTAATAAATGAGTTGAAAGTGATCACTGTTGATTATTTTAGATTCAGATTAGGAAATAAATGAGGCATAAATCAATAGTAAATTACCTCTCTTTAGTGAAGATGAGAGGATTATGGTTCGGGGCTGTTGGTTTATTGTTTCTATTAATGGCGGCATGTTCGAGTAATAAATCTCAAAAAAATAAACCAAAACGATTTACACTCATGAGTCCGGATTCAACGGGAATCCATTTTATAAATAAAGTTAAGGACAAAAAGGATTTGAATATTCTGAATTATCCTTACTATTACGATGGTGGTGGCGTTGCGGTTGGAGATTTCAATAATGATGGATTGCCGGATTTGTATTTCACCTCAAATATGCACAGTAATAAGCTGTATCTAAATCAGGGGCACTTGCATTTTAAAGATATAACAAAGCAATCCGGGGTTGGCGGTGAAGCAAAGGGTTACTGGACAACCGGTGCCACCGTCGCCGATGTGAACGGAGATGGGCTGCCGGATATTTATGTGTGTCAGGTTAATTATAAAGACAAAAAGGGAGCCAATGAGTTATATATTAACCAGGGTGTCGATAAAAATGGGATTCCACATTTTAAGAATGAGGCAAAAAAATATGGGTTGAATTTTAAAGGTTTTGCCACTCAGGCCGCTTTTTTTGATTACGACGGGGATGGGGATCTGGATATGTATTTATTATGTCATAATGTGCGAAGTATCCATTCCTATGGGCCGGAAACGTTGCGTTATAAAAAGGATAAAAGAGCGGGGGATCGTTTATATCGAAATGATGGCGGTCATTTTACCAATGTGACAAGTCAGGCCGGTATTTATAATAGTCCTATTGGTTTTGGATTAGGAATTGCGATAAGTGATGTAAATGATGATGGATGGCCCGACATCTATGTGGGGAATGATTATCAGGAGGGCGATTATCTTTACATCAATAATGGAAACGGAACTTTTACCGACAAGTTGGAAAAGTCTATTAGGCACACAACCCGATCATCGATGGGAGATGATATTGCGGATGTCAATAATGATGGTCGTGTGGATATTTTATCAGTGGACATGTTGCCACCGGATGAATTGCGTTATCAGGAATCGGGCGGACCTGATTTGTACAAGGTTGCTCAGATCAAACTGAATTTTGGGTATTATTATCAATACGCACATAACACGCTTCAGATAAATCGCGGATATGATCAAAAAAGTAATCCGTTGTTTAGTGATATTGGCTTTTTGACGGGAATTGCGGCTACCGATTGGAGTTGGTCGGGACTTATTTGTGATTTGGATAATGATGGAAATAGCGATATTTATATCACAAATGGTATATATCACAGACCTAACGACCTTGATTATATTTCTTATGTTTCCTCAAATAAAGTTCAGGAATCGATGCGAAACGGATTCAATAATAAGAATCTGAAAGTGATCGATAAAATGCCGGAAGATAAAGTTTCGAATTTTGCATTTTCTGGTGATGGCAATCTGAATTTTGCTGATAGTACCCGTTCATGGGGTCTCCATAAACCGAGTTTTTCCAATGGCGCAGCTTATGTTGATCTGGATAATGACGGGGATCTTGACTTAGTGGTGAATAATGTTAATATGCCTGCTTTTATTTATCGGAATAACACAACTCAAATGAATCCCAATCGTCATTGGCTTGAAATTTCTCTGAAAGGCTCCGGTAAGAATACGAGAGGTATAGGCAGTAAAATTTACTTATGGAGCGGCGGCAAGATGTTTTATAAGGAACAAATGCCGACGCGTGGTTTTGAGTCTTCCGTAAGTCAGGTGTTACACTTCGGTTTAGGTGATCGAACCAGGATAGATTCTCTTAAAGTAATCTGGCCGGACGCTAAATACCAGTTAAAAACCAATCTTTCAACTGATCAAAAAATTACACTTTATCAGAAAGAGGCTTCCGGTCATTATAAGTATCCCACTAAAAAGCTGAGACATACGATCTATCGTGATGTTACTCATAAAATTTCCATTCCATATCGACATCGAGAGGATACGACATTTAGTGAATTTAAAAATGAACCTTTGATTCCACATATGTTATCCACAGAAGGGCCTAAAATGGCTGTGGCCGACGTAAATGGCGATGGGCTTGAAGATTTTTATGTGGGAGGTGCCAAAGGTCAGGCTGGAAAATTATTTATTCAGCTGAAAAATGGAACATTTAAAAGTGTCGATCAAAAAGTGTTTGACGTTGATAAAGTCTGCGAAGATGAAGGTGCTGTGTTTTTTGACGCTAATGGCGACGGTAAACCTGATTTGTATGTGGTAAGTGGTGGTGATGAATTTTCAGGTCGTGATCCCAGGCTAAAAGATCGTTTGTATATAAATGACGGAAATGGTCGTTTTCATAAAGCTGAAAATGCATTACCGGATATCTATCAAAATGGCTCTTGTGTGGTTGCGGGTGATTTTAATCATGATGGTGCAATGGATTTATTTGTAGGAGGTCGGTCTGTACCATTTCAGTATGGTATTACACCTAAAAGTTATCTTTTAGAAAATGACGGACGCGGACATTTTAAGAATGTTACAGACTCTGTTGCTCAGGGTCTATCCAATATTGGGATGGTAACCGATGCCGTTTGGGCTGATATCAATCATAATAACTATCCGGATTTGGTCGTAGTGGGTGAATGGATGCCGATCACCATTTTTGAAAATAGGAATGGAAAATTGATAAACATAACCTCGAGTGACGGGCTTAAAAAATCAAATGGCTGGTGGAATTGTATTATTGCCGGAGATTTTGATCACGATGGTAATATCGATTTTATGGCTGGGAATTTAGGAGAAAATTCACCGTTGCAGGCAACCATCAAACATCCTGTCAAACTATATTTGGAAGATTTTGATCAGAATGGGACGATGGATCCGATCATAAGTCATTTTGTAGATGGAGCCTATTATCCATTTGCACGCAGAAATCAATTATTAAGGCAGATACCTGATTTCGCCAGCAAATTTCCCACCTATGCCGATTATGCCAAAAGCACAATAAAGGATATTTTTTCATCCGATCAGTTAGAAAAAGCGGTGAAAAAGGAAGTATATACTTTTAAATCGAGTTATATCCATAATAATGGAAATGGTACTTTCCGTATGAAACCACTTCCCAAACAACTCCAATATTCACCTATAAATACCATGAAAGTCATAGATTATAATCATGATGGATGGCCCGATCTTCTGACCGCGGGTAACTTTTATGCGGTGGGTACCATTCAGGGAAGATATGATGCGAGCTACGGAAATCTCTTAAAAAATGATGGTAAAGATCATTTTTCAGTAGTTTCTATGGATAAAAGCGGATTTATTGTCAAAGGGCAGGCAAGAGATCTGAAAGTGATCAAAAGGGACCATAGAAATCCTCTTATTTTAGTCTCAAGAAATAATAAGGCTTTACAGGTTTTTGAAAAGTGATCCGGAAAATAAGAAATATATTTTATAGTGGCGTTTTTAATAAGTTACTATTATTAAAGCTTATAAATGTATAAATTGAACACACTATTTTAAAGATAAAGTTAGTTTATTAATATAGATGAGGTTATTTCAAATCAGTTGCATAAATATTTTAAGCTTCAAATGCCATCTCATAAAAAATGGATTGAATTAGGTATGCACAACTTCATCAATAATGCCTCATCATTTTAAGTCATTATATTTAGTCACGAAGTATAATATGAGTTCAAAGAACAAGATTTATTTTTCATTAAGGATAAAAGTATTAGCCATTGGTATAGCTGCTTTGGTATTATTGATATCTGGTTGCAGCAGTAATAATAAAAAAGGTGAAAAAGGTATTACCAGCAGTAAAAATTATAGTCAGGCTGTATCTGATTTTTATATTGGCCTTGCTGCCGCACAAACCGATCAGGCCAATTTCGCTTATAACAAGATGTTTCAAATAACGAAACTCTATCCCAAAGAACCCGCTGTTTGGGCCAATTTGGGTGTTTTTGCAATGAGACAAGGGAATTATGATTTGGCACAAAAACGCTTCAAAAAAGCGATTTCTCTGGTACCTAAAAATGCCAATATCCATTTTTTGTATGGTATTTTGTACAGTCAGGAAGGGCAAATACAGGATGCCGTGAAGGAAATGAAAAAGGCCGCCCAATTAAATCCGGATGATCCGCTCATACAATTTTCCCTCATAAAAGAATTGGAGAGGCAGAGCAGCTCGGACAATAAAGGTGAAATTCAACAGATTTTTGATCAGTTAAATAAGATTCAACCGGGTAATTTAGCGGTGATGGTAGAACAAATTCGTTTTGCAATCCTTCAAAAAGATATGAGTACCGCTCAAAAATTTTTGAATAAGCTGGCAAATAAAGATAAAAATTGGTCAAAGGAGATTAAGCAACGCATTCAATCAATTAAGGAAAATGTGACAAAAAACGAGATTCATAAATTGTCGACACAAATTGCGTTTCTTGATCATGATTTGCGTCAGCTTCCGGTTTATCAAAAGGATTTGAGCAATGTGCAATTACCATCCAACCAAATCGGATTTTTGATTACTTCGTTTTTGTATTTGCCGGCACCTAAAGCATCCGCCTCAAAAATTGATTCGAAATTAAGCTTCAAAGAACAGCCGGTTTCTCTTTCAAACACGAATAGAACTCCTTTCATCAGGACGCTTTCTTTGCAGGGTGGCCGGGTTCCACAGTTGCTGTATGTTGAGGGCAATAAATTACAAATAAAAGGTGGGGCAAAGCTCAATTTTCCAGGAAATGAAAAAGTAAAAAGCCCCCAAATCGCGGTTTTGGATTATAATTATGATTTTAAAAATGATGTTTGTTTAGCGGGATCAAAAGGCCTTAAACTTTATCAACAAACTTCAAACGGACATTTCAAGGACGTGGCCCATTCACTTGGTTTGTCTTCCAAAATCATTAACGAACCATACCGGGCTGTATGGCGTGCTGATTTGGATCTTGATGGTGACCTTGATCTCTTAATGGCACCTGTTCATGGTAAATCTTTTGAACTTCGTAATAATGGAGACGGTACTTTCAAAAAGGTCTCTTTTCTGGATGATGCGTCAAATATCAAGGAATTTAAGTGGGCTGATCTTGATAATGATGGCGATGCAGATGCCGCGATATTGACGAACAAAGGTCAGATTGAATTATATATGAATCAGCGTTTGGGACATTTTAGAGAGGTGAACAAAAGCGAATTACCGGACAGCGTTGTTACGTTTACTATCGCTGATTTAAATGGAGATTCGCAATTCAGTCTTGTCTTCCTTCAGAAAAGTGGTAAACTGAAGCGATGTTATTATGATTCTGATAATCAAAAATGGGAGACAAAATCTGTTGGAGAATGGCCGGATTTTTCCCAAATAAAAACCCCATCAAATGCTAAAATCTTTGTACAGGATTTTGATAATAATGGACATCTCGATGTGATGGCGACAGCGGGCGGACAAACCCGGGTCTGGTTAAACGATCCGGACGGTAAATTGCATCTGATGAAAACTAAATTTTCGGGAACCGTATATTCCGTTGATGATATGAATGGAAACGGCCGTCTCGACTGGGTGGGAATGTCGGCTCAAGGCAAACCGGCGGAATGGATCAATAATGGCTCAAGTAAATATAATGGAGAGATAATTCGTCCGAGAGCATCAAATCCGGTAGGTGATCGCAGAATCAATTCATTTGGTATCGGTGGAGTATTAGAAGCCCGCTCGGGATTGATCTATCAGCGACAACCTATTAATTCTCCGCTGGTGCATTTTGGTTTAGGTACGTATTCACAAGCAGATATGTTGCGAATTATTTGGCCGAATGGTTCTGTACAAGCTGAATTTGCCGGACTGGGTGGCGGCAGTACTATTACAAACCGTCAATCACTCAAAGGATCGTGTCCGTGGTTGTTTGCCTACAATGGTAAAAAAATGAATTTTATAACTGATATCCTTTGGCGCTCACCATTAGGATTGAGATTAAATGCTCAAAAAACAGCAGCAATGGGTCAGGCTAAGGACTGGGTAACAGTGCGTGGTGATCAATTAAAACCTAAGAATGGTTTTTACGATCTCGATATTACTGCGGAATTATGGGAGACTCACTTTTTTGATTATGTCTCCCTGATGACGGTCGATCATCCTAAAAACACCCATATTTTTGTGGATGAACGCTTTTCAATCCCTCCTCCAAAATTGAAAGTTTATGTGACCGGACCTCTACATAATGTAAAACGTGCATGGGATCAAAATGGAAAGAATGTTACGAATCTGATTAACAAAAAAGATGGTAAATATCTTGGCGATTTTAAACTGACCAAATATCAGGGAGTAGCTAAAAAACATTATATCACTTTAGATCTCGGTTCCGGATTACCTGAGAAAGGTCCGTTATGGTTAATTGCGTATGGCTGGGTTTATCCAACAGACAGCTCTATTAATGTGGCAATAAGTCAGGGTAAGCAGAAGCCGCCGGAAGGATTACAATTACAGATATCTGATGGACATGGTGGCTGGAAAACGGTCAATTCAAAAATCGGATTTCCCGCGGGTAAAAATAAAACAGTGCTGATCAGTCTTGAAGGATTGTTCCATCACAAGGGAGATCATAAAGTACGCCTGGTAACATCGACCCAAACGTACTGGGATGCCATCTGGTGGGCTCAGGGTAAACCGAATGCCAAAATTAAAACTCACCGGATTTTGCCAACTATCGCGAATTTAAGGTATCGCGGATATTCAAAACTGATCCAAAAAACGGAATATTCGCCACAGGTTCCGGATTATCAGGATATCACCGGAACAACACCCAAATGGTCTGATTTGGTTGGATTTTATACCCGCTATGGCAATGTCAAACCATTATTACATAAAATTGATAATCGTTATGTTATCATGAATGCTGGAGATGAAATGAGGTTGAAATTTAAGGATTCAACGCATCCTCCTAAAAATTATAAAAGAGATTTTGTATTTATCAGTAATGGGTGGGAAAAGGATGGTGACTATAACACTACATTTTCGAAAACGGTTATCCCATTACCCTCACATAATGAGACGACCTACAATACTCCGCCGACAACTTTGCAAAACGATCCTGTTTATCAAAAACACAAAAAAGACTGGATAAAATATCAAACAAGGTATATAACACCGCAGCCTTTTTATAAAGCATTGCTGTTTGGTAAAGAGATAAAAAGGTGATTTTGAATTATGAAAAATGATCGTGTAAAAAAAATATTATTAGCTGTATTTTTCGTCGCGCTTTTATCGTTTCCGGTTATCCGGACGATGTGGCTAAAGAGAAAGGCAGACAAAATATCAAAGGAAAAACATTCGCAGATTTTAAAAAGATACGGATTCTATCTGCAGGATGTCGCGAAAAAGGTGGGCATTAATTTTACACATCATCCGCCAAAATTGGATCCCAAGGTAAACAACATTATGCCAATCATTGCTGATATGGGTGCTTCGGTTGCGGTAGGTGATTTCAATCAGGATGGTTACCCGGATATTTATTTAACAAACAGCGCGATAGGTACTAAAAATGCTTTATATGAAAATTTGGGTAATGGTAAATTTAAAGATATCGCTTCTCAATTAGGTGTGGCAGCCTTGAATAACCAAAACGGAACATCGATGGGGGCCGTTTGGGGAGATTATGATAATGACGGATACCCCGATCTGTTTGTCTATAAATGGGGTAAATCCATGCTTTTCCATAATGATAAAGGCAAAGGATTTACAAACGTTTCAAAAGATATCCCGTTACCAAAATGGATGAATGCCAATACCGCTATTTGGTTCGATTATAATAATGACGGCAGGTTAGATCTTTTCGTTGGTGGCTATTATAAAAGCAATATCAATTTATGGCATCTAAAAAACACCAAGATCATGCCGAATAGTTTTGAATATGCTAAAAATGGCGGACGAAATTACTTGTTCGAAAATATGGGTAATGGAAAGTTTAAGGATGTCACTAAACAGGTAGGATTAATGGGGCATCGTTGGACCTTAGCCGCATCCGCCGCAGATCTTAATCATAATGGGTATACAGATCTTGTTTTGGCGAATGATTATGGTGTAGATGAAGTGTTTATCAATGAAAAAGGGAAGTATTTTAAAAATATTGGTCCGACATCGCGGATCGGATTTGCTCCGAAAAGTGGTATGAATGTGACTTTTGGTGATGCGCTCAATCAAGGTAATCTGGATATCTATATCTCAAATATTTCGCAACCGGGTATTTTAATACAAGGCAATAACTTGTGGGTTCCTCAATTAGGCCGGGAACAAAATCAGCTTACTTATCATAATCTGGCGGAAGATTTGGGTATTGAACTCGGTGGCTGGAGCTGGGGCGCTCAATTCGGTGATTTTAATGATGATGGGCATCTTGATCTGTATGTGGCTAATGGATATGTATCAGGAAAGAAAAAAGGGGGAAATAACAGCTATTGGTATGATTATTCGAAAGTCGCGGTAGGGAATCATACTATTATAAATGATGC
>Ga0102956_1000609_pt1 | contig 12667 bp, 16 predicted proteins | sample SalPonF2_A_D2_MG_FD_84515 | JGI IMG/M metagenome (GOLD analysis project Ga0102956, IMG submission 84515) | Salt pond soil microbial communities from South San Francisco under conditions of wetland restoration - Salt Pond MetaG SF2_A_D2_MG ...
CCCAAACCTGAGAAGCATTGACTGGCTCTCAACATATTGTGCCACGGCAAATTTCAGCAGAGTGTGAATTAAGGGATGTAATCTACACTTTTGCTATGGGATGGATTGTGCTATACAAAATTTTTTCTGTAGAAGTCCTCTATTATAGGGATATGCAGAAAAACTTCTGTCTATTAAGTAGTTAGCATTATTAATTTTCTCAAAGGAGGTAGAAAGATGAAAAAGTTTTTTCGTTGGGGAGTCGTTTTACTTGTAGTCCTCGGAAGTGTTGCTTTAGTTTTTGGTGAAATCAGGGAGACTCAAAGGGAGCGAGGAGGCCCAGACCTGAAAAATGTGCATGACCGAGTACTTTGTGTGGATGGATTCAAGGTGTTCCAGACAATCGTGTTCGGTTTCGTTAATGGCGGTGGCGCAGCGGTCTCCAACATCCAACTGATGGAAGAGAGAAGCGGCAATCTTGTACCTGTTCGCTGCACTAACTGAACATTACATACTTTAATCTAAACTTTGCCTTTTTGGGGCCAGCCACAATATGTGATCTTATTAGGCGGAGGCAAATTGTACCCAAAATTGTGCCCACTGTGCCTGTTTTTTCCTGAAATCACCCAACATTTCCCAACATCTTTCAGACACAAAAAAGCCAGTAAATGAAGCTAGATAAGCTCTATCACTGGCTTTGCTGATTTTGCCTTGTTTGGATTAGAAGTGATGCGTCCAGCGCAGGTTGAATCGATAGCCTTCCGGTCTGTTTTCGACCATTGTTTCAAAGTAGGCGTTGAAAAAGAGATGGTTGTTCTGCGAGAAATGATACACTGCCCCGGGGCCAATAGCCAGGACCTGCTCCTTCCTGCCCGAGACATCGTCACCGTCCACCTTAGTATCGGTAATTTGTTTGAGGTAATAACCGTTCACACCGAGACGAAGCCTTTTTTCCAGCACCTCATATGCCGAAGCGAAGTTCACGTGGATCGCCTGCCCCGCCTGGGAGTCATCAGCATCGACGAAACCTCTGTTGGGGTCATTGTTTTCAGCATTCCAGAGGTAGTGCAACCGCCAGGTAAGTGTCCATTTAGGCATGAGGAACAAAGTTGTTGCCCAGTAAGGGTTAAAGGAAAAGAAGTTGCTGCCCGGGTTGAGCTCTCTATCACTGTTGTATTTTCCTGTGGGAAAGATCAATTGAAACTCGATGCGATTCAGCATAATAGGACCACTCTTGCCCATGATAGGGTCCCACTGAATGAAGGGGCCCACCAAAAGGTCACCGAATCCTCCTGCATTATCTTGGGGAAATGCGGGATTATCTGTGCCATAACTTATGTCTGTGTAAACAAAGGGTACGATCACATCCAGACCCCATTTGCCTTTTATCAAGGGTATTTCCGTGTTTGACTGATAAATTCCCTGAAAGAGCATGATATACAGGTCTATGTCCTCGTCAGCGAAAGAAGGTAATGCACTATCCCCATCGGAGTCCTTGAATTCATCCGAGGTAAAGTAGGTATGATATTGCTGGTAATAGAAGCCGGGACCGGCAGGTGGGCCGCCGTCAACAAAGCTGGTAAACCCAAGATTTACCCCTGGTAAATCGTAGGCCTGGGCTGGGACCGTGCACAGAAGGCCACCAACAAGACTGAGTGAGATTAGACACAACGCCAGCTTACTCGATCTAAACAATGTCGTCCATTTCATCTCTCTTCTCCTTTCCCGACCGTGATCACTGACCTGCCCCCAATTAATGTACCACCTTTAGAGTTAGAGTTTCATCCGTTTTAATCTGCAACCAAGTTGGATCTAGGAGTCGTGGTTGTATTGCTTCAGGAACCGGTGGTTTGTACTTCAAAGCACTGTGTGGCCTGAAAGTGTTGTATTCTTGCCGCCACCTTTCTATTTAGAGAAGAGAGGCCCAGGCCGGTCAGGGTTCCAGCTTTTCGGGGCTAGCATCCCTAGAGCCTCAATTAGTGGCTAGTTCAGGCTAAAATACTACCAGCTTTTAACGCCTCTTGCAAAACGCGGAAAACGGTTGCGCATAGGTTGCAGAATTGGGCAAAATAACCGCACCCAGAGCACCCTTTTCCTGCTCTAACCCATTGAAATCATTAAAGGCGACTTCTCAAAATGCAAAGTGCCATTTTGATTGCTCTGGCTTAAAAATGCGGTCTTAGCGAATTCGGCATCTCAGCTTAAAAGGCAAACAAAAAGGCGACTGATGCAGGGGATGCACCCCCTCATCAACCGCCATCTGTCTCTTACCTCACCCTCCGGATTGGCCCATCCAACAGGATGAACCATATTTATCCATAAAACATCGACAACCTAAGATTGCGAGCTGTTTTGGAGTACCGAAGGAATAGAAATTCCAAATAACAAATCTCAAAGACTGAGGTTTCAGGTTTCAGTGTGCAGGTTTCAGTTTTTTATTTTTCTTCCCTGACACCTGACACCTGACACCTTGAGATTTGGTGCTTGAAATTTGATATTTTGTAATGCTCCATCACTGCAGCAGTCTTCCGCCAGAAAGAAAAAAGCCCTCAAGCCCCCTCAGGGGGTGGCCCAAGGGCGGGTCCTTTGGGTCCGGATTCTTTAAATTATCCCACCTTCCCTATCTCTTTACCTTCTTCATCTACAATCGCTAGGCGGGCATATTGTCCGATCAGCCCCAGGGCATCGAAGGGTGTTTCACAACTCCCACCAAGAACCAACTTTTGCAGTTCATTGGCCCTATCCTGTAAGCCTTTTTGTTGAAGAGCGTCAACAACTGCCCCCAAGATCTTTAGAACTGATGTTTCCTTAATCGTTACATACCGCACTTTTGGCCTGGGGTCAGGGACACCGTCAGCGAGAGGCTGTTCTTCCACAGTTATAGTTTGTGTCAAGGTGCCCAACTCATCATGAGTTATTGGCCTTTCCAGTTCTTCCGACATTTCCCCCTCCAATCATCCAGTTCATTAACGACTGGGTAAGCCCCTCGACAACATCTTGTCCCGGCACCATACCATTGAGTTACATGGGTTGTACAACATAAATAGTAAGCGGTAAACAATTCATCTGTTTGACTAATTTTCTAATTCTCTCATTTTCTAATTAACCAACCTGCCTTCTGTCCTCTACCTATTACAACAAATGACAGCGAAGCGTAGTGACCTAATGACGCCGAAGGCACATGACGCGAAGCTCGATTAGAGCTAAGCGCTGCTGCCCGCTTGTCCTGAGTTTGTCGAAGGGCTGTCTTTCCCTATATGCCCTCTATTTCATCTTCCTCACGGCGTCCCTTATGGCTTCTTTAGCCAGCGAAGGATCAACAGCAAGCCAGATTACCTCGGCCCCTTTTTGAAAAAAATAGTGTGCCTGGCCCATGCCTACGGCTAAATAGACCGCACGCTGCTCGATCATCATTTTCCGAAAATGCCTGAATTGTTGTTGTTTCCCCTGCTTCATGCCGTGGGCCATCTTCTCGATCGCTTCGGCAGCCTCTCTTTCAGAACTGTGCTCCGAAACCCAAAGCTGCCCACTGCCATTTTCAGCCACATAAGTGCCAATATATCCCCGCAGAAAGCTGATTTGCTTTCCGTGCAGCCGATCAATTTCCCGCCTTGCCTCCTCACCGGATTGAACCTTCTCTAACCGCATTGATCCAATGGACTGCGGCAGTGGAATGTCAGTGGAACTGCAAGCTATGAGCAGGAGCAGAAACAGAAAAACGAAGGGGACGTTCCTGGAGAAGTTGCCCAGTGTTCCCTCATAGCGACTGGTCATTGAAAGTTGAAAGTACGATGTGGTTTGTGGACGTTCTGCACCAACGTCCCCTCTTTCCATAACGTGGCAAGGTAGCATGTGCGACCCTTATTTTATCTGAGTGGCGATTTCGCGGAACGTAATCATGTCAGCGGGGAAAGTCAATTGAAACCATTATTGGGTGACAGGTGGGAAAGGGCTTTCGACCTTTACAGGATTCAAACGGAGACGTGCCCCTTTCACATTGGGTAAGGTGCAGCCGGGAGCAAAAAATTCATCTCATCCTATGGTAAGTTTCATTTCGTGCAGGTCATCATTAGAAGCTTGCGGAATTGTGGATACAGTCTTGAAACCGGCTTTCTTATAAAACAATATCGCAGGCTTACATCCGTCTATAACAATCACATCGATCTCAGTAATCTTTCTATCCTTCAATATTTCGACCAATTTGTGAACAAGATTTGTGGCAATGCCTTTCCGTCTATGTTCTGGGTGAACAGCAATCTTCAAAATAGTCGCAACGATATTTTCATGACAGCAACCGGCGATTAGGTAGCCGCAGACCTCTTGCCCGTTAAAGACAAGAAATATATCCTTTGAAATCTTTTCCAAAAAGTCGTAATCCCACGCAGTTGGAAATGAGAGCTTTTCAATTTCTATAACTTTCGCGTAATCTTCTTGTTTGGCGACCCTGACAATCATAGGTTGTCTTATATTTTCCATTAGATGAGGTAGGTTGCGGTTATATTATTCATCGATGTCACCGGAGAATTTTCTCTTGACGATTTCCAGCTCCTCTGGTGAAGTGTTTTCATCGAGGTCCATGAGATCTCCCTCCACTGACTGGATGAGTTTTTCCTCAAACATCCTTATCCAGAACAGAGCGCTTTCCCGATTTGGCTCTTGCACGTGGATGCTGCCGGCCGTCCCCTTAGCCGCTGGAATCTCACCCGGGTCCTGGACGTAGACATCACCGCCAAATATCTTCCTTAGGCATTCTATCATCTCCCGGCCTAACCCCCTGCGCTTCTCGCCGAGGACTTCCAAATGAAAAAGGCTGATATGTTTTAGCCCCTGCTCGTCCAGCCACACACTTAGCTCGCCCTTGTACTTACTGGGATTTTCAAAGTGGAGCACTTCCAGGGAACCGTAACCCTTGAGGACTGTGAGGAGTTCTTTAATGCCCAGTTCCTTGTCTGCGCCTGTCCAGATAATGTCCTTCCAACATACCTCCGCCATGACCTGATTTCCTTTTTCTCCAACCAATTCTTCTCTTAATTATTGCAACCTATTGAGATCATTTCTGTTTTAATCAGTGAAAAGGTCCGGCCCTTGATCTCGGATACTACATTGTGGCACTGCCTGTCAAGCCGTTATTTCATTAGGCCCAGAGAGCGTGATCCTCAAAGCCAGCCCAGGGTTCCGCTTTGCGGGGGTCAGAATTGAATGGCTTTGCCTAAGGCTATATTGTGCAGAACTTTCAATACAACTTAGAGCTGGATTCAGCCTCCTATATATTTTGAATATCGAAACTGGGGACCCGCCCGCAGGGTGGGGAGTCCGAAGGACAATATCGAACAAGGAATTTCGAACAGCAGAAGTTTTTAAAAGCAGTAAGGCAATGTTTTTTACTTCGACATTCTGCGGTTCCTTGTTCTGCGGTTCTGCGGTTTATATTCTCAAAGACTTGATAGCTGATAGTTGAATGTTGAGCGCCGAGCACAAATAGGTGCAGCCCCTTTTCTTCTTTTCATATCAGTGCGTGTGATGAGAGACATTTTGACTTTGACACATCGAAACTGTAAAGTGAAAAGCCGAAACCAGACAGTCTGAGGTAACATCAGTGAATGCTACAAAGACCCGACCAGGACCAAGCCTAAAGCTGTCATTGACAATTCTTTTTGTCTTTGTTGCCTCAGTGTTGGTGATCCTTCTTTTGCGGAATGAGAGAGACTCAACCGTAACAACCACAAAACAGATCCAAGTGGGGTTTCCAGCACCCAACTTTACCTTCCCCGATCTCAATGGTCAGCAGGTTAGTCTTTCTGACCTCAGAGGCAAGGTAGTTCTTGTCAATATCTGGGCCACCTGGTGTCCCCCGTGCAGGCAGGAAATGCCTTCCATGCAGAAACTGTATGAAAGATTCAAAGATGAAAACTTTGAAATCCTCGCCGTCAGTATTGACTCCACGGGGCGTGAAGCTGTGGCCCCTTTTATGCGAACAATGAATTTGACCTTCCCTGCCCTGCTGGATCCCAGAGAGAATATCAGGCCTCTCTATGGCGTAACCGGAGTTCCGGAAAGCTTCATCATCGATAAAGATGGGATTGTTGTTGAGAAAATTATTGGCCCAATAGACTGGGCCACTCCAAAAGTCTTCCTTTTTTTCCAGGATCTCACTACAAAAGCAAGATCCTGAGGCCCAACCTGGTAACGCGAGGGGGTTAGAGTTCAATGGTTCTGCCTAGGGCTAAATTGTACAGAACTTTCACTACAGCTTAGAGCGGGATTCAGCTTCTTTTGTATTTTGAATATCGAAACTGGGGACCCGCCCGCAGGGTGGGGAGTCCGAAGGACAATATCGAACAAAGAATTTCGAACAGCAGAAGTTTTTGAAAGCAATGAGACAATGTTTTTCACTTCGATATTCTGCGGTTCCTTGTTCTGCGGTTCTGCGGTTCATATTCTCAAAGACTTGATAGCTGATAGTCGAATGCTGAGTGCTGACCGGGGAGACTGGATCCGATTTTATATCCCCTTCCAGGGGTAGCCCAAAGCCGGGTCTTTTGTGCCCGGATTCTTTATTCACCTACCTCATAACTTTTCACAACCGCGTTAAACCTTGACCACGGAATCTTCTGTGCCGAAATCATTTGGCGCGTAGCCATCTGCAGCATGGTCGTTTTCCCATCGGTGGTCGTCCAGCCAATACTTGAATCGATATGTTTGACCTGCGGTCAAGGAGAGGGTGATACTGAATCTGCCGTCCTTCCTGAGTTGCATGACATTGGCTGTACTACTCCACTCATTAAAGTCGCCGCACAGCGATGCCCTGGCAGCGTTAACCTCTGCCGGCAGGTCGAAAGTAACGCGGCAGGATCGCCCTGTCTTTGAATAGCTTTTCTTTAACATGGTCTTACCTCCTATTTGGCTTAAAACATTTAGTCAGTACACTTTATCTCAATCTCAAAGGTATCACCATTTCGCGAAACGAGTCGTGGCCCCGACAAAGTCGGGGCTCCTCAGATTTACGTTCTCGGAAGCATTATACAACCTGGTCGTGCCCGAACAAGATTCGTCAAAGTCTGACTTCCACCTTGTCCTTCAAATAATTCTTCACATCCCCTATGGGAACCTCTCTGCGGTGGAATATGCCAGCGGCCAGGGCAGATTCGGCTTCGGTCCCGGTGAAGACCTCGTAGAAATGCTCGGCATTGCCGGCACCACTAGAGGCGATGACCGGAATGGAAACACCGTCGCTCACCGCGTTGACCAGCTCCAGATCAAATCCCAGGTTGGTCCCGTCCCTGTCGATACAATTCAGCAGGATTTCTCCTGCACCCAACTGTTCACAGACCTGAGCCAGGGTGACCGCGTCCAGGTCTCTGCCTTCTCGGCCACCCTTGATGGTGCACTGGTACCAGCAGTAGCGCTCGCCGTTGGGGCCCGGGATGGCCGTCTCGATCACTTGGTGCCTGACCGCATCCGTTGACTGTACATACACCCTTTTTGGATCAATGGAGATGACCACCGCCTGGTTGCCGTAGACCCGGGATATCTCTTCGATGGAGCTCCGGCCGGTTTTTCTCCCGGTCTGCAAATACTCCTCGACTATCAGGACCGCATCGCTACCAATGGAAACCTTGTCAGCCCCGGACCTGAAGTATTCAGAGGCGACCTCCAGAGCCCGGTATTCCCGCCCTTTCTTGTCTATATAGTCTCTGATTCCGCCACCGATGGTCAGCGGTACAAAGACATTCTCGGAAGTCTGCCGCAGTACCTCGAGCATTGGCATATCTTCCAGGGGAAAATCCCTGAAACCGGTAATATTGAGGAAGGTGATCTCGTCAGCTCCCTCCTGGTAGTAGCGTCTTGCCAGTTCTACTGGTTTGCCGAGATTCCTGACAGCCCCTTTCTCCCTGACGTCGTACTGGTCCCCCTTGGTGACCACCAAATCCCCCTGGTCGGTTGCGCGGACGTCCAGACAGGCGATAATGCGCTTCGCCAGCCTGGTGGACTTGGAATCTCTGACAGGCCTGCCTTGTTCAACGCTGGTGTCGAGAAAGTTCTTAAGAATTTGGAGCCCGGCACTGCCACTCTTTTCCGGGTGGAACTGGGTGGCGATGATGTTCCCTATCTGAATGGAGCTAACGAATTCCCTCTCGTAGTTGGTTGTGGTCAGGACAGCCCCGTCATCCGTGGGAACCACGTGGTATGAATGGACAAAGTAGAACTTTTCATCGCCACGAACCCCGGCGAAAATCCGCGAGGGTTGCTTGAAATTGAGGCCGTTCCAGCCGATGTGCGGCACCGAAAGATTAATGTCGAACCTTCGCACCATACCAGGAATGAAGCCCAAACCCTTGACACCGGGGGCTTCTTCGCTGCCTTCGAACAGGGCCTGTAGCCCCAGACAGATTCCCAGAAACGGCCGACCCGATTGGAGATATGATTTCAAAGGTTCGACGTACTTCTTCTCATTCAGGATTTGCATCATGCTTCCGAAAGCGCCGACCCCGGGAAAAACCAGCCTTTCGGCAGACAGGATGTCCTCAGCTGTCTCGACAACCTTGACCTTCTCGCCCAGGCTTTCGATACCGTTGATGACGCTCCTGACATTGCCGGCACCGTAATCCAGAAAAGCTATCATCTTCTTATCCTGTCTACCCCCTAAGGAATGCAGTAATGGCGTTTCTTACACCACAATTTCAATTAAGACAAGTCCCACGAGATAAGTCAGGTAACAATAGGGTAGATTTTAGATTGTAGATTTTGGATGTGGAAAGGCATAGGGCAATGGTCAGCAGGCAGCAGCGTTACGCGTCATGTGGCTGCGCCGTCATTAGGTCACTACGCTTCGCTGTCATTTGTTGCAAGAGGTAGAGGACAGAAGATAGAAGACAGAGATTCTCCTGTGGGAGCGGCTTTCAGCCGCGATTCGAACAATTTCTACGATTTACCGCTTAACGCTTACTACTTGATTCTTTGCTAGCCTCTGGTTCGCTTTTTGCACTTTCCCGCAGCACATCCCCGTTGCAAGAGAGACCGGAGGAGTTGCTATGAAACGATGTCTATTAGCCATGGGCGTTGTGGTTTTGCTGGTTGCCGCTCAAGCATATGCGGACGCCACAACCGTTGAAGTGATAACGCTGCAGTACCGTACCGCTGAGGAGGTAATCCCGATTCTTCGGCCTTTTGTCGGCAGGGAAGGGACGATCAGCGGCAGGCGTGATCAGTTAATTGTCCGGACCAATCCCTCCAACCTCAGACAGATCAAAAACATCCTGGCGCGGATCGACACCAGACCTCAACAATTAATGATCACGGTAAGGCAGAATATCACCCGCAAGCAACTGGAAGAAGAAATGGCCGTTGCAGCAAAGGTAACAATCGGAGACAACGTCAGCGTCACTGTCCGTGACCAGGGATCCGCTGGAACCGGAGCTGTGGAGCATAACCGGGGCAAGGACACCGTAAGAGGTCGCGGCCAGAGCGCTGCAAGGTACGAGGCGGGCAGTGATATCCAGCAGGTACGGGTAATCGAGGGCAGCCAGGCTTTTATCAGAACCGGCAGCTCAGTGCCCGTTACGGAACGCACCACTGTCCGAGACAGTGGTGGGGTACGAGTAATTGGCAGCACCTACTATCGCGACGTGACCTCCGGATTCTACGTACTACCACGCCTCGTTGAGGACAAAGTCATTCTGGAGATCAGCCCACAGCGCGAAACCATGAAAAAAGAAGGCAAAATACAGTTTCAAGCGGCTGCCACCCGTGTTATGGGCAGATTGGGGGAATGGATCGAGATAGGTGAGATCGAGCGATCTTCGTCTGAGAGCAAAAGCAAGGTTGTTGCCGGGGATAAACGTGGAAGTTCTGAGCGCTATGGAATTTTTGTAAAGGTCGAGAAGACCAAATGAGAAAGGGGACTTTTTGACCAAATTTGACGTTTATTGACCAAATTTGCCCATTGAACAATAAAACAACGAATTATTCTAAACCTATAACATCTTGAAACAACACATCTATTTAGCTTCCTGCCACTTTGGCACCAATCCTGCTCAAGGTTAAAATACAAAACAGAAAGAACTCAGACAGAACATAAGGCAACTGGTCAAAAAGGACGAATACAGCCTTATAGGGGAGGAGATAAAATGGTACCAGAAACAAACTCAACCAGCAGAGCTCAGGTGAAATGGTCCGTTACAATGGACACCGGCGAGGGACCTGCGGATGGTGTCATTATTAATATCAACGATAATGGGGCGTTTATCCGCTGTCGCAAACCGTTGCGATTGAGTGAGACCTGTAAATTGACTATTAAGTCCCCCGACCACGCCATTGAGGATGTGGCTGCTGAGGTGGTCTGGACCAACATTCACGGTCCTGATGACGACCTCACCCCTCGGGGTATGGGAGTTCGCTTCACAGGAATCCCTGAGGAAGAGGGGAGATACCTTCGAAAGCTGGTCAGAGGCGACGGCAGTATTAAAGAGGTCCCGGAAGTGGACCTTGATGTAACAATGCAGATGGCTAGTTAGCCTGGATCAGCTCAAGTCTATTCGTTCAGTAACAAACAGCGGAGCTACCTGCTCCGCTGTTTTTCTTTCCAGCAATACACCCAGCATATCAACCGTTTAGATTGTTAGTTCAGGCACTCTGGCATATTTCCTGCATTTATTTTCCCACTGACGAGGACCGCATCTCTTTTCACCAGTTCGTCTTTCTTGCGGCCGGGCCCAATCATTGAAGAGGGTTGGAGGGGAACATCGCAGGACAAGCACACATGATGAATTTGGACAACAGGCGTTCACACCCCAGAACCGCCGTGGATTGGCCTGCCATGGTCATAACCCCAGAGGGATGCATAGGGGGGGAAGTAAAAAACATCAGCCCCACCGGTGCCTTTATTCATTGTTTTACTGAACCGGAACATCATAACCCTCTCCGTCTCGTTTTCAGAGATCCACTACGCAAAAAGCTGTTATTGATCACCGCAGAATTGGCATGGTCAAACATTGCAAACTGCGATGACATAGGTTCTTGTGGAATAGGCGTCCAGTTCACAAGAATCATCAGTGACGACCACCTGTTTCTTAACAATGTGACCTCAGAGCACCTCCAGATGTTAGCCTGAAGGAACGCTGAGAAGTTTCCTCTCTAAAAATGGTACTGAACAAAACCGTGCGCCACAATAACGCCCTTGTCTGCAGGATGTGCATATGAACAGTGGAATCGAAAACCGAGCGAAGCCCAGGATCGAGATTAGGTGGCCTGTCACCATGCTAACCACCCAGGAGAAGATCGAAGGAGAGATCCACAATGTCAGCCCCTCAGGTGCCTTCATCTCCTGTAAAGAACCTCCGCCATTGGAAGGAAGCTTCTTCATAATCATCAAGCCACCCAACCGCCAGACCATGAGCGTTGCCGGAAAAGTGATCTGGTCAACGATTATCCAACCAAGTGGGGGTGATTCAAGTCTCGGTGTAGGTGTCCAATTCACAGACATGACCCCGGGTGACCGCAAGTTTCTCAGCCAGACGGTAGCCAGGCACTACCGGAAGAAGCTGAACCGCATGAACAACAACAAATAAGAATCCAGTAGTCAGCGGTAAAAGGCAATCCACATTCCACATCTCATACCCCAAGCACCAAAACTCAAGGTGTCAGGTGTCAGGAAAAAAAGACAGAGAATCTTAAACCTGACCTCTAGAACCTCCCTCGCTCCTGAAATCTGAGCACTGAACCCTCATCTATCTCAAATTCGCAATCCCCAATCTAAAATCTTTCTCTACCTCTTACAACAAATGACAGCGAAGCGTCTTGACCCAATGACGGCGCAGCCACATGACACTAAACACCCTGAGCCTTGCGCCCTGCGCCTCTCCTCAATCCCACATCCACAATCTTCCCTTCGAATTACACCTTATAAAGTGTATAGTTATCCAGTTGCAGGAAGCGGGACAGACAATCTCATCGAGGAGCGATGGTGGTTGGATCAGTACGATCAATGGAAGCATTCGATTTCCGCCTGGCAAAAGAAAACGACCTGGATTTCATAAGCCAACTGTCGGCCAGGGTATTTTTGAAATACGGTGCCTATGATGAAACTGTGCTCGACTGGCTCCTGGAACCGGAAGTAATAACGGTAATCATAGCGGCGGGAGCCGACCCTCTGGGTTTTGCCATGCTGACGCTGGAAAGAGAAAAATGGCTCGAACCCAGACGGGGACACCTATTGGCGATTGGGGTCCTCCCCAAACACCAGAGAAAAGGAATCGGCACCGCATTGCTGGAACATATGGAGAAAATTGCCCGAAAATACGGCATAGAAGAAATGCTTCTCTGGACCGCGGTCGATAACCAGCAAGCCCTTTCTTTTTTTCAAAATGCGGGTTTTCACATTGTGGGGTCTGAAGACCATTACTATCCCAGGGGTCAGGCGGCACTGGCGCTGTCGAAAAAACTTTCCCAATGAGATTTGGGAAAGCATGGAGCAGAGGGCTCTGCCGTTGGATGTTGGAGGAGCGCTACGCTTGAGGTTGGAGGCGTTATTCAGCTGGCAGCAGGCAGATTGCAGCGGGTAGTAGGCAGAAAACAACTAGGTACTATGAACTAGGCACTAGGCACCGCGGGACGACGCGGAGAAACGGAGACGCGGCGAGACGGGAAAAAAGGGCAATTTGTTTGCAGATTTGAGATTGTCTAAAATGTC
>Ga0102956_1000610_pt1 | contig 12663 bp, 11 predicted proteins | sample SalPonF2_A_D2_MG_FD_84515 | JGI IMG/M metagenome (GOLD analysis project Ga0102956, IMG submission 84515) | Salt pond soil microbial communities from South San Francisco under conditions of wetland restoration - Salt Pond MetaG SF2_A_D2_MG ...
AAAGTCGACGACAGCCACTACAAGGGCCAGGTGCGGGTGAAGATCGGGCCCGCTTCGGCCACCTTCAAGGGCGACATCGAGGTGCGCGGCCTGGACGCGGCGCAGCGCGAGCTGCATCTGTTCGGCAAAGGGACGGACACCAAGGGTACCTCGACCGCTTCCATGGAGCTTACCGCCCGGGTTCGCGAGGTCGAGGGCGGTGCCGAGCTGGTGGGCACCTCCCAGGTGACCGTGAGCGGCAAGATGGCCAGCTTCGGCGGGCGCATGATGAACCAGGTCTCCGAGCAGATTCTCAAACAGTTCGGCGCCCATTTCGCCGACCGGGCCCTGGTGGCGGGGGACGATGCCGGCGCTGCCGAAGCCGCGGAACGGGTCGCGGCCCAGCCCCGGGAGCTGAACGGCCTGGCCCTGTTCTGGAGCGTGCTGGTGGGCTTCTTCAAGGGACTGTTCGGGCGCGGCAAGACCGGACAGGCCAACCACTGATCATGCAGGGGAGTCGGTCCGCCGACGGGTGGCGGCAGTGAGGGATATCGCGGACTTCCAATGGCGTCTCGATGAGGCCGGCTATGTGGCCGAGCGCAGCCTCGCCGCCACCCTCATGCTGGTGGCCCGGATGCAGCGTCCGCTGCTGCTGGAGGGTGAGGCCGGCGTCGGCAAGACCGAGATCGCCAAGGCCCTGGCGCGGGTGTTCGACAGCCCCCTGATCCGCCTGCAGTGCTACGAAGGGCTGGATGTGAGCTCGGCGGTGTACGAGTGGAACTACCAGCACCAGCTGCTCACCATCCGCCTGCAGGAATCCGAACCGGGACCCGCGCAGGAGAAGGAAAAGCACATCTTCAGCGAGGCGTTCCTGCTCAAGCGGCCCCTGCTGCAGGCCATCACTCAGCCCGAATCGCCGGTGTTGCTGGTGGACGAGATCGACCGCACCGACGAGGAATTCGAGGCCTATCTGCTGGAGCTGTTGTCCGATTACCAGATCAGTATTCCGGAGCTCGGTACGGTGCAGGCCACCAGCATTCCTTATGTGGTACTCACTTCCAACGGCACCCGGGAGCTGAGCGACGCTCTGCGTCGGCGCTGCCTCTATCACTATGTGGACTACCCGACCTTCGACAAGGAGTTGCGCATCGTACACAAGCACCTGCCGGCCATCGGGGAGCAACTGGGCGCGCAGGTGGTGGCTTTCGTGCAGGGGTTGCGGGAGCTGGAGCTGCGCAAGCGCCCCGGTATTGCCGAGACCCTGGACTGGGCGGCGGCCCTGCTGCACCTGGACATCGAGAGCCTCGATCAGGATCCGGCGCGGCTCGCCGATTCCCTGACCTGTCTGCTCAAGACCAAGGAGGATCGCGATGCGCTCAGCGCCGGGCAGGTGGATGGGCTGGTGGCGAAAACGACGTGAGCGGCGGCGCCGAAAACCATTCCCGGACCGCCGGCCCCGGCGAGGCGTTCAGCGCGCGGGTGATCGGTTTCACGCGTATGCTGCGGGATCAGGGCTTCCCGGTCGGTGTGCAGGAAGGGCTGGATGCCCTGCGCGTGGCGCGCCGCTGTGACATCACCGACCGCCAGGGGCTGCACTGGGGACTGCGGGCGCTGCTTTGCACCTGCGTCGACGAGTGGCAGCGCTTCGATGAGTTGTTCGATATCTATTGGCGGCTTGCGGGCCGCCGCACCCGTACCCGCACCGCCGGTGCCGGCGGTGGCCGGGAAGCGGCGCGGGAAGCGAGCGGCGCGCAGGGCGTGGCGCGGGACATCGACCAGCCTGGTGTGGGGGAGGCCCAGGGGATCGAAGGCGAAGGGCCCAAGGGTGGGGCCAGCGCCGCCGAGGCCCGCGCCCGGACCGACTTTCAGCGGCTGGCGGATCAGGGCCAGCTGCGGGAAATGGAGCACCTGGTGGAGCGCCTCGCCCGGCGCATGCGCCGACGCATCGTGCGCCGGGCCCGCATCGTCCGGGCGGGCAGGCAGGTGCACATGGGACGCACTGTGCGCAACAGCCTGCGCTACGGCGGGCTGCCCCTGGATCTGGCGTTCCGCAAGCGGCGTCGCGAGCTGCCCCGGCTGGTGCTGCTGCTGGACGTGAGTCGCTCCATGAGCCTGTACAGCTACCTGTTCCTGCGCTTCGCCCGCGGTATCGTGAGCGTGTTCCGGGACGCCGATGCGTTCGTCTATCACACCCGTCTGGTGCGGGTCACCGAAGCGCTGCGGGAGCCGAACATCGAGCGGGTCAGGGAGAAACTGGCGGTGCTGTCCCTGGGCTGGTCGGGGGGCACCCGCATCGGCGCCTGCCTGGAGCGTTTCAACCACGACTACGGCCGCCGGCTGCTCAATCGGCGTACCATAGTGGTCATGGTCAGCGACGGCCTGGACACCGGGCCACCGGCGCTGCTCGCGGAGCATCTGCAGCGCATCCGGCGGCGGGTAAGGCGGGTGGTGTGGCTCAATCCCCTGCTGGGCCGTGCCGGCTACCAGCCCCTGGCGGGCGGCATGCAGGCGGCCCTGGGCGCGGTGGACGTGTTCGCCCCGGCCCACAGCCTGGACAGCCTGCGGGCCCTGGAACCGTATCTGGTCAACGGCTAGGGAGCTTCCCTGGCGCGGCTGGCGCACTGGAGGAGACAACGATGCTGGAAAACGATGCCGTGTTGGAGCGTGCCAACGAGCTGCGCGCCGCCGGTCGGGCCTTCGTGCTGGTGACGGTGGTGCGCGTGGAATCGCCCACCTCTGCCAAGCCCGGCGCCAAGGCGATCATCGAGCCCGACGGCGTCATCCAGGGCTGGGTGGGCGGCGGCTGCGCCCAGCCGGCGGTGATCAAGACCGCCAAACAGGCCATCGCCGACGGCCAGGCGCGTCTGATCCGCATCAGCCCGGAACAGGAAGCGCCGGTGGAGCCCGGTGTCACCGATTTCGGCATGACCTGTTTCAGCGGCGGCACCCTGGATATCTTCATCGATCCCATCGTCCCCCGGCCGGCCCTGCTGATCGTGGGTGCCTCGCCGGCGGCCCGGGCGTTGAGCGCCCTGGCGGCGCCGCTGGGTTTTGCCGTGACGGTGGCGTTTCCCGGGGTGGACGCGAGCCAGTTTCCGGACGCCGGGCGGCTGGTGGAGAGCCTGCAACCGACCGCGCTGACGGACCTGCGGCCGAACTGTGTGGTGGTGGCCACCCAGGGCAAGCGCGACGAAGCCGGATTGGAAGCGGCCCTGGGCACCGGCGCGCCGTTCATCGCCTTCATCGCCAGCGCCCGCAAAGCGGCCAAGCTGCGCGAATACCTGATCGAACGGGGCCACGAGCCGTCCCGCGTGGCGGCCATCGAGTCCCCGGCGGGGGTGGAGATCGGTGCGGTGACGGAGGAGGAGATCGCCCTGTCGGTACTGGCGCGCCTCGTACAGGTGCGCCGCAGCGGCGCTTTGACGGCGGTCGCCGCGCCGGACGTTGCGGCCCGGGCTTCCGCGCCGCCCGGGGCACTGGCGGAGGTGACGGGTGAGGCCATCGATCCGGTGTGCGGCATGACGGTGGACGTCGCCACCGCCGAGCACCGCAGCGAGTACGGCGGACGCACCTGGTACTTCTGCTGCGGACACTGCCAGCATGCCTTCGAAAAGGATCCCCAGCGCTACGTGAACGCATTGGAAGCCGCACCGTGAAGCGGGTGTGCGCCCTGTTGCTGGCCGCCGGCGAGTCGCGGCGCATGGGCGCGGCGAACAAGCTGACCCTGGACGTGGACGGCGAGCCGCTGGTGCGGCGCACGGCGCGCACCCTGCTGGCGTCCGGCATCGGGGAGGTGGTGGCGGTGCTGGGCCATCAGGCCGATGTGATCGGGCCGCTGCTGGTGGATCTGCCGGTGAAGCAGGTGACCAATCCGGATTATGCCGACGGGCAGATGACCTCGGTGCACCGGGGCATGGCCGCGTTGGATACCCCGGCTGACGGGGTGATGGTGGCGTTGGCCGACCAGGCATTGCTGACGGTGGCGGACGTGAACACGCTGATCGACGCGTTTCAGGGCATCGAGGAGGGCCGGGTGCTGGTGCCGGTGCATCAGGGCAGGCGGGGCAACCCGATCATCCTGTCTTTCCGTCACCGTGAAGCCATTCTGGCCGGGGCGCCCAACCTGGGATGCCGGCGGCTGCTAGAACGCCACCCGGAGCTGGTGACGCCGGTGGAGATGGCGAGCGACCACGTGGTGTTCGATCTGGACACCCCGGACGATTATGCCGAGCTGCAACGGCGGCGGCGCGCCGCGCCCGCTGCCGGACGAACGATGGAGGGTTGAATCATGGCCCGGGATGTATTGGATGTGCTGCTGGAGATGCGCCAACGGGGCGAACCCTATGCGGTGGCGACGGTGGTGGAAACCGTCGGTTCGGCGTCCGCCAAGGTGGGCTCCAAAGCGGTGGTGGGCCCCGACGGCCGGGTGGTGGCCGGCTGGGTGGGCGGCGGCTGCGCCGAGAGCACCACCTGCGACACCGCCCTGCGTTGTATGGAAAACGGGGAAAGTACCATCATCGATATCGACCTGAACGACGAGGTGCTCGGTGCCGGCATGCCCTGCGGCGGCAGCATGCGGGTGTATGTCGAGCCGGTATTGCCGAAGCCCGTGCTGTGGATTCTGGGCCACGGGCGGGTGGCCGAGTGCCTGTGCCAGTTGGGCGACCTCATGGGGCTGGAAGTGGTGGTGGACGATCCCCTCGCCACCCGCGAGCGCTATCCGGCCGCCGCCCGGCTGATCGACGACGATTTCGACTACGGTGCGTTGCAACCGGGCCCGGACGACTACGTGGTGATTGCCACCCAGCACAAGGGCGATCATGAGTCCATGAAACGCACGCTCGCCTCCGAGGCCGGTTACATCGCACTGATTGCGAGCCGCAAGCGCTCGCGACTGGTCATGGACTATCTGGCCTCCGAGGGCGTACCTCGCGCGGATCTGGATCGGGTGATGGCGCCTGCCGGCCTGGATCTGGGCGCCCGCACGCCCGAAGAGATTGCGCTGTGCGTGATCAGCGAGATCGTATTGCGGCGCCGGCACGGCAGCGGCGCCCCCATGCGGAACAAGCTCGCCGAGCACCGTCCTGCCGCCGTCGCCAAGAGCTGACGGCACCGTGGGCCCGGGAGGCCCGGGAAGACACTGCAAGAGGCCCTGATCGACCCCGGTCGAAGCTCGGGGTCTTTGCGGCCCCGCGGGCTCCGCTTCAGCGGTCTGTGCAGGGCTTCCCCAGGGACCGTCGCCGCCGTCCGCCTTCCCCTGCTGTTCCAGTCACTGGCTTTCTGAGTCCGGTGCTTGCCAGCGCTGCTTGACGACCGTCGGGTAGCACTTGCGTGCGTAGCTCTTCGGTTGCTCCCTCCCCGTTCGTGGTTTCGCGCCCGCCCGGCTGGACGCTGTCGCGCGTTCAGTGACCTGTCGAGGCGGGTTGACGGGGCCGGAGGAGGGTATACATACGGTTGCACATATATACGATCCGGCGTATATTGCTTCCATGGATATCGAGCCGGTCACCTTCTTCAGAGCCCTTGCCGACGCCACCCGTCTGCGCTGCCTGGTATTGCTGCAGCGCGAAGGGGAGTTGTGTGTTTGCGAGCTGACTCATGCGCTGGGACTGGTGCAGCCCAAGATTTCCCGGCATCTGGCCCAGCTGCGCGAAGCCCGGATCGTGCTGGACCGCCGCGAGGGCCTGTGGGTGCACTACCGTCTCCATCCCGGTCTCCCGGCATGGGCATTGACTGCACTGGAGGCGGCTTCGGCCGGCGCGGCCGATCAACCGTTGTTCGTTCAGGACCGCGCGGCGCTGGCGGATATGCCCAACCGGCCGGGCGCACGCTGCTGCGCATGATGCCCGGGCGCCGCCTGTCGATTGTTTCCCGTTTGACCTCTCTTCCCAGGAGCTGACCCATGGCCCGCTTTCACGTGCATGTAACCGTCAAGGATCTGCAGACCAATATCGACTTCTATTCAACGGTGTTCGGTGCGGCGCCGACCGTCGTCAAGGACGACTATGCCAAGTGGATGCTGGAAGACCCGAAGGTGAACTTCGCCATCTCCACCCGCGGGCGCGATCCGGGGCTGGATCATGTAGGCATCCAGACCGAATCGGACAGCGAACTGGCGGCCATCGAAGGCCGTCTGTCGGCCGCCGGCATCGCCGGCGAGGCGCAGACCGGCACCGCGTGCTGCTACGCCCGTTCCGACAAGTACTGGACGGTGGATCCCCAGGGCATTCCCTGGGAAACGTTCCACACCCTCGGCTCGGTGCCGACCTTCAACGAAGAGGAAGCGGACGGCGCGGAAGCCGGTGCCTGCTGTGCGCCCAAGCTCAATGGCTGCTGCTGAGGGGATCCCATGAACGTTCTGTTCCTATGCACGGGCAATTCATGCCGCTCCCAGATGGCCGAGGGGTGGGCGCGCACCTTGGGCGGTGACTGGCTGACGGTGCAGTCGGCGGGTATCGAGGCCCACGGCAAGAACCCGCGGGCCATCGCCGTCATGCAGGACGCGGGCGTGGATATCTCAGCCCAGGAATCGACCCGGGTGACACCGCAGATGCTGGAAGCGGCGGACCTGGTGGTGACCGTCTGCGGCCATGCCGACGAGCACTGCCCGGTGCTGCCGGCCGGTACCCGCAAGGAGCACTGGCCCCTGGACGATCCGGCCAGGGCCGCCGGGTCGGAAGACGAGATCGTGGACGTGTTCCGCGCCAGCCGGGACGACATCCGCCGGCGGGTGAATGAGCTGCTGGAACGGCTGCGTGCCGAAGAAGGGGCTGTGCCATGACCGCCCAGTGCGATGTGACCGTGCGGCGCTCGGCCGGCGCCCGCATGGGATTCTTCGAGCGCTACCTGACGCTTTGGGTCGGGTTGTGCATCGTCACCGGCATCGCCCTGGGGCATTTTCTGGTGGGCCCGTTCCAGGCGGTGGGACGCATGGAGGTGGCCCAGGTCAATCTGCCGGTGGCGGCGCTGATCTGGCTGATGATCGTCCCCATGCTGCTGAAGATCGATTTCAGGGCCCTGCATCACGTCAAGGAGCACTGGAAGGGCGTGGGTGTCACGCTGTTCGTGAACTGGGCCGTCAAGCCGTTCTCCATGGCGCTGCTGGGCTGGATTTTCATCCGCGGGATCTTTGCGCCCTACCTGCCGGCCGCCCAGTTGGACAGCTACATCGCCGGCCTCATTCTGCTGGCGGCGGCGCCCTGCACCGCCATGGTGTTCGTGTGGAGCAACCTGTCCGACGGTGAACCCCATTTCACCCTGACCCAGGTGGCCCTCAACGACACCATCATGATCTTTGCGTTCGCGCCCATCGTCGGGCTGCTGCTCGGGCTGTCGGCCATCACCGTGCCCTGGAATACGCTGTTCCTGTCGGTGGTGCTGTACATCGTCATTCCGGTCGTCTTCGCCCACGTGTGGCGCCGGCGGCTGCTGGCGCGGGGCGGGGAGGCCGCGTTGCAACGGGTGCTCGCGCGCCTGCAGCCCGTGTCCCTGCTGGCGCTGCTGGCGACGCTGGTACTGCTGTTCGGCTTCCAGGGTGAGCAGATTCTGGCCCAGCCTTTGGTGATCGTAATGCTGGCGGTGCCCATCCTGATCCAGGTGTATTTCAATTCGGGTCTCGCCTATCTGCTGAACCGCCACTTCGGTGTGGATCACCATGTGGCCGCGCCATCCGCACTGATCGGCGCCAGCAACTTCTTCGAGCTGGCGGTGGCCGCCGCCATCAGCCTGTTCGGCTTCCAGTCCGGTGCCGCCCTGGCCACTGTGGTGGGCGTGCTGGTGGAGGTGCCGGTCATGCTGTCGGTGGTGCGCATCGTCAACGCCAGCCGCGGGTGGTACGAGCGTGGTGCAACACGCGCTTGAGCAATGCAACAACTCGCAGGAGAGCTCAATGCGCCACGGAAAACACGGAAAGCACGGATAAAGGAATGCGGGCAGCATCCATCCCGTAGGGCGCAATAAGCGCAGCGCACCGCGCCGGAAATCCGAAATGCTTTGTAAGAGCCACGGAACCCACGGAATCCACGGACGGAAGAATCAGGAGGCAGCAACGCAACAGTTTCTGGACCTGAGCGGTGCAATCCCCGCAGGAGAGCTCAATGCGCCACGGAAAACACGGAAAGCACGGATAAAGGAATGCGGGCAGCATCCATCCCGTAGGGCGCAGTAATCGCAGCGCACCGCGCCGGAGATCCGAACAGCTTTGTAAGAGCCACGGAACCCACGGAATCCACGGACGGAAGAATCAGGAGGCAGCAACGCAACAGTTTCTGGACCTGAGCGGTGCAATCCCCGAAGGAGAACTCAATGCGCCACGGAAAACACGGAAAGCACGGATAAAGGAATGCGGGCAGCATCCATCCCGTAGGGCGCACTAAGCGCAGCGCATTGCGCCGGATACCCGGCAGGATAGGTAAGAGCCACGGAATCCACGGACGGAAAAATTGGGAACGGCAACGCAGCTCGCTTGCCGGGTGCCATAGCCTCCGAATGCACGGAACCGCCGGACTTTCGTCGCCTTGCTCGCTTCTCGTAGCGGGGCGGGTTCCGCGCTCCAATCAATCCCATACCAAGAGCTGGGTTTCGCACCCTCAAGGGACGCGTCATACGGTCGCCATAACGGCATGCGCAACGTACTGCCGTTCGTCGAGTCATCGCCACGCCTGACGCGCGGCCCCAATCGCGGGTTCCCAGCATGAAAATCAATCTTCACAGCATCGCCGGCCGCGTGTTCGGCGCGTTTCTTGTTGCTTCCGCTCTATTCATTGCCGCCCTCGGGGGCGCGCTGTGGGGAATGCACCGTGTCACGGCGGATTTCGATCACCTGGAAACCCACACCAATGCGCGGGTCGATGCGCTCTCCCGGATGTATCGCACCGGCCTGACCTCCGGCCTCGCTGCACGGAACAAGGTCTTTAACCCGTCTCTCACCCTGCCGGCGAAAGTCATGGCGCAGGCCGACAGGGGCTTTGAGAAGCAACTGGCCAGGGTGCGCGAGCTGCTGCCCGCGGGCGATGCCAAGACCCGCACCACCCTCGCTGACATAGCGACCCACTGGCAGAAGGTAAAGGCCGCCCGCAACCGGGTGATGGGGCTGGCCGGCCAGGGCGAGACCGCGAAGGCGACGGCTCTGCTGGTGCATGAGGAAATCCCGGCGTGGCGCACCATCGGGTTTGCGATCCACGACATCATCGACCAACAACGTGCTCAGGCGGCCCGCACCCGCGCCCGGCTGATGGCCAATACCACCGCCATCGAGCACTACAGCATGGGTGTGGGGCTGCTGGCTCTGCTGGTCGGGCTGGCCCTGGCGGCGGCCATCAGTCGCGGTGTCGCACGAGGCCTCGCCAACACCGTACGGCGGATGCGGGACATAGCCGAGGGCGACGGGGATCTGACCCGTGAGCTGGACGATTCGGGTAAGGATGAGATCGCCGCACTGGCAGGCGCCTTCAACGGGTTCGTACGCAAGCTTCGCAACCTGGTCACCAGCGGTCAGGCTTCGGCCACTCAACTGGCGGCGGCCGCCGAGCAGCTGTCGACCATTGCCGTACAGTCCCGCGAGGGCATACAGAACCAGCATGCCGAGACCGACAGCGTAGCCACTGCGGTGAACGAGATGGCCGCGACCGTCCAGGAAGTGGCCCGCAATACCGCCGACGCCGCCGGGGTCGCTCGCAGCGCCGATGCCGAGGCCAGCGACGGCCGCCAGGCGGTGCAGGAGACGGTCGGCAGTGTGCAGGCGCTGGCCAGGGAGATGACATCCGCCGCCGAGGTTATCGCCAAACTGGAAAAGGACAGCGACGCTATCGGCGGTGTGCTGGACGTGATTCAGGGCGTCGCCGAGCAGACCAACCTGCTGGCCTTGAATGCGGCCATCGAAGCGGCCCGAGCGGGTGACCAGGGACGCGGGTTTGCCGTTGTCGCCTCGGAGGTGCGCAGCCTCGCCAACCGTACGCAGCAGTCCACCCAGGAAATCCAGGAGATGATCGGCCGACTGCAGCAACAGGCCCGCCAGTCCGTGGAGGTCATGCAGACCAGCCACCAGATGACGTCCGCCAGCTGCGAGTCTGCCACGTCGGCGGGCGCGAAGTTGAGTGCCATCGCCCAGGCTGTTGCCCGGATCTCGGATATGAACACCCAGATCGCATCGGCAGCCGAGGAGCAAAGCGCGGTCGCCGAGGAAATCAATCGCAACGTCGTGCGGATCAGGGAGATTTCCGGCGACGCTGCCTCCAATGCCGACCAGGCCTCCGATGCAAGTCAGGAACTGGCCCGGCTCGCTGCCGAGTTGAACGTGCTGCTGGACGGATTCAAGGTCTAGGGAAAACCTCTGCACAGGCCGCTCCCGACCGGGTGGGGCAGACTGAGCGGCTCAGTTCCGCGCTGAGGCAGCGAGGGTGGGGTGAGGGCGGTCGGACCAGACGGATGCCGGGAGGTTCGAGGCGGCCGCCGGTCGGGCGAACAGGTAGCCCTGGGCTGCATCGCAGCCCAGGGCCCGCAGCTCGCTCGCCTGACTTTCGGTTTCCACGCCTTCGGCGATCACCTTCAACCCCAGCGCGTGGCCGAGTTCCACGATGCCGCGGGTAACGGCTCTCTTGGTGCTGTCCCTGTCGATCTCGACAATGAAGGAGCGGTCGATCTTCAGCTCCCGGAAAGGCAGCTCACTCAGGTAGCTCAACGATGAGAAACCGGTTCCGAAGTCATCGATGGCAAGACGCAGCCCGTTGGCGGCCAATCCCCGGAGAATTTTTCGGCTGCCTTCAAAGTGGAACAGAAAGGCCGATTCGGTGATCTCGACGGTAATCGCGTTGACCTCCAGTCCGTGACTTCGAAGCGTATCCGACAGCCACTGGAACAGCCCGGGACGCCGGATCTGATGAGCCGACAGGTTGATGGCCACCGGCGGCGGGTTCAGTCCCTGCCGGCGCCAGGCGGCGATATCCGCAAACACTTTCCGCGCCACCAACTCGCCCAGGGCGGCGATCAATCCGGTCTTCTCGGCAAGCGCGATGAATTTGGAGGGGGCTACCATGCCGCCTCCGGCCACTGGCCAGCGGGCCAGGGCCTCGAACCCGGTCAGTTGTCCACTGGCCAGGTCGTACTGAGGCTGGTAATGGGGCTCGAGCGTCTTTCCCTTGATGGATTTTTCCAGGGCTCGTTCCAGTTCAAGGGAATCGAGCACGTCTCGGGTCATCTCCGTGGAGTAGAACTCGTAGCCGAGGTGGGAGTGATTTCTTGCGCGGTGTAGCGCGAGATCCGCCGCGCGGCGCAGGGCTTCGGCGTTGACTCCGTCGTCCGGGTAGACAGACATGCCGATCCCGGTCTTGACCGCGAACTGCTGACCGTTGCCGAGGTCAAGGGACTCGTCGAAGAGTGAAATCAGTTCGTGGGCTTTGGCATTCGCGTCCTCTCTCAGATGAATGTCCTGGAACAGCAGGGCGAACTTGTCACCCTGGTATCTGGCGGCCAGGTCGTTGCCCGTCGTGACCGATTGCAGCCGCCTGCCGATCCGGCGCAGTGCGCTGTCCCCGTAATGGAAGCCCAGACTTTCATTGATGGCGTGGAAGCGGTGAACATTCACGACGGCAACCAGAACCCTGCCGCCTGACCTTTTTGCATGCGCGATAGCGTCACCGAGCCGGTCGTCGAATGTGGCGATGTTCGGCAGTCCCGTCAACAGATCGTACATCGCGAGGTGGCGCAACTCGATCTCGGCGTTGCGCTGTTCGGTGACATCAATGAGTATGCCGTCCCATACCGTCGAGCCGTCGTCCAACCGCCTGGGCTGGGAAATGCTGCGCAACCATCTGAGCTCCCGGTCGCCGGTGTACAGCCGCAGCTCTATGTCGATGCTCGAGAGAGTGGTGACGGACCGCTCCATCGCGCGATGCAGAAGCTGACGGTCGTCCGGGTGGAGCCGCTGCAGAACCAGTTCCGGATCGTGCCTGGCTTGCTCGGGGGAGATCCCGAAGCGCTGGGTGAGGTTGCCGCGCAGGAAATTGTAAGAGAGCGTTCCGTCGGGTCTTTGTACGCGTTGGAAGATGCTGCCGGGGAGGTTGTCGTTGAGAGCCTCCAAATCGATCCGCAACGCGGACCCCGGCAGGGCCAGAGATCCGGATTCGGACAGGTCGCAGATTACGCTGACAGCTGCGATGGGTGTATTGGTTTCGTCCCGGATGACACCGAGCAGGTTTTCCGCGTCGAATGTCGTACCGTCCCGTCGTTTCATCCGGAAATAGCAGTGAAAGGTCTGTTTGCCGGAAGCCAGCCCCGCTTCCGTCATCTGACCGAACCGTCGAAAGCTGTCCGGATCCACGTGCAGTTGTTCCGTCGTGCCATGGCGCAGCTCGCCGGGACGGTAGCCGAAGACGCGTTCCACTGCATCGCTGGCCGCGAGAATCCGGCGGGTTTGCCACTCTACGACGAATACCGGGTTGTCGCGCGCCAGGAACGCGGCTTCCAGCAGCGATTCCATGGACACCCGCGGGGATGGATGGCTCATCGGGGACTCCTGAAGAGGCTTCCTAGAGCGTAGCAGTTCCCGTATAGCGGAAGGGGTCGGAACAGCCGGAAATCCCAACGTCTGTCTTCGCGTCCGGGCCTCGTGCCACGGGGAAGGCGGTCGGGCACGTAATACAGTCAATGGCACGTTAAGAAAACGTTAAGTAATCGGTAAAGCGCCCA
>Ga0102956_1000611_pt1 | contig 12654 bp, 11 predicted proteins | sample SalPonF2_A_D2_MG_FD_84515 | JGI IMG/M metagenome (GOLD analysis project Ga0102956, IMG submission 84515) | Salt pond soil microbial communities from South San Francisco under conditions of wetland restoration - Salt Pond MetaG SF2_A_D2_MG ...
CGAAGAAGGCGCCGCAACCACACCGGTATCATACCGCCGATATCTCGCATTATGGCATTGCATGCGAACGCGTTTTCCATATGCGATTAACAGGCCGAGTTTCCCCTACATCCGATGATCCGAGCGACCTCAGTTTCGCAACGGCTCAGACAAACCGCATTACCAGGAACACGCCGACCATCGTAAACCCGATTGCGAGTTTTGCCGCGGCGCCAATTATCAGGCCAAGAGTCGCTCCGACACCTGCCCGGCTGGCCGCATGCAGGCCGCGCTGGGTCGAAAGCTCGCCGATGACCGCGCCGACAAACGGCCCGAGCAGTACGCCGGCGAGGCCGAAAAAGATACCGACGACGGCACCGAGCGCGGCGCCAATCACCGCGCGATTCGACGCGCCATATCGTTTCGCACCGAATGCCCCGGCGATAAAGTCCACCAGGTAGGCCACCACCGTTAGTATGCCGAGCGCGGTCAGCGTACCCGCGCCGATATAGACGAAGTCCTCGGCCCAGGCGGCGAACAGCAGCCCGGCGAACAGCAATGGCGGCCCAGGCAACGCCGGCAGAACCAGTCCGGCCAGACCGATCACGATCAGAACGATGGCGAGCAGCCATAAAAGAATCGTCGCTGTCACAACCCCACTCCGGGCATCCAAGGCAAGCTTCCAGAAGAGTTCATGGTATCGCGACGGAGATTGCCAGGAGTAATTGCGCTGCAAAATACAGCGGAAGCCCAAGCAGGCGATTGACAAAGCCCGGAGTGACGAAGCGATCACGTGCGACGAACAGATCCGACACCCAGAACAACGCGGCGCCAAGCACGATTATCGGAGCGGGTGCATGGACATGGGTGGCAATGGCGGCCGCAAGCATCACCGTAATTACGACAATGTAGAAGCGTACCGCGGCATTCAGGGTTGCCGGCACCTGACCGGCCAGCCAGCGCCAGACCGCAAATCCCGGCACGGCAAGCACAAAGACGGCGACAAGGAACGCCGACCAGCTTACGCCCCTGACCAGGAACGCTACGACAAACGCGATGTGGGCGGAAAGAAAGGCAAGAATGCCGGCGCGAAATACCGCCGGCCGGGCTTTAGGGATCAAGAGCACATCGCCGCACCACGACAACAGCAACGCGATCAGCACCGCGACGCCATAAGCGCTGGAGGTGGCATCATGCGCCAGCGCTATCCAGATATAGGCGGCGGCGGCTACCGGCTTGAACGCCCACACGCCGGACGTTGACTGGCGTTGCTCGGCCAGCAGGAGGCCAGCAAGCGAAACTCCTCCGATACTGAGCGGTATCGTCAATTCAGGTGCCATGCCGCCTCCGGTTATTGCCCCGATTCCGGGCCCGAGGATAACGCGGTTGCGCAATTTTCACCGGCTTGACGGTCCGCCGCGGCGATATTTTCCAGGCTGAAAACGGTTCGCGTGCCGAATCTGGTCGAAACGAACTCCTTCCAGGCATCATGAAAAAGCAGTAATTAATATATTTTTCAGCAAGTTATCAACAAATTAGGTGTTACGAGGCGATTTTCGGCGAAACAACATTGCGGTAAGTCAAGCTTGTATTTGCTGCACCGCAACATATAGTGATTATCGGGACCTGACGCTGACCGAATAGTCAGCGAGGAGGTAAATAAAATGACCCTCTACGTATGGTTTTGGATCGTAACGCCCACGCTGCTGGCAACCTTTACGCTGGCGCTTCTGGCCAAGCGAAAAGTGCGCCGGTGCAGAGATTTCCGTCTCTCGCATCAAGGCAGCATGTAACCAAAGCTCAACGGCCCCACCCCGGCCCCGCTTCGGCGGGGCCGGTCTTTCCTTTGATCCGGCGCGGCCGGTCAGCCCCGTCCCGCCTGCGCTCAGCAGAATTGGCCAGGCTCACCTGCTGAGCCGGCGGGCTGCGAGACTGCCCCGCATGGATGATCTCTTGATAAGCCTGTTCTCGTTGACGTTGTTCTGCGCCGCACCGTGGGTGCTGGCAGCGGCCGTAGAGCGACTGCTGGATTCGCTTTGAGCCTGCCGGCGGGCCCCTACCACGCCCCAGGACTCGCTACAGACCCGAATTCAGGCCCTCGCGTGTCGCCTGATCCCAGCCACGATATCGGTATTATGTCAAAGCAATTCTGGGATACATGTCGCGCTACCGGAGCGGGCATCGTCTATAGTTAACGGCGACCCAGGCGGCCAGGATGCCACCGAGCTTGAGATTTTTCGCCCTCACAATCGCGGCGCTCTGCATTTTTCTCGGCACATGCAGCGAGCCGCCCCCACTGACTGAGCAGATACAGTATCGCGGCACATTGCGCGTGATCACCCGCAACAGTCCAGTGACCTATTACATTGGCCCCGGTGGCCCAATGGGTCCTGAATACGAGCTGGCGCGGGATTTTGCCGAGGGCCTTGGCGTCAAGCTCGAATTGATGGTGGCCGACAGCATCGAGGACATCGTTCCGGCAGTCGAAAGCGGCCAGGCAGACATTGCCGCGGCCGGGCTGGCCATTACAGCGGGGCGCGGTCAGCAGGTGGCGTTCGGCCCGACATACGATGAAGTCAGCGAGCACCTCATCTACAAATTGAACACAGGTCGCCCGCGGACCCTGGATGACGTCGTCGGCGCACGGCTCGAGGTCGCTGCCGGCAGCAATCATGCCGAAACCCTGGAACGGTTGCGCGACACCCACCCCGACCTGGTGTGGATTGAGAATCCGGTAGCGGAAAACGAGGAGTTGCTGGTCGCAGTTTCCAGCGGCGAGATCGACTACACGCTGGCCGATTCCAACGAATTCGCGGTCAGCCAGCTGTTTCACCCGGAACTGCGAATCGCGCTTGACCTGGAAAAAGACCGCCGCCTGGCCTGGGCCTTCGTCAAACAGCGCGACCAAAGCCTCGTCGCAGCCGCGCGCCGATACTTCGACCGGGTCCACGAGTCCGGCATGATGACCGATCTCAAAGAACGCTATTTCGGTCATGCCCAGGATTTCGACTACGTCGGCACCCGCGCATTCCTGCGCGACATCAACCGCAAGCTCCCCCAATATCGCTACCTGTTCGAACAGGCAGCGCAATCGTCCGGGGTCAACTGGCGATTGCTTGCGGCGATCGGATACCAGGAGTCGCACTGGAACCCGACCGCAACCTCGCCGACCGGCGTGCGCGGCATGATGATGCTGACCGAGGCAACCGCGGGCCAGCTGGGTATCGAGGACCGTCTCGACCCGAGCCAGAGCATCGTCGGCGGGGCGCGATATTTCGTGCGCGTCAAACGCAAAATACCCGAGCGCATCGCCGAACCGGACCGCACTTTCATGGCGCTGGCGGCGTACAACGTAGGCTTCGGCCATCTTGAGGATGCGCGCATCATTACCCAGATTCGCGGCGGCAACCCGGACGAATGGCTCGAGGTCCGTGACAACCTCCCGCTTCTGGCCGAGAAAAAATGGTATTCGCGGGTCAAGCGCGGCTATGCGCGCGGCTGGGAACCGGTCAACTACGTCGACAATATTCGCAACTACCTGAGCATTCTCGAGTGGAAAGTTCCCGATGAACGGATCAAACAGGCAAGCCGAAATATCAGCACTACAGCTCCCGTGAGCAGCGACACCGGCTAGCCGATTTCCCTGCGTGCGAATAGCCCTCGTATCAATCCCGCGCGCGTTTCGTTAAAACCCATCAAGACAAGTGTTTTTGCTGCGCCGCAACGCAGTTTCTGATGTGTCCGGACAGCCTTTGCAAATTCTTGCACTTCCTCACATAAAGAGCGTAGGCTTAGTCCGATATGGGTCTTTCGACCCTAGCAATACCGCTATAAAAAATCTTAAGGAGTAAATCCATGCGGATGTGGTACTTGCCGGCGCTGGCATTCTCGGCGCTTGTATTAGGGGGATGCGACACCGATGGCGATACTGGCGTCAATGTCGAGCAAAAACCGACCAGTGGTTTTGTCGTGCGCTACGTTCCGACATTGCAAAATCGCGACCAGGTTCCCTATCCCAACGATATTTTCCTTGCGGGCAGCACGGACGGGACTTTAAACATTCCCGGAACGCTGTCGGGCACCGGCAGAGGGGGTGTCAATCTCCCGGCGGTCAACGAAGTCGATGGCTACTCGATCAACGCGACCATAAAGGTCGCGATGAGCGGGCCGATCGACATCGCCTCGGTGGTACCCTACCTGCCGACCAGCGCGCAGGACCCGACACCAGCGATTCCGAATCCTAACCTGTTTATCCTGGACACCAACCAGGGATTACCATTGATTCCGCTGGTACCTGGTGTGACGGACGCGATTGCGCAATACACCTACCGCCTTTTGGCGGCCAGCGATGCCAATGGAGAAATACTCGAGATCGTGCCGCTGGTGCCGTTGAATCCCGATACCACGTACGCGTTTTATACGATTTCGGGAATTCTCGATACTTCGGGAAATGTCCTGACCGCGGACAACCAGTTCGCCGAGATTCGCGACGCCTATCTGGCCGGCGAATCGCTGGATAATCCCGCGCTCGAGGGCATCAAGGACCAAGCGGTCGGACCGTTGCTCGACGCCGCGATTGGCCTGCTTGGAATTCCGGGACCGGCGATTGCATGTGCCTGGAGCGCCACGACGCTGTCAGTCAGCAACAGCCTCGACTGGATCGCAGAAAACGCTACACCGCAACCAATCCTCGCACAGTTCACGGGCCTCAACACCAGCGATGCGATTCCGCAGCTACCCGGAATTGCCGATATCTACGCCGGCTTCATGGACACTCCCTACTACCTGGACGCGCAGGATCCTTACGGCCGAGGATGGCTTGGCGCGGGCGGTACCAGCCTGACCCGGTTCAATCCGATTCCGGAACAAACCTCGGTGCAGAGAGTCCCGCTGCTGGCGACCGTGCCGAATGCGGGCAGTGGTCAGGCCAAGCCGGCGGAAGGCTGGCCGGTAATTATCTACCAGCACGGCATCACAAGCGATCGCACCTCTGCATTGCCGATCGCCGATAGCTTCGCGCAGGCCGGATTCGTGGTGATCGCGATCGATCTTCCGTTGCATGGCATTGTCTGCCCGACTGACGATCTCGGTTGCAATCCGTTCCTGGTACCACCGGGCAACGAGGCGAACATCATCGAGCGTAACTTCTACCTCGACATCTTCAATAACACGACGTTCGAGCCGGTACCCGATGGCATTATCGACAGCGGCGCACAGGCTTTCGTCGTGAGCCTTACGACCCCGTTCGTCGGTCGTGATTTCCTGCGCCAGGGTGCGTCAGACCTGATCACGCTGACGCGTAGCCTAGGCCTGGTCGATCTCGACGGAGACCTGGCGCCGGATCTGGATACGAGCCGTGTGCACTACCTGGCCGTCTCATTCGGGACTTTCGTGGGCTCCTCTTTCCTCGGCGTCGAGGACAGCATGGCCACGGCGACGATGTCGCATCCGGGTGGTCCGGGCTCACTCGGGCTCCTGATCAGTGACGACGCGAAGGTCTTTGGCGTTCCGCTTCAACAGGGGCTCGCGGCCAGCGGGATCGTCAAGGGCACGTTGAATTACGACCAGTTCGTGCGCGACTGGCAAACGGTGATTGATGCCGGCGATCCGATTTCCTACGCGGCGGCGGCGGCTGGCAATTCGCCGATATACGCGCATCAGGTATTATTCGACCAGGCGGTCGTAAACGAGGCGACAGTGGCCTGGTCCCGGGCGGCGGGCCTCACTGAGGCGACCGTGCCGGGCGCGGCAGACCCTGCCGGCATCAGGGCTCTTGTAACATTCGATCAGGGCGGGCATGCCTCGATCCTAAACCCAAGTGCCGAGGTGAGGGATGTCGATACGGGCGACCTGTTATCGCCGCCCAATCCATTGGTCACGGTCGAGATGCAGACCCAGGCCGTCAGTTTTGCCGTCACCAACGGCACGCAACTGCCGATCACCTGTACCGGTAGCGATTGCTGAAACGGCAATTTGCAACGGAACAAGAGGGGCGGCTTCGGCCGCCCTTTTTTTTGTGGTGTCTAACCGGCGGCAGACCAACCGGCCAAGAGCGCCTGCATCGCCATGCGGACGTATCTCTGCTTCGGCCTAACAATGTTGTGTGAATGACCGTCGAACGCGGCCCGCCGATCCTGCCAGAATGTATGCGTCTAGCGACGCGCGCTGAAAAAGGCCTGCAATAATGCCGCGCTCTCATTCGCCAGCACGCCGCCAACCACCTCGATTCGGTGGTTTAGTGCGTCATTACAGGCGAGATCGAACACCGAGCCGGCGGCGCCGGTTCTCGGGTCGCTTGCCGCATAGACGAGCCGCTCGATTCGAGCATGCACCATTACGCCAGTGCACATCCTCAACGCCGCGCAAGGAAAAAGGCTCTCAGCAGCGCAGCGCTTTCGTCAGCGAGAACTCCACTCTCGACTTCGAGCCTGTGGTTGAGCTCCTCGCTGCGAACGAGATCGAAAACCGAGCCGGCCGAGCCGGTGCGCGGATCGGCGGCAGCAAATACCAGCCGCCCGACACGCGCATGCACCATCGCCCCCGCGCACATCGGGCACGGCTCGAGCGTCACATAGAGCGTCGTGCCCGGCAGGCGGTAGTTTTCGACGCTTGCAGCAGCGCCTCGCAATGCCACGATTTCCGCATGGGCGGTCGGATCGCAACTAGAAATGGGTTGATTGAAACCCTCAGCGACAATCTCGCCATCCTTCACCAGAACCGCGCCGACCGGCACCTCGCCCTCCGCCTCGGCAGCGCGCGCCAGCTGCAAGGCTCGCCGCATGAACCGGACATCGTCATCGGCCGTCGTCATTGCCCCGTCACCAGACCGACCTCTCCGTTGCCAACACCCATATGAAATCCAAAAGCCCGGTCCGATGTTTCGCGACGACTGTCTGCTGCGGAGGAGCGAATCATCGGACCGGGCTCTTGGCCCGTCCCGTCGTTAATCCGAAACAATCCGCGGACGGAGTTCAATTCCGGCGGATGCCGTTGGCGCAGTGCGAGAACCCAGCTGCAACTGTTGCCGAGTATTGCGCCCAATCATCGCGGCGCCGATGGCGCGCGTCACTCCCACTCGATTGTAAACAATCCGTTTTTATCTCTTATATGCAATGGCATATTTTCCTGCCAAACGGTAAAACCATGAAAAATACCATGCCCGGAAATTGCTGCGAATCGAGAGATCTTTTTTTTCAAACCGGCATCACATCCCTTACCGTGTCAAGTACATCTACGCAGCCTTCATCTTCACGGTTTTTCCAATCCGAGCCAGCATATTGACCAGTTTGTCAATGGTAAACTTGTCAATCTTGCCGCGAATCAGATCACTGATTCTTGGCTGGTGAACACCAAACATCTCTGCAGCTTCTTTCTGACTGAGCTCTTCATCCTCGATATACTGACGCAGTGTAATCATCAATTCTGAACGAATCTTCAGGTTCTGCGCCATCGCCGGGTCATCCTCCAGCGCCTCAAATACATTGCGGTAACCTTTTGAAATCGTCATGGCTGTTTCCTCTGTTCTGCCAACGCTTTGTACCTGGCTTTTGCCAGATCTATATCCGCGTTACGTGTTTTCTGCGTCTTCTTTTGAAATGCATGCAATACGTAAACTGCCTCTTCGAATCGAGCGACATAGATCACCCGGTAAATACCGTTCTTGTCCTTGATCCGGATTTCAACAGCCCCTGCACCAACGGTTTTCATTGGCTTCCAATCGCTTGGCAGCAACCCGGCCTGGACATTACTGAGCTCAAAACCCGCTTCCCGACGTGCGCCTGCCGGGAATTGCCTGAGATCGTCCAATGAGCTGCCCACAAAGCGCACGTCTTTCATAAACGCCATTATACAAAATTTTATATTTATATAAAGCCTTATATGTTGCTGCCTGTCGGACTTCGGACAAGACACGCTGGGTTCCGAATACCATGAACAGCGCAGCACACATGGCGTGGTATTGGATCACCGCGCTGATATTGAGTGCGGCAATACCATTGGAAAATGGTACTAACTGCTTGCCGATGCTTGCCAGTACCAGATGATGCCAGACAGAAATAAAGATAACTTATTGATTTTTCGAGCTAACTTCGTCTTGATACCTGCAGGTGCCAGCCAGTGCCAGATCTGTGCTACTCCCACTCGATCGTAGCTGGCGGTTTCCCGGAAATGTCGTAGGTGACGCGCGAGATACCATCGATTTCGTTGATGATCCTGCGCGAAACATGATCGAGGAAGTCGTACGGCAGATGGGCCCAGTGCGCGGTCATGAAATCGACCGTCTCGACCGCACGCAACGCGATTACGTAGTCGTAGCGTCGCCCGTCACCCATCACACCGACGCTGCGGACCGGCAGGAACACCGCGAACGCCTGGCTGACCTTGTCGTACAGATCCCACTTGCGCAGTTCGTTTATGAAAATGTCGTCAGCGAGCTGCAGCGGCCTGACAAACTCGGGCCGAACCTCGCCGAGGATGCGGACGCCGAGACCCGGACCGGGGAACGGATGACGGTAAACCATCTGGTGCGGCAGCCCCAGTTCGAGACCAATGCGCCGCACTTCGTCCTTGAACAGCTCGCGCAGCGGCTCGACCAGCTTCAGCGTCATCGTCTCGGGCAGTCCGCCGACGTTGTGATGCGACTTGATCACGTGGGCTTTGCCGGTCTTCGACCCGGCCGACTCGATTACATCCGGATAAATCGTGCCCTGAGCAAGCCATGCGACATCACGTAATTTTTCTGCTTCCTCATCGAAAATTTCGATGAAAAGCCGGCCAATTATCTTGCGTTTCTGCTCCGGGTCGCTGACGCCCTCGAGCGCACTGAGAAAGCGGTTGCCGGCATTGACCCGTATGACCTTGATCCCGAAGTGCTCGGCAAACGTCGCCATCACCTGGTCACCCTCATGGTGGCGCAACAGGCCATTGTCGACAAACACACAGGTCAGCTGGTCCCCGATCGCGCGATGCAACAGCGCCGCGACCACCGATGAGTCGACGCCACCGGACAATCCCAGCAGCACCTTGTCACCACCGACCATTTCTCTCACGCTTGCGACGCTGTCGGCCACGATGTTGCCGGGCGTCCAGTCGCTGCCACAACCACAAATCTCGTGGAGAAACCGTTCGAGTATTCGCGTGCCCTGCCTGGTGTGCGTGACTTCCGGGTGGAACTGCAAACCGTAGAAACGCCGGCCCTCGTCGGCCATGCCGGCAAGCGGAGCGCTGTCGGTGCTGGCGATCGGTACAAAGCCCTCGGGCAGGCGCTCGACCCGATCGCCGTGACTCATCCATACATCGAGCAGACCACGGCCCGCGTCATCGAGATCGTCCTCGATGTCGTCGAGCAACGCCGAAGCGGAATCGACACGGACCCTCGCATAGCCGAATTCGCGATGCGCGGAGCTGGCGACCTCGCCGCCCAGTTTGTCCGCCATGGTCTGCATGCCGTAACAGATACCGAGTACGGGCACGCCCAGATCGAAAACCGCGGAGTCGACGTCGGGGGTGGCCTCGAGGGTCACGGATTCAGGTCCGCCGGACAAGATGACACCGTTGGCACCGAAATCGCGAATTCCGTCCTCACCCAGGTCCCAGCCATGAATCTCGCAGTAGACGCCGGCCTCGCGAACCCGGCGAGCGATCAACTGGGTGTACTGCGAGCCGAAATCCAGAATCAGAATACGTTCAGCGTGTATGTCCTGCACGGCATAGTCTCTTTCGCCTTGCGGCGATCAGGCGTTCGCGGCGGTCGCCGCCATTCAGTCGAGGCGGTAATTGGGCGCTTCTTTGGTGATCGTCACATCATGCACATGACTCTCGCGCATCCCGGAACCGGTTATCCGCACAAAGGTCGGCTTGGTGCGCAGTTCCTCGATATCGTTGCAACCGGTATAACCCATTGCGGCACGCAGTCCACCGGCCATCTGATGGACGATAGTCAGCAGGCTGCCCTTGTAGGGAACACGCCCCTCGATACCCTCCGGGACCAGTTTTTCGAGTTCCTCGGTTGCATCCTGGAAATAGCGATCCTTGGAGCCGTGCTGTTGCGACATTGCGCCGAGCGAGCCCATGCCGCGGTAACTCTTGTAGGAGCGGCCCTGGTACAACTCGACTTCACCCGGAGATTCCTCGGTGCCGGCAAACAAGCCGCCAATCATTACCGCATGCGCGCCCGCGACGATCGCTTTCGCAACGTCACCGGAGTAGCGGATGCCACCGTCCGAGATAATCGGGATACCGCTGTCGGCGAGCTCCGCGGCGATTCCGGCAACCGCGCTGATTTGCGGCACACCGACCCCGGCGACCACCCGGGTGGTGCAGATGGAACCGGGACCGATGCCTACCTTTACCGCATCCGCACCAGCGTCCACCAGCGCCCTGGCGGCCTGTGGCGTCACGATATTGCCGCCGATGACCGGAAGCTGGGTAAATGCCTGCTTGATCCTCCTGACCCGATCGAGCACACCCTTGCTGTGGCCGTGCGAGGTATCGACCACGATGACATCGACCCCGGCCTCGACCAGGGCCTCGACGCGCTCGTCCGTGTCGGCGCCGGTGCCTACGGCGGCACCAACCCGCAGCGCGCCACGGTCGTCCTTGCAGGCGAGCGGGAAATCGGTCGCTTTCTGGAAATCCTTGGCGGTGATCATGCCGCGCAGCCGAAACGCGTCGTCAGTCACCAGGACCTTTTCGATTCGATGCTTGTGCAGCAACATCAGGACTTCGTCCTTGTCAGCGCCTTCCTTGACCGTCACCAGGCGGTCTTTCGGCGTCATGACCGCAGAGACCGGTGCATCGAGCTGGGTCTCATAGCGCAGATCGCGGTTGGTGACGATGCCGACGAGGTCTTCGCCCTCGACGACGGGCACACCGGAAATATTCTTCTCCCGGGTCAGCAGCATCACGTCGCGGATCGTGCGATCCGGACCAACGGTGATCGGGTCACTGATAACCCCGCTTTCGTACTTCTTGACCCGGCGGACCTCGCGGGCCTGCGTTTCGCCCGTCATATTCTTGTGAATAATCCCGAGCCCGCCTTCCTGGGCGAGGGTTATCGCCAGGCGCGATTCAGTCACAGTGTCCATCGCCGCGGAAAGCAGCGGCAGGTTCAGCACGATATCTGCGGCGAGGCGGCTGCTGAGGGATACGTCGCGGGGCAGAATTTCGGAATAATCCGGCCGAAGTAGGACGTCATCGAAGGTGAGGGCTTCTTCCCTGGCGATACGCATGGCCGCTCCTGCCGCTGGTTCAGATAAACGGACAATTTTACGCCTCCACCAGACTGCGGTCCAGACGGAGCCTGCCCGAAATATATATTCGCGGCCCCGATATGGCGCGGTTATGATCGGCGGCATGATCGAGAAAACCGCTCAATACTCCCCTTCCGGGCGTGAGGTCTATACCGTCTCCCGCCTCAATGCGGAGGCGCGCCTGTTACTGGAATCCGGTCTTCCGATGCTGTGGCTCGAGGGCGAGATGTCGAATCTCGCGCGACCGGCATCGGGTCATATGTATTTCAGCCTGAAAGACGATCGCGCCCAGATTCGTTGCGCGATGTTCCGTCAACACAACCGCAATATCCGGTTCACGCCGCGCAACGGTCAGCATCTGCGGGTTCGGGGCCGGGTCAGCCTCTACGAGGCGCGCGGCGAATTCCAGCTGATCGTCGAACAGATGGAGGACGCAGGCGAAGGCGCGTTGCGGGCAAGGCTCGAAGCACTGCAAGCCAAACTTGCAGCGGAGGGCCTGTTCGAGGAATCGGCAAAACGCCCTCTGCCCGCGGTGCCCCAGCGAATCGGCGTCGTGACCTCGCCCAGCGGCGCCGCGATCCGCGACGTTCTAAACATACTCGGGCGGCGTTTTCCGGCGGTGCCGGTCAGAATTTATCCGGTACCCGTGCAGGGCGAGGAAGCCGCACCGCGCATTGCCGCAGCACTCGATCTGGCGACGAGACGGCGTGACTGCGACGTGATCATTCTCACCCGCGGCGGCGGCTCGCTCGAAGATCTCTGGGCGTTCAACGAGGAAATCGTCGTTCGCGCCATCCATGCCTGCGACATTCCGCTGATCAGCGCGGTCGGCCATGAGGTAGACGTCACGCTGTCCGACCTGGCGGCCGATCTACGGGCACCGACACCGTCGGGCGCTGCCGAACTCGCGGTGCCGGATGCGGCCTCATGGAGCGTTCAGCTGCGTCAGTCGATGAGCCGCCTGCAACAGCTCGCGAGGCGCCGGATTGCGCGGGACAGCGAAAAAACCGGCTGGCTGGGCAAACGGCTGGATCAGCGCAACCCGCGCAGGGTATTGCAACAGAACGGGCAAACCCTCGACGAACTCGACCGGCGCTTGCAGCGCGCTCAACGTCAACTGATCGAAACGCGCGCGGCGCGGCTGCGGGAACGAGTCGCTCACCTCGAACGCCTGTCGCCGGGCGCCACCATCCAGCGCCGTGTCGAGGCACTGTCGGCGCTAAGTCACCGGCTGGTCGGATCGATGCGGCGACGGCTTGAAGATTCCGCCGCCGGCCATGCGAGCGTTGCCCGCGCGCTCCATGCGGTCAGCCCGCTTGCTACGCTCGAGCGCGGCTATGCCATCGTGTTCGATGCGGATGGGCGAGCGCTGCATTCAGCCAGGGGTCTGAATATCGGCGATGCGCTCGAAGTGCGGGTCGCCGAC
>Ga0102956_1000616_pt1 | contig 12599 bp, 8 predicted proteins | sample SalPonF2_A_D2_MG_FD_84515 | JGI IMG/M metagenome (GOLD analysis project Ga0102956, IMG submission 84515) | Salt pond soil microbial communities from South San Francisco under conditions of wetland restoration - Salt Pond MetaG SF2_A_D2_MG ...
ACTGGAGCTGCAGATCCTCTGGATAATAGGCTTGACAGAGAACCAGCCGCAAGGTAACTTACTCCGTTAATCCATACCCACACCCTTTCTTATCCAACGCAAGGAGTCTCCCATGACATTTCAGGAATTGATCCTAGCAATTGAGCAATATTGGCACGACTATGGGTGTATAATTCAACAACCATACGATATCGAAGTAGGCGCCGGAACTTTCAACCCGGCAACCCTGCTTCGTTCTCTTGGTCCCGAGCCATACAATGTCGCTTACGTGGAACCATCACGTCGGCCAACCGATGGACGCTACGGGGAAAACCCTAATCGTCTTCAGCACTACTACCAATATCAGGTAATCCTCAAACCATCTCCCATGGATCTACAGGAGCTGTACTTGGATAGCCTCAAGAGCTTCGGCATAGATCCGCTGGACCACGATATTCGTTTTGTGGAGGATGACTGGGAGTCGCCCACTCTGGGAGCTTCTGGGCTTGGTTGGGAGGTCTGGCTGGACGGCATGGAAATTACCCAGTTTACCTATTTTCAGAATGCTGGCGGCATGCCTCTGGATCCTATCTCTGGTGAACTCACCTATGGCCTCGAACGGATTGCCATGTACCTCCAGGGGATAGACAACATCTTTGACCTGGCCTGGACGGACCAGATGACCTACGGGGACGTCCATCACAAATGGGAGGTGGAATTTTCTTATTACAACTTTGAAGAAGCTGATGTGGACATGCTCTTCAAACTCTTCAATATGTACGAAGCTGAAGCCATCAGTATGAATGAGCGCAAATTGGTGCTGCCCACTTATGACTACTGCTTGAAGTGTTCGCACACCTTTAATCTGCTGGATGCCAGAGGAGCCATCAGTGTAGCTGAGCGCACCAACTACATCGGTCGGGTACGGAACCTGGCTCGACTTGCGGCCCAAAGCTACCTGGAGCAGCGTGAAGAGATGGGCTATCCCTTGCTCAACAGATGGAAGAACTTACAAGGGCGATGATTGTGGTTTTGGTAAACAGCGATTACGATATGGATTTGGGGGAGACCTTATGGCAAAAGACTTTTTATTAGAAATAGGTACTGAGGAGATTCCAGCCAGTTACATCAAGCCAGCCCTGGAGGCAATGGCGGCCATGCTCAGTAAAACCCTGTCGGAGCAGCGGGCGGCCCACGGATCCATCCAAACCATGGCCACACCGAGACGGCTGGTCTGGCTGATTAAGGATGTGGCCGAAAAGCAGGAAGCCCAGACCATCGAGATCACCGGCCCTCCTAAGGCAGCCGCTTTTGACGAGTCGGGGAATCCCACTCAGGCAGCCCTCGGTTTTGCCCGGGCCCAGGGGGTGAGCCCGGATGAACTCCAGGTGAAACAAACCGGCAAAGGTGAGTATGTGGTGGTTAGCCGTCACCAGGCTGGCATCTCTACTGTTGATATTTTGAGTGGAGTGCTTGCAGATCTAATCCAAGATATTCCCTTTCCCAAGTCCATGCGCTGGGGCAGTTTGAAAGTTACTTTTGCCCGACCAATACATTGGATCGTTGCCTTGTTGGGCCAAGAAGTAGTCCCGTGCACTTACGGCAATGTCACGAGTGGCAACACTTCCTACGGGCATCGTTTCATGAGCCCTGGGCCGTTTGAGGTCACTGAGATTGACGGCTATGTGGAGGCCCTGCGTGAACGGTTTGTAATCGTTGACATTGAGGAGAGGACTGAACGAATCCGCCAGCTTGTTGCTGCTTGTGCCAAAGAGAAAAACGGTACTATCCGTGAGGATGAAGGGCTTCTGGATGAAGTCGTTCAGCTGGCGGAGTACCCCACGGCTGTCTGTGGCAGTTTCGACAAGCACTACCTGGAGTTGCCGCAGGAAGTTCTGATTACGGCCATGCGCTCTCATCAGCGTTACTTCGCCGTAGTGGACGATGCCGGCAAATTGATGCCTTACTTTGTCACGGTTAACAATACCCTGACCCGGGACCCTCAAGTGGTCGCCCACGGTAACGAGCGGGTAATCCGGGCTCGTCTTGAGGATGCCCGTTTCTACTATGTGGCGGATCAGAAGGTCTCCCTTGAAGACAGGGTCGAGGAACTAAAAGAGGTGGTCTTCCACTCCAAGCTCGGGACCTCTTACGAAAAGCTGGAACGTTTCAAGGCCCTGGCTGAACATATGGCCGACCAGGTAGCACCGGAGCAGAAACCGACCGTCAGTCGGGCTGCATTCTTGTGCAAGGCTGATCTGGTGACTGGTACCGTGAGCGAGTTCCCTTCACTGCAGGGTGTCATGGGCCGGGCCTATGCTCGCCTTGCCAATGAAGATGCAGCTGTGGCTGAAGCAATTTATGAACACTACCTGCCCACCCACGCTGGGGGAGCATTGCCATCTGGTACGGCTGGCGCCCTGGTCAGCATGGGCGACAAACTGGACACAGTGGTAGGATGTTTCGGGGTTGGTCAAATCCCGACCGGAACTGCTGATCCCTTCGCACTGCGCCGCCAGGCCCTCGGGATAATCCGTATCATATTGGCAAAGGATCTCTCCCTTTCCCTCTCTGACCTTATCAAGCAAGCCCTGGATGGGTTAGATGGAAAGCTCACTGAACCCAAGGAGCAGACGTATCAAGCCGTCCTCGATTTCTTCAAGGTGAGATTGCAGCATTTCCTTATAGGACAAGATCAGCCGCAAGACGTGGTTGACGCAGTTCTGGCCTACCACCTGGATCCGCTGGTGGAAACCGTGGCGAAAATTTCCACCCTCAAAGCCTTCAAAGAAAGTGAGACTTTTGAACCCTTAGTGGGGACAGTGAAGCGGGTGGTCAATATTCTGAAAGAACCGGTGGATGGTGATGTGGATCCTGAGCTGTTCGTTAATCAAGCAGAAAAGGATTTGTATCAGGAAGTGGTAACCTGTGAGCAAGAACTGGAAAAGGTTCTGGCTAAGCGGGACTACGGCGACGTTCTGGAGCGCTTGAGTGAGCTCAAAGGTCCCATTGATCACTTTTTCGACGATGTAATGGTTCTAGACAAGGACTTGTCTCTGAGACAGAACCGGTTGGCCCTACTGACCCGAATCGCCAACCTTTTCCAGCAACTGGCAGATTTTTCGCGCTTGGTTTTGTGAACTGCGGATAGATCATTCAAGTAAAGAAGAAGGGTCCAGAGAACGTGGTTTAAACTGCCCCTGAAGGAATGCCGGATTGGGGAATGGCAGATGTGGGATGTGAGATCTCAAATCTAGAATCTGCAATCTACCATGTGCCCTCTGTCTTCTTTCTTCTTGTTGTATCCTGCCTGCTGACTGCTTTTTTGTTAAATCCGCAATCCGCAATCTTTCCTCTGCCCGCTGCCTTCTGTCCTTTGATCTCCGCCCCTGCCCCCCCCGCCTCTCCAACTTTAACCAAGCAAATACAAGAAGAATCGCTTTACAAGGTTCTACCTTTTTGTTAGCATGCGGTGATTTTTTGGAGAGGTGGTCCAAACCAAGATGAAACCTGAAAACATGCCCCTGGACATACTTTCACTCCGGACAATCCTTAAACCAGAGGAATTGTCCTCTTCCCCTAAGCCCCATGCACGTTAAACAGCTAGAACTCTTCGGATTCAAGTCGTTTGTCGACAAAGCCACCATCACCTTTTCCACCGGGATCTGTGCGGTTGTGGGACCCAATGGCTGTGGCAAGAGCAATATTGTCGACGCCATTCGCTGGGTGCTGGGCGAACAGAGCGCCAAACAACTCCGGGGCAAATTCATGGAGGAGGTCATATTCGGCGGCGCTAATGGACGTCCATCTTTGAATTTTACCGAGGTCTCACTCGTTCTCTCCAACGAGGATGGCAAAGCGCCTCCGCCCTACCACGACCTCAGTGAAATCATGGTCACCCGCCGCCTTTTTCGTTCCGGAGAGAGTGAATATCTCATCAACAAAATCCCTTGCCGTAGGATGGACATAGGTAAGCTTTTCATGGATGTCGGAGTCGGGCATCGCCACTATGCCATTATCGAGCAAGGCAAGATCAGCCACGTTGTGGAGTCCAAACCAGAAGACATCCGCGCCCTCATCGAGGAAGCTGCAGGGATCACCAAGTTTAAGGTCAAAAAGAAGGCTGCCCTCCGCAAGATCGAACTTACAAAACAGAACCTTCTCCGCCTTGGTGACATCATCGCCGAAGTTTCGCGTCAGCTTTCGAGCCTCAAACGTCAGGCTCAGCGGGCAAATCGTTATCGGTCCCTAAAAAAGGAAATTAAGCAGATTGAAATCAACCGCGCACTGCATCATTATGGCCAGTGGCGCAAAGAAATGGAAGTGCTGGACAAAGACCTCCGCTCTCTAAAAGATTCCCAATCTGAGCGGGGGGCGCAATTGGGCAGACTGGACGCTGAACTAACAGAGCGTGGCAGTCAGATGCACGAAATAGAGGAGAGTCTCCGACAACGCAGAGAGGCACTGTTTCAGGTCAAGAACTCAATCACCAGCGACGAGAATAGCCTCCTCCACCTGCAACGGCAAATCAAAGAATTAGAGCAAAGACAGCAACGGTTGGCAAAGGAGATCCTGGAGCAAGAGGAACGGCAGGCGCAACTTGCTCAGGAAAAAGACCGGTTGGCTGAAAAACAACGAGAATTATCAGCGGAATGCTCCGAGGCTGAAGCCCTGGTCGGCCAACTGAACGGTGAGTTGGACCGAGAAAAGGCACGTCTGATTCAGTTAACTGATCAGCTGGATGAGGGAAAAGGTGATCTGGTTGACCTGTTGGGGGAACTAGCGCGGGCGCGCAATGATCAACTGTCAATGCGCAAAAGACTGGAAGATTTTGGCCGCCGCCAAAGTCGCCAAGAATCCGAATACCGGGAACTCAAGGAAAAACACGATCACTTGCAGCCCCAAATTGAGAGTCTGGAAAAGAAAAAAAGTGCCAGTGAGGGAGAACTCAAGAAACTTTCTGCCGAAGTTAATTCTCTCAAGCAGCAGCAACACAAGCTTGAACAGGATCGTGAAGGGTACACTGAGACAATTACCGCCCTGGAAAGCACCTACCACCAGCAACAGTCCCAATTGAAGATACTCCTGGAGATGGAGGACTCCTACGCCTGGTTTAACGATGCGGTCAGGGAGCTAATGAACGCCAGGGATGAGAAAGAACTTCACTGTAACATCAGGGGCGCAGTGGCAGAAATGTTGGAAGTAGATGTCAGCCATCGCCAGGCGGTTGAGGCAGTTCTCGGTGGCCGACTGCAGGCATTAGTGGTGGATTCAGTCAGTGATGCCCGTACTGCTTTGCAGCACCTCAAACGCACAAAAACAGGCCGGAACTATTTTGTGCCGCTATCTGTCACCAATGAGGCCCCGGAGTTAAAGGCCGACGGTGAGGGTCCAGTTCCTCTGGCACGCTTGGTCAGGCCGCGCCCGGGCTACGAATCGGTTATCAATCATCTGTTGTCCCAGGTACTGTTTTGCTCCGACCTGGAGCAGGCTTTATCCTGGTGGCAGTTGCACCCCAAGGCGTATATCTTGGTAACGGCCGAAGGGGATCTGATCGGCCAGGACGGAACACTATGGGGAGGAAGCCAGGAACAACAGATAAGTATCTTGGAAAAACAGGAGGAGAGGAAGGATCTTGAGGCCAAGATTATTGCCTCAGAAGAAAGGTTGAAAAAAGAGCGGGACAAATCCGGGAAAGTCGATGAACAGCTTGCCCAGATTGTCTCACGACTCCAGTCAATTCAGGAGAACCAACAGATATTGCGAGATCAGCTTTTGGAACAAGAAAAAAAGCACTACCGCTCGCAGGCCGAACACCAGGGAATCATCGAGCGGCTAGCAGTACTGGACATGGAAAAAGACCACGATAAAGAAGAGGTCTCTCAGCTCCAGACCGAACTCAGCCAAAGCGAGCGTGAACTTGAGGCTCTGGAAGAGCAAAAAGAAGAAGCGGAGGAGGGCTTAGCGGAAGCGCAACACCAGCGGCAGGAACAGGAAAATATAGTGGACGGCCTGCAGGAAAAAGCCACGGCTCAACAGGTGTCGGTTGGTGCGCTTGTGGAGAAAAAAGAGGCAGCCCGCTCGAGCCACCAGAGGCTGGAAGAGTATACTGCTGAAGGCGGTCGGCGAGACCAACAGCTTCTGGAAGAGAGAAAAAATTGCCAGCATCAAATACATCAGCTTACCGAGGAACAACAACAAACCCAAGAGAGACTAGAGCAAGCCCACAAGCAGTTGCTGGAGCGAGAAGAGCGCCTCAGAGTTGAAGAGGACCACTGGCGTGAGTTTGAAGGAAAGCAGCAAAATTTTGAATCCCGCAGACTGCAGCTGATCAAACAGGACAAAGAACAGGAGCGGGAGATTCAGACTCGGCACCAAGAACTCACCGAACTCAACCTGAAGATCCAGTATCTCGTGCACCAGATTCAGGAGCACTACCATCTGGACCTCACCATGGAGGATTTACCTGTTTCGGAAGAAGAGGTCGTGGATTTGGAAAAGTCGGAAGCTAGACTGCAGCGGCTTCGCGATCGGGTGGCGCGCATTGGTGAGGTGAACTTGACAGCCATAGAGGAATATGAAGAACAGCAACAACGCCACGACTTCCTCACTGCTCAACGGGATGATCTCGTACAGTCACTGGAAGGCTTGAAAAAGGCAATTTCTCGGATCAATCGCACAACTCGAAAGCGGTTTCTCCAAACCCTCGAAGCTGTAAATCGCAAACTTGCAGAAGTTTTTCCTCTGCTTTTCAATGGTGGCAGTGGCCATTTGCGGCTCATGACCGACCGCGATCCCCTGGAGGCTGGGGTGGAAATCCTCGTGCATCCTCCAGGCAAGAAACTGACCAGCATGAGTCTCCTTTCCGGCGGAGAAAAGGCCCTGGCTGCAGCCGCGCTCCTTTTCTCCCTCTATATGATAAAACCCAGTCCATTTTGTATTTTGGACGAGGTGGACGCCCCTCTGGATGACGCCAACATTGATCGCTTCATTGAGGTGCTCAAAAGAATCAGCCAAGATTCTCAAATCATTATGGTCACCCACAACAAGAGAACCATGGAGATATCAGATATTCTTCTGGGGGTGACCATGGAAGAGCCCGGTATTTCAAAAATCATCTCTGTAAACTTTCAAGGTATTCCTGAAACCCATGGCTAGATGGTTTAGACGCAAACAGGAAGACGATGCAACCGAGAGTGCGGGGGAGAATACAATCGAATCTCCCCAGCCAGAAGAATCCTCTCCTGAAACCGAAGATCCTCCGGCGGAGAATGGGGTCGAGCCTGCCTCTGAGACAACTTCCGGGATTTTCACTTATATGCGCTCGCGGTTACAGAAGACCAGGAAGACACTGGCAGGACAAATCGACCGGTTGGTTGTTGGCAAGAAAGAAATTGACCAAGATGTGCTAGAGGAATTGGAAGAAGTGTTGATCACCTCAGACCTCGGGGTTGCTACCACGCAGAAACTGATTACTTCCATGGAGGAGAAGCTCCATCGCCGGGAGCTTACGGATGCAGATCGATTGCGCATCCACCTGAAGGACGAAATCCGCCGTTTCCTAAAGGTCGAGACCTCAGCCCTAGATGTTACTGGTCACAAGCCATTTGTGATCATGGCTGTTGGTGTCAATGGTGTGGGCAAAACTACAACCCTCGCCAAGATGGCGTTCCACTATAAACAGGCGGGTTTACGGGTGATGCTGGTTGCTGCCGACACCTTTCGGGCTGCGGCCACAGAACAGCTGTCAACCTGGGCTGAACGTGTGGAAGTCGAGCTGGTCAAGCAAAGTAGTGGTGCTGACCCGGCGGCCGTGGTCTATGATGCCATGGCTGCGGCTCAGGCTCGAGGTGTGGACGTGGTGTTAATAGACACAGCAGGTCGTCTCCACACCAAGGTGAATCTCATGGAGGAACTCAAAAAAATAAAGCGGGTGATTTCGAGACAAATGGACACCGCCCCCCATGAGGTCCTGCTCATCCTTGACGCCACCACAGGACAAAACGCAATCTCGCAAACGCATTTTTTCCATCAGGAATTGACGGTCACAGGGCTGGTGCTCACCAAGCTGGATGGCACGGCCAAAGGTGGCATAGTTGTGGGTGCCTGTCAGGAATTTCAAATCCCCATCCGCTTCATCGGCTTGGGCGAGGGCTTGGATGATCTCAGGGAGTTTGACCCTGAACAGTTCGTGGCGGCACTCTTCTGACCCGAGTCTCTCATCTCATTTCGACCCTTCGACCTATTCCTCATAATGCATTCAACGCCGTCCGTTAGGCTTGCTGGGAGTTTCACTCCATAGACTATATGGCAGATAAACCCTAACGTTGTAGACCTACTCCGAGGAAAAACGCACTAGAGTGCGCTAGATGTGGCTGCGCACAGGCTCGGTCAGGACGAAGCGTACTTCACCGTACGTGAGATCCTGGCCGAGGCGAGCACAGCCGCAGATGGTGTACTATAGTGCGAGCCTAGCGATTTTAGCCGGTGTGGGTCTGCAACGTTAGGGTAAAGATTAATTTGACTTTTCCTCCAGCGTCAGAGACCATATGTTAGGTTGCAGTATATCCAATAACCACTACAGTAGCAGGATAGTATCATGAAAAACGTTCTTGCCTTTGTCATGGCTGGTGGTAGGGGCGAAAGGCTCATGCCCCTTACCCAGGACCGCACCAAGCCCGCCGTTCCTTTTGGTGGCATGTATCGCCTTATCGATCTACCCTTGAGTAACTGTATCAATTCGATGGTGTACAAGATCATCATTCTACCCCAATATAAGTCCCAGTCTCTCCATGACCACCTGGAAGACGGCTGGAATATCTTTAATCATAAGCTGGGTCACTTCTTAAGAATCGTCCCACCTCAGCAGCGGACAGGGCTTGATTGGTATCGAGGTACCGCCGATTCTATTCGCCAGAACCTCTATCTCATTGAGCGTTACAGGCCAAGCCACGTCTTGATCCTTTCAGGTGACCACATTTACAAAATGGACTATAGCCTGTTTGCCAGTTACCACCAGGAGAGAGAGGCAGATGTTACCATCTCGCTTCTCGAGGTGGGAACAGAACTGGCACAGCAGTTCGGGGTGGCCGAAGTGGACGAAGAATTTCGCATTCTTGGTTTTCAGGAAAAACCCAGAGAGGCTCCCAAAACTATACCGGGAGACTCCAGCCGCGTGTTGGCCTCCATGGGAATTTACCTTTTCCGGACGGAGACTCTGGTTGAAGTTCTCACCTCTGGAAATGAAGTCGACTTCGGCCGCGACATCATTCCCAATCTCCTGAACTCCCACCGGATCTATGCCTATCCCTACCGGCAACAGAATAAAATCGAGGACTATATCTACATGACCATGCCGGATGGCGAACGGCAATTGCGACTGGAACCCCACACCCGGGATTCTTCCTATTGGCGCGATGTGGGAGACTTGGATGCCTACTGGAACGCCAACATGGATCTCACCGGAGTGGAGCCCTATTTCAATCTTTACGGACAGCGGTGGCCTCTTCACACCTACCAGACCGCAGCCCCACCCGCCAAGTTTGTTTTTGCTACCGAACGGTCTGACGGTTTTCGGGTTGGGAAAGCCCTTGATTCTCTGGTCGCTCTTGGCTGCATCGTGAGTGGTATCGTGCGAAACTCTGTACTGTCTCCTAATGTGATAGTCCGGAGTTGGGCTCAGATAGACGAGTCAGTTATTATGGATAGAGTGGTGGTAGGGCGACACTGTAAGATCAAAAAAACAATCATCGACAAACACAATATAATCCCACCTAAAACCACAATTGGCTACAACCCGAGTGAGGATCGCAAACGTTTCACCGTGACTCCCAGAGGTATTGTGGTGATACCGAAAGGGTATTTTAGGGAGGAGGAATAAACACCCCCTCTCAACCACCCTATGGTTTCTTGTAGATCTTTATCTGCTTCCTATGGGGCGCAAATCTAGTAAGCATTCGAATAAGCAATCAGGGTATCCTACCTATGCTGGCCGCTGCCAGCAGGTCAGTCATGGCTGTCTGCTATGCCTCTATACCCGTCTAAATGGGTTGTCTTTGTCTCTGGAGCGAAAGGACATAATCCACGGGATCATCATCGGCTGTCTTTTGGGAACTGAATTTCTCTTGGAATGCCCAACATTAGTTCGATGAACAGGGTCTGAAAACTTATGCACTTGCAAACAGAGTACATTCATTTTCCCAGTAGGGAAGCGCGGAGCAGGTACGTTGCAAAAAGGTTCCAGACATATCTTTCTGATTCCCTTCTGGACGTCGGCTGCTTTGAGGCACCACTCAGAGACATTCTCGAAGGAGTCGAATATACAGGAATCGATGTGGCTGGCAAACCTGACATACGGTTGAACCTGGAGAACTGTACCAGGCTAACATTTGCAACAGGTGCGTTCCATTGTGTTCTATGTATCGACGTCCTTGAGCATTTGGACAATATGCACGCGATTTTCGATGAGATAATCAGAGTCGCAAAGCATTATATTATCATCTCTCTTCCCAACTGTTGGCGTGATGCGAGGCGCCCAATTGAAAGAGGAAGGGGCACGTTTGCTCACTATGGCCTGCCCGTCGACCCTCCAATGGACCGACATAAATGGTTTTTCAATTATACGCAGGCTAGGGAATTCCTAGAACGGCAATCTCAAAAGAACTTTTTACGAATTGTGGAGATGTTCGCAACAGAAAAGCCAAAGCCATGGCCGGCAAGAGCGTTCAGAAAAATCATTTACCAAGGAGAACGATATAGAAACAGATATACCCAAACGGTGTGGGCTGTATACGAAAAACACAAGTAGGTATGATTAGGTTCAGCCCCTGTCATTGGACAAATAGACCTGAACTTCTGAATACTGTTCTAGTCTCTATAAATCAGACAGTTAGGATGTCCAATGTCAGGGGCTGAACCAATTTCCACTTTAAAGCGGTGGCCGACGGAGGTGGGAGTCAGTGTTCTTTTCGAAATTATAAGCTACTCGGAGAGCCAATCCTTCTTCGAAATGGGGTGCTAGAATCTGTAAGCCAATGGGCAACCCCTCACTGGTGAAGCCGCATGGAATAGAAATGCCTGGAATTCCAGCCAAGCTGGCTGGCAGGGTGAAGACATCCGAGAGGTACATTTGCAGGGGATCGTCCACCTTCTCCCCTAAAGGGAATGCCGCTGTTGGCGCCACCGGGGTAACCAGGGCCTGACATTGTTTAAAAGCCGTGAGAAAGTCTTCGCGTATCAGGGTACGGACCTGCAACGCTTTCTTGTAATAGGCGTCGTAGTAGCCAGCTGACAGGGCATAGGTTCCGAGCATTATTCTCCTCTTCACTTCAGCGCCAAAACCCTCGGATCTACTTTTTCGATACATCTCCATGAGGGTCTTCCCTTCCCGGTCTCGATAGCCGTACTTGACGCCATCGTAGCGCGCCAGATTGGAACTGGCCTCCGCAGGAGCAATTATGTAGTAGGCAGCTACACCATATTCAGTATGAGGAAGTGAGACTTCGATGGCTCGTGCCCCCAGACTCTCAAGGGTCTTAATTGCCTGCCGTACAGCCCGTTCCACCTCCGGGACCAACCCCTCCACAAAGTATTCCCGGGGAATTCCCACCGTGACGCCTGCCAAACCTTCCAGGAGATTCTCCCTGTAATCCGGAACCTCCCTGGGCACCGAAGTTGAATCTCGCTGGTCGTACCCTGCTATTACATTGAGCAGCAAAGCAGCGTCTGTGACATCTTTGGTAATGGGACCGATTTGATCGAGGGAAGAGGCGAACGCCACGAGGCCGTATCGAGACACACGCCCATAAGTAGGCTTGAACCCTACCACTCCACAATGTGATGCAGGTTGGCGTATTGACCCTCCAGTATCCGAACCGACAGCAGCGATACACTCATCTGCCGCTACTGCTGCTGCTGAGCCGCCGCTGGAACCACCCGGTATACGGTCGAGATTCCAAGGGTTTCGCGTCGGTCGAAAAGCCGAATTCTCATTGGAGGATCCCATGGCGAACTCGTCCATGTTCGTCTTGCCCAGGAGGATACCGCCGGCCTCTTTAAGCTTCAAAGCAACAGTGGCGTCGTAAGGCGGCACAAAATTAGCCAGGATATGAGAACCACAGGTTGTTCGAATCCCCTTGGTACAGATAACATCCTTCACGGCCAATGGCACGCCGGCAAGGGGTTTTGTGGTATCACCATAGCCCTGTTTATCCCAGCTTCTTGCCTCCTCCATTGCTCTCTCTTCAGCAAGGGAGAGATAGGCGGCAACCCTGGGCTCCAACATTTTAATTCGTTCATAGATGGTACCTGTCACTTTTTCCGCGGTAGTCTCTCCCCGATCCAATAGCCTGCGTAGTTCATGTATGGTCAAATCATATAGCTTCATGATTGGTCTTTTCAAAGGTCCAACTCAGACCTTAAATCTCTCAACAATTTATTTAAAGTTATTTCTCAATAACGTAAAATTAATCTATTATTATTATGATCTTAACCACATTGAATGGGAATGCCTGCTAGCTTCCGCGTAAAGCGCCCGAGCTAGATTACCCTCGGCACCACAAATTCAGCATCATTGTCCTCCGGAGCGTTTTTCAGAGTCTCTGTTCGATCCATAGACTCCT
>Ga0102956_1000617_pt1 | contig 12590 bp, 8 predicted proteins | sample SalPonF2_A_D2_MG_FD_84515 | JGI IMG/M metagenome (GOLD analysis project Ga0102956, IMG submission 84515) | Salt pond soil microbial communities from South San Francisco under conditions of wetland restoration - Salt Pond MetaG SF2_A_D2_MG ...
GAAAGACACCGCCACTGAAAGACCGGGCACAGAAGTCGCGTTGCCCAGGGTTTCGATAAAGGTTCTCGATGCGCTCTGACCGTATTTCTCAATCGAGGCCGGCCAGCTCTTCGGCTCCGGCCAACCGCATTCTGTTACCGGATGCAACGAGTGACGCATGCAGCGCATCGTTGCTCCCTGGGTGGTTGCTCGATTTACATAATATCGTGCAGCAAAAACCCCGCCACAAGGGCGGGGTCAAATCGAATCGCCCGATGCGATGGAGCTACGGCAAAGGTTTGAGCGCGACCTCCGTCACGCCGCAACGATCCGGGTCTTTTTCTCTCGTCACGTGTACCGGAACTCCGTCAAGTTTGGCCTCCAAAAGCATCTCGGCCATCCTGTCCACGCTTGCCAGGCAACTGGGGCTGGCGGATTTATTGCCTTCGCCATTGCCAATCGAGCACGGGCTGATCTGGAACCACTGTCCGCCGCGATCAGCCGGCGGCAGCGTAACGTCGCAGATGTACTCCGGGCCACTGGTTCCCGATTCGAACAACGTGAACAGGATGGTGCCGTCCTTTTCAAACCTCAATGCATTGACATACCTGGCTCCCAGATTCCATGCGAATGCATTGGTGGTGATTGCCAGGACGAGCACGGATAAGGATGTAGCGATAATAGATTTTTTCATCATCATTCCTCGCTAGGTGATCGCGCCCCTGATAATTTTCAGGTTGATATTTTTCGGACGCGAAAAGAATCTTTATCGGATCAACCCGGCATCTTCAATTCGGGATTGTGCTTATAGCACAGCGATCCGACAGGCATGTCAAAAAGGTTATTGCGTTAAACTGACGCCGATTCTTCGGCCGTAAACCTGTCCCGAGTTTCCGCACTAATTCGTTTGCCAGCCGCTGTGACGCTTGCCTCTTAACATAATGAAGGCGTTCCCTTGCAAGGCGATTCTGTGGCCTTCAGCCAGGTGCGGTGCGCCAGCATATTAGGTTACGGCTCACATGCCGGGCTGTCGCCGGCATCGGCTGCGGCAGCTACGGATTGCGCGTTCGCCGGCCAGAGCGTATGCATCATTGTGAGCACAGCAAGGCCCTGTGCGCCGCTCTGGACGGCTATTTTCGGCGATTCTGCCGACACTGCCGAACCCGGCGCCGGGTGGTGTGTATCACGATCGGGGAATGCAGTGATGAAAGCCTGGCAACAGGCAAAAGCACTCGCGGAAAAAACGCCGGCGAATCGGAACCGGTACATCGATTTCCTGCGCGCGGCGGCGATCATTGTGGTCGTGTTCGGACACTGGATCGCGGCCGCGCCACATGCGGCCGGCACACAACTGCAGATCGTGAAGATGATCGGGATCGCCCCATGGACTCACGGGCTTACCTGGGCGCTGCAGGTCATGCCAGTGTTCTTTATCGTGGGCGGCTATTCGAACGGCGCATCGTGGGAAGCCGCGCAACGAGACGGCAAGGGCTACCAGGCGTGGCTGCACGCACGGCTGACCCGGCTTGTCGCACCGGTCGTGCCACTGCTTATTTTCTGGGCGGGCATTTCGATCGTTGCCGGTTCGCTGGGCGTCGATCCCGAACTCGTCCGCAATGCATCGCGCCTTGCGTTGATCCCGATCTGGTTCCTCGCGGTCTACATTCTCGTGATCGTCCTGGTACCGGTCGCGTCAGCCGCCTGGCAACGTTATGGTCTCGCGTCGTTCTGGCTGCCAGTCAGTGCCGCGGTTCTGGTCGACGCGCTGGCATTCGGGCAGGGTCTGTTGGTCCTGCGCTGGACCAACTACGCGTTTGTCTGGCTTGCCGTCCATCAGCTCGGATTCCTGTGGCGCGACGGCCGGGCTGACCAGCCGATCGTCGCCGCGGGCTGGGCGCTAGCGGGTCTCGCGATACTGGTCTTCCTGGTGCAGGTCGCGAATTACCCGATTGCGATGCTTAGCGTGCCTGGCGCGGAGTTCTCGAACACGCGGCCACCGACGGTCGCGCTGGTCGCATTGGCCGCCTTCCATTTCGGCATTGTCTGCATGCTGCAGCACCCGTTGCAGCGCTGGCTGGAAAAGGTTTCGCCGTGGACTGCGACCGTGCTGATCAATGGTTTCATCATGACGATTTTCCTGTGGCATTCGACGGTCCAGGTATTGGCGATCGGCGCGGCGTTCTGGCTCGGAGGTTTCGGGCTCGGCTGGGAACCGGGGTCGGCGATCTGGTGGGCAACGCGACCGATCTGGCTTGGCGTAATGCTGACCGCCCTGTTGCCGATAGTCGCGCTGCTGGCGCGTTTCGAGCGCGGCTCGCGTCGATCAGCCGGTGACGGGCTGGCCGCTCCCGCCCAGGTAGCGGGCGCATTGACAGCCTGCCTGGGGATGGCCCTGCTCGCGTGGGCGGGCATGAGCCAGGCCGGTGCGCCATGGTTTCGCGTAATCCCGCTGGTACTGGCACTCGCTGGCGCAGGGCTCGTTCTGGTCAGAATGGATAATTGGCGTAAGCGTAAAAACGGATCATTCCTACACTGACCCCATTTATAAAACACAACCCGGGCCATAGCCAGAAGCAACAGGCCACGGGTCCCCGCTTCGTTCGCAACGTCATGGAATACCGCACCGGACGACCCGCAGATCCGTACGGCATTGTGCCGGACCGGAACACTTCCGGGGGTGGCGTCATGTACCGGCAATTCCTCGATGGCTTCAGATTTTCGCAATTTGCGGCGGCAAATCGACCTGTCTCGAGCCGGGCTGGACCGATGCCCGGCGCAACCTTGGGTTTACGGTCTAGGTTGAGGATCGAGATGACCCGGGCAACTGAACAGACCGCACCTGTCGTCGCGAGGGGCTGAAAGTACCGCAGAAACAACCGAAACGGGGTCGCCTGTGGCTGAATGACGGTTCCTGTGTGCGCCGTCGTCCACAGCACCGGCACCACGTCTGGTCCTATGACTTCGTCATGGACCGCACGCACGACGGCTGCGCGTTAACACCATCCGACCACACAGCTCGCTGGGCTATCGTCCGCCGGCACCGCAGCCGATCAAGCCGCTTGTCATGCCCGCATCGGCTACGCAACAGTGAGCACAAGCTCTCACTTTGCAAGTGGAGTCGTCATAGGGAGCTGGTCAGTTTGGTGCAAGCAAGCGGGATCAGAACCAAGCCGGGATGTGACGACCGCGGCATCGTTGCCGACAGGTCGACTTGCGAGCGAATGCCTTGGCAGCCCGACCGCTTTGACATAATGCAAACCAGCAGAAGATTTCCCATTGCGGATGAATCCGACCGCAGTCGGCCGGCCGAATACCTCCCGGACAATTCATCAAAAGGGAGACACAACTAATGAGAGTACGTTCATTCGCTTTTTTTGCCGCGGTCGTTCTCGCGGTCGGTGCTGCCGGCACCGCATACGCGGGTCCGAAAGGAAACGGACCGAAGGGCCCCACGATCGTCGACGTCGCCGTGTTCGTGAACACACAGAGCGGCGAGTTCGAGACGCTGATCGCCGCGATCAATGCGGCAGATCCAGCCGTGGCGGCCACGCTGACCGGCGGCGGCCAGCACACGGTGTTCGCGCCGACCGATCAGGCCTTCGCAAACCTTGGCCTGAACCCCAACAACCTATGCCTGTTGTCCACCGAGGAACTGACAAAGATTCTGCTCTACCACGTGGCCAAGGGACGCCGTGATGCCGGCGAGGTGACATCGTCGGATACCATCCGGACACTTCTGGGGACCCGCCTCGAGCAGGCCAACGGCGTGCTGACGGACCAGCTCGGCCGCACATCGGCCATCGTGATTCCGGACGTCCCGGCCGCCAACGGCATCATCCACGTCGTTGACGACGTCGTGTTGCCGTTCGCGCCGACTGTCGATCCCAGCGGCTGCGCGTCCTGACGGATCGAGGCCGTAGTCGGCCAACTATCCTTACGGATCAGGCCCCGCCACTCGGCGGGGCTTTTTTGTGCGACATCCCTGCGCCTCGATACCGGAGGGAGGCGGGTTTCATCAGAGTCGCCTCGATACCGTAGACGGCTCGGCCGGTCAGCGTGACGCGTCTGAAGACCGGCTACGGCCGGTCGGCGTGTCCTGGCAGAACGCCCTTAAGTGGTCGAGAACGGCGGACCCGGGAAAATTTCTCACCAGCGGGAAGTCTTCCTGGCCGGCATCGTCCGGCTGGATCCCGTCAGCGGAAACATGGAGCGGGTCGCGAATATCGACCGCCCTGCGGTCTTTGATGGCTCCATCGACGCTCCCTATGAGGGCACGGACGTGGATGCCGGGATCGTCGGTGCGTGGGAGTCCTCGGGCATCCTCGACGTCTCCGAGCTGTTCGACGAGGATCCGGGCGCGCTGTTCCTGTTCGACGTCCAGGCCCACGGCATCGAGGACCAGAGTGATTTCAATCCTCAGTCGCGGATCAACGACGGTGATCTGGTCGAGGGCGGGCAGCTGTTGTTCCTCGAGCTGGATTACGACTAGGACGAAGACGAGGACGACTGACCACCGACGACCGAAACCACGACTTGTTATGGGCGTGGAGCCCGTCCCACCTCGCCATCCCTGCTACCCGCGCCGCCGTGGCGCGACGGGCAGGTTCTGGCTTGCGCTTGGCTCGGGGCCGGGCGCGACGACATTTCCGGCGCAAAGGGGAAGATTCAGGGGCCTGAATGCCGAGTGATCAGGCCGGCTCCGCCAGCATGGAGACCGCGATCTGCCCTCAGCCGCCGGTTTCAGCCTGCGCCGCCGGTTTCGCCGCTCACATTAGGCCCATTCCACGCATTGCCTCGAAGATCAGGGGCGCCTTAAACTGCCTATCCGCACCGGATTGCCGCACTCCAGGACTATTGGCGAATTGAGTCGTCGCCCGAAAGAAATGAACAATGGGTGGCCCCATCTACGGGCCTGAAAAATGGGTGGCCCCGTTTTGACCCCGAAGTTTTTGTAATCCTCCTGCCAGCGCCGCACGGCCTTTCTTCATCGAATCTTAACGCGGCGGCGGCAGACTAGTGACGCCCTGGACGTTACACTTCATTCACCCGCCAGGAAATTTCCCACCGATGCCCGGCAAAGAAAAGATTGTGGAAGAACTCGGCGATCTTCTGTTGCCGAACCTCGTCAACAGCGGGCTCGTTGCCAATGACCGCGCCAAGTACCTGATGACTTTGCTGCAGGCTTCGCGCGAGCATGCGGATCACCCTGACGCCGGTTTCATGAACCTGAAGCAAGAGCGGACGGATTGTGGGATTGAAGAATCTGCATTCGATAGTCTGGTGCAGCAGAGCGGCAAAGTTGCCGATGGCACCTACCGCATCCCCGGGATCGGCGGCGTTCACGCGGCGCTCGTCCAGAACGTGCGGGTCATGCTTGCTCCTATCGAGGCGGCGGTAGCCTCCTTCGATGGTGACCAGCGACGCGCAACAGAGTACCAGCGGCGATTGGAATTACTGACGGCCGACACGCCGTCGCTGGAGGACGATTTAATTTCGGGAGCGTACATCGATCAGCTCACATCGGCCCAGCCGTCCGGTGGCGACAGCATTCACCTGCTGGTCATGAATCTGCACAAGGAATTGAACCGGCTGCAGCAGCAAATCGCCGCCGAGTCCATCGATGGCGCGCGGGTGTATGGCGTCGCGGAGGACGATCGGCCCATGATTGGCGCGTTCATGCGGGGCGTCAACCGCACTCGCAAACTGAAGTTCGACCATCCGGGTCTCGATACGACGGCCACGCGGGCGGATGGCAAGCTGGTCATTCAAAACGACATTGGCACAACCGACGCCCATGTGCTGGTCATTCACGTCACGGCAACGGTGGTCTCTGTCACGTACACCGATGTGCATATCCAGCGACTGCTATTCTTCCAAAACCTGCTCAAGCCACTGGCCGTTCACTGGGAAGACACCCGGTCCCGGCACTCGTCGCAACTCAGCGAAAGCCTGTATCACTTGTCCGTCGGACGATACGAAGCGGAAGAAGCGAGCAAGCTAGCGGAGTACCTTGAGTTTCTCGGTTCCCGTCTCGTGTTTCTGATCGACTGGAACCGCGCGAGGAAGCGTCTGCGAAAGCTGGCGCCGAAGCGAGTGTGCCTGGACGTCTTGCAGTGGGCGGCCGAGAACGACTTGGGACACATGGCGTTTCTCAAAGCGGGTGGCGAGCAATTCGTGTTCGACGCTTTGCAATTGTCATCCCGTGCTCCGTTGCAACTGGGCGGTCAGCTTTCGGACATCATCGGACCGGAGCGGGCAGGCGAGTTTTTGAAGTTTACGTTGAAGACGGCCGCGGAAGGCCTGCTGGCCGGCCACTCGGAGTTGCTGATCCGTGACGAAGTGCGGGCCGAGTTGCGCCACTACTTGGACACCGCTCATCAGGGACTGCTGGAACTGGCCGCCGAACACGCCGCGCTGACGGTCGAGTTGGCGACAGCCGCCCGCGACTGCCTGCTTCAGCTTGGCGGCCAGACCGACTCGAACTACGTCTTGCGCGCCGCGCGTCGAGCCAGGAAATGGGAACACCAGGCCGACGAGTTGGTGACCAAGTTGAGGAACTTGCCCGGCGAACGAGTCGAGTCAAAGGCCGCGGCCGAACTGTTGCGGGTGGCGGACGATGCCGCTGACGATTTGGAGGAAGGCGTGTTTCTGCTGACGTTGTTCGATCAACGGTCAGCCGCTGCCGATGGCAATGCCTCCGTTACGCCCCAGTGCCGCGATCCGTTGCGAGAGTTGGCCGGCCTGCTGGTCCGCACGGCACAGGAGTATCTGAAGGCCGTCGAGAACGCACGGTACATTAGTCGGGGCAGTTCGCGTGAAGAGATGGGCGATTTCCTGACGGCCGTCGATAACACGATCTCGCTGGAGCACGAGATTGACGACGCTCACCGCCATACCAAGGCCAGCATCCTCACCTTCTCCAGGGACTACAGACAGCTGCACTTGTTTTCCGAGTTTGCCGATACGCTCGAGTCGGCGTCGGATTCTATGATGCGGGCGGCGTTAATGTTGAGGGACTACGTGTTGGGCGAGGTGATCACGCGATGAACGACACAGCGTATCTGGCGACACCGCCGCAAGCAGCGGACGAAACAACGATGCCGAAGAACGAACCACAAGTTACGTATCGATTCGGCGACGGCGTTGCGATGCCCGCGGACATCAGTCCGCTCGCGGTCGGGAACAAAGCCGCCAACCTGATGCGGATGGCGGAAGCCGGGTTGCCCGTGCCCCCGGGATTCGTCATCACGACGCGAGTCTGCCGCGACTACTTTGATCGGGGCGGCAGCCTGCCTGAGGATCTGCCGGCTTGGTTGTCCCGCGACATCGAATACCTGGAGCGCGTAACCGACCAACAATTCGGCGGCCGGCGCCGTCCATTGTTGGTTTCCGTGCGATCGGGAGCGCCGGTCTCGATGCCGGGCATGATGGACACGATCTTGAACGTGGGACTTTGTGACCGCACGGTCTCGCCGCTGATTTGTATGACCGGGAATCCGCGGTTTGTCTGGGATTCGTATCGGCGGCTGGTGCAGACCTACGCCGAAGTGGTTCAGGCCCTGCCGCCCGATCCGTTCGACCGGCTTATCCGCGAGCGACTGCAAGACTCGTCAACCCCGACGAGCGATGAACTGGATGCATTTGCGCTGCGTGACCTGACGCTAGATTTCTTGCAGCTTTACGCGGAACTCGCTGGCGAGCCATTTCCGCAGGAACCGCTGGCGCAGCTTGAGTCCGCTGTCGAGGCGGTCTTTCGTTCCTCGCGCAGCCCTCGTGCACTCGAATATCGCCGGCTGCACAGCATCCCTGGCGATTTGGGAACGGCGGTCACGGTGCAGGCAATGGTGTTCGGCAACATGGGCAATACGTCCGGATCGGGTGTCGGCTTCACGCGCGATCCGGCGACCGGCGAGAACGCGTTGTATCTGGACTTTCTCTGGAACTCGCAGGGCGAAGACGTGGTCTCTGGACGGCACGCTGTGCAGGACGGTGCGGCGATCAAGGCGCGAATGCCAACGCTGGACCGCCAGTTGCGGCAGGTCTGCGATCAATTGGAACGTCTGTTTTGTGATACGCAGGACTTCGAGTTCACGATTCAGGAAGGTCGGCTCTATCTGCTTCAATCGCGCGCTGCGAAACGGACGCCGTGGGCGGCGCTGCGAGTCGCCTGTGATCTGGTCAACGAGGATGTGATCGATCGGCGGACTGCTCTGGCGCGGTTAGCCGAGTTTGACCTGGATTCATTGCAGGTGACCCGGCTGGCCAATGAGCATGAGCGTCCCCCCCTGTCGGTCGGCGTTCCCGCTTGTCCGGGAGTGGCGATCGGAAGGATCGCACTGGATCCACAGACTGCCGTCGCGATGGCTCGCGAGGGCGGGCGCCCGATCCTGGTTCGGCACGACATCTCTACCGACGATGTGGCCGGTCTGGCAGCGTCGGAAGGCATCTTGACGACGCTCGGCGGTCGCACGTCTCATGCCGCCGTTGTCGCCAGACAGATGAACAAGGTCTGCATCGTGGGCTGCCGGGACCTGGTCATCGAAAGAAATCGGCGCTGCCGTATCGGCGCCCAATCGCTGGCCGAGGGCGACCTCCTTTCGCTCGACGGACATTCGGGCGCAGTCTACGCCGGCGAGTTGGTCTTTGTAGTCGAAAGGCCGCTGGAATTGCTGTCCCGAGTCAAACAGTGGCAATGAATCACGGACGCCAGTTTCGCTGCTGTTCCGCATGGATGCGCTCGAATAATGACGCAGCCTCGGTCAGCTCCGGCGCGCTTGCATTGTCGTTGCAGGAAATTGACATCAGCATTGCAGTGCGACCGGCCGGTGAAGTCGGCGATCGCCGATGGCGCTCGGCGGCCCGTCGGTCGGCATATTACGGTCGACTTGGAAATCCATGTTTTCGTTCAAAAGAAAGCTCTTAACGCCTGATCTACGACAATTTTTGCAACGCTTTGGTCATGGAGGTGTAGCCCGGCCGTAATCATCCGCTGGCATCTTGCGCGACATGTTCACGCGGGAGATAGCCTGTCTTGAACACGAACGCTAGCCCGGCGCGGCGCCACTATCGCGCTATCTGGATCTCCGATGTCCATCTTGGTTTCAAGGGCAGCAGGGCCGAGTTCCTACTCGACTTCCTCGACGCCACCGACAGCGACTACCTGTTCCTGGTCGGAGACATCATCGACGTCTGGAGCATGCGCAAAACTTTCTACTGGCCGCAAGCGCACAACGATGTGATTCGCGCGATCCTGGCCAAGGCGCGCAACGGCACGCGCGTCATCTATATACCCGGGAATCACGATGAAATATTTCGCGATTATGTCGGTGAGGTTTTCGGTCGGTTGGAGATTCACCGCGACTACGTGCATACCACGGCGGATGGCCGCCGGCTGCTCATTCTGCACGGCGACGAGTTCGACAGTGTCGTCAAATGCAGTCCCTGGCTAGCCCGTCTGGGCAGCCTCGCTTATGGCTGGCTGATCCGCGCGAACCGTTACCTCAACAGCGTTCGCCGCCATTTCGGTTTCCCCTATTGGTCGCTGGCCAATTACCTGAAGCATCGGGTCAAGAATGCGGTCAATTACATCTCCAGTTTCGAGAATGCCGTGCTGCGGGAAGCGCGCGAACGTCGGGTGCAGGGCGTTGTTTGTGGTCATATCCACCGCGCCGAGATCCATCGCATGGACGGCATTACTTACTGCAACGACGGCGACTGGGTAGAGAGTTGCACGGCGCTGGTGGAATCGGCCGAGGGCAAACTCGAATTACTGAGCTGGACCGAGACGGTCGCGGCCCGCGAGGCGGCCAGTAACAGCGACGAGATCGAGGCTCAGGCTGCATGAAGATCGCCATTGTGACGGACGCGTGGCATCCGCAGACCAATGGCGTCGTCACTACCCTGACTCAAACCGCGCGATGTCTCGCCGAGCTGGGCCATGAAGTGCGGGTTTTCGGCCCCGACGGATTACGCAGCGTGCCTTTGCCGACGTATTCGGAAATCCGGCTGGTGGTGAGGCCGCGGCGGCGCCTGCGCCGGCGTCTGCTCGAGTTCCAACCTGATGCCGTGCACGTTGCCACCGAGGGCAGTATGGGTTTCGCGGCGCGACGGATCTGCCTGCGCCTGACATGGCCCTTTACCACTTCGTACGATACCCGTTATCCGCAGTATGTCCGGGCACGTTTCCCGGTCCCGCTGTCCTTCACCTACGCACTATTGCGTCGTTTTCATTCGCCGTCGCGCTGCACGATGGTACCGACGCAGTTCATGCGCCGCGAACTTGAAGCGCGCAGTTTCGATCATGTCGCGGTCTGGTCGCGCGGGGTCGATACCGACATGTTCCGGCCGCGGGAAAAATCTTTCCTGGCGGCACCGCGGCCGGTGTTCATGTACATGGGACGCGTCGCACCGGAGAAAAACATCGGCAGTTTCCTGTCGCTGGAATTGCCCGGCTCGAAATACGTGGTCGGCGACGGCCCGTCGCGCAAAACGCTGGAGCAGCGGTTCCCGCGCACGCGTTTCACTGGCTACAAGCATGGCGACGAACTGGTCGCTCACCTTGCAGCAGCCGATGTTTTCGTGTTCCCCAGCCGCACCGATACCTTCGGGCTGGTCCTGCTCGAAGCGATGGCCTGCGGCGTGCCGGTGGCCGCCTACCCGGTGGCGGGCCCGGCCGACGTCGTACGCCAGGGCGTCAGCGGCTATCTCGACGAGGATCTTCAGCGCGCTGCGCTGAGAGCCATCGACCTCGATCCCGGCACCTGCCGCGAGGAGGCGCTGAAACGCAGCTGGATGGCGGCGACGGAACAGTTCGTCTCCAACCTCAGGCCGCGGATGCGGCTATCGCTGGCTGCCTGAACCCGGTCGCGCACGCGTCGCCCACGCGACGAAGCAGGGCGGCCATTAGCCCCGCAGGTGGCGGGTCAACAGGCGATCGAGCTGGTTGGCGAAGGCCTGCCGGTCGGGTTGGCCGAGCGCCGGAGGTCCCCCGGTGTCAATGCCGCTCGCGCGCATCGTATAGCGTGGATAAAGTGCCAGGTCGGTTTCCTTCTTCCGAAAATAGACCTGGCACCTTTTTAGACCGTGGCACCTTTTTAGACCGGCACCTTTTTAGACCTGGCACCTTTTTAACCTGGAAAATAAACCTGGTACCTTTTTACCGGTACCTTTTTACGGGTACCTTTTTACGCTGTCCTGCTCCAACCGCCAAATATTGGAACCGGGCAGCGGGGGCATCTCGAAGGAAACGGCCTGACTGCCGTCCGCATTGCGACCCAGGGCGAGCATCAGCTCCTGCCACTCCGGGTCGTCGCGGAGAGGATCGAAATCCGGTGCGCAGATCGTCCCCTGCACGAACAGGGGCTTACTCTGCATGCCGCGTCGCAACGCTTCCAGGGCGAGCGCTTTCTTGCCCAGGGCGGCGGCTGTAGTGGACTGCACGGACCAGTAGCTATCCGGGCCTTCCATCAGCTGTGCCAACGAACGTCGGGCAGCCGCCGTATCACCGCGAGCGTGCTGGAGCAGAGCTCGCCCCGCGAGGCGCTGCAGCGGGTCCTCGGCGCGAGCGTAGCGTGACTCCGCCTCCGCGAGATCGCCCCGGGCCAGGCTCATATTCCCTAAGGCGCCCGCCACCGGGTACCCTGGAGCAATATCTTCTACCACCTGTGTCTGCCGCTCCGCCGCCTCGAAATCGCCGAGGCACTCAAGCGTGCCAGCGTACTGGGTTCGGCATGAAACGCAAAGCGGGTCACGTCGCAGGATGTAGGCGCCTAGGTCGCGGGAGCCCTCGAGGTCGCCGATGGCGCGCATGAAGTCTCGCGCCAGCCCCAACACCTGCAGGTTCCAAGGGTCTAGGCGCACCGCTTGTTCGAGGAGGCCTGCCGTCCTTGCGAGGTCCTGGTCGAAAGCCCAGGCGAGTCCGGCCAGATTGGCGTAGCTCTCGCCGATGGTGGGATCGATCGCGAGTGCCCGGTCGACGGCCTCGCGGATAATCCGGATGGACTCGTCCGGCGCAAGCGGATAAGCCGGATCGAAGTAGAGGCGGCGGCCGTGGATCGCAGCCAGCCGAGTCCACCCAAGAGCGAAGCCCGGATCGAGTTCGACTACCCGCTCGATCAGCGCCTGAGCGACGCCCATTTTCGGGCCTGACGGATAGGGGCTGAGGCTTACGGCTTGCAGGTACAGGGCATAGGCTTGCGGACTGGACGAGGAGGCAGCCGGGTCCGGGAAGTCGCGTTTCGCATCGCGGCCCAGCAGCTGTCCAGCGACACGCTCAGCGATTTTACGCTGCGCCGCAAGAGCGTCTTCCATGGTCTCGTCGAAAGCCTCGCTCCACAGTTGGAAACCGTCTGCCGTGGCAGTGAGTCGGGTTACTATGCGTACGCGTTCGCCTTCGCGGCGCACGGTGCCGGTCAGCAAGTGGGCGACCCCCAGTGCCGTTCCGACGCCGCGCGCTTCAGCCACAGTACTGCCGTAGGCCAGCGTGCTTGTTTGGCCGGCGACGAGCAGATCCCCGGTCCGCGCGAGGCTGTGACCGATTTCCTCCGCCAAACCTTCCGCGAACCATCGATCCTCGGGCGCATCGCTCAGTGACTCGAAAGGCAGCACGGCAA
>Ga0102956_1000619_pt1 | contig 12583 bp, 6 predicted proteins | sample SalPonF2_A_D2_MG_FD_84515 | JGI IMG/M metagenome (GOLD analysis project Ga0102956, IMG submission 84515) | Salt pond soil microbial communities from South San Francisco under conditions of wetland restoration - Salt Pond MetaG SF2_A_D2_MG ...
AAAACCGGTTGCGGGTTCGGAAGTGACGAAAAAAGTGATAGCTGTGGGTCATGATGCCCCAGTTGTGGACACTGGGATTTCCCATGTAGATGCCGACGGCGTTATCGCCGTGGCGTTGCGCGATCGTGGAAAGGCGGCTCACGGTGGTATCAAACGCTTCGTCCCATTCGCACTCGCGCCAGTCGGCGCCATCGCGGAGCATTGGTTTGCGCAGCCGATCCGGGTCTTCATGAATGTCTTTGAGCGCAACGGCCTTGGGGCACACATGTCCGTGGCTCAACGGGTCGTTTTTGTCGCCGCGGATGTGCAGAATGGCGTCGTTTTCAATTTCGATTTCGAGTCCGCAGATTGCCTCGCACAGATGACATGCGCGGTGAACCGTTCTGGTTGCTGCTTGCGCCATGGTAGCGGGGGTGCTCCTGCCAATTCCCAGTCAGATCGCAAGAGTTGCATACCCGGCAGGCGCATAACAAGTCATTCCGCCCCAACCTTGGCGGGGCAAAGAAAAAGGCCCCGATGGCACGCTGCCACCGGGGCCGGAGGAATTGCGTTTTTTGCTCTATCCAGCCTAGTAAGCGTACTTGGCCGATACGATAAAGCGGGTCATGTCGCCATCGAGTCCGTTCTCGAGCTCGCGGCTGGCATACATGAATTCTGCGCCGACCGTCATTTTCGGAATCGGATCGAACAGCAGGTTTACATGCACGCTGTAGTGTTCCTTGTTCACGCCACCGCCAGTCAGGCTATCGTCATTGTCAATCGACAGACCACCGACCGTGAAGTTCGAACGCCAGCTTCCGGTCCAGAAGTGACGGTAGGATACGTAGCCCGCCATTTGCTCGATCGTCTCGAGGCTTCCGCCTTCGTCAAGCACTGCACCGTTTGCAGCGTTCAGTGCCAGGTAGCGGCCAATGCCGTCGCCGTAGTTGACCATCCAGCGGATGTCGTCTTTTTCGAAGACATTGAACTTACCGGATACCGACAAGCCATAGCCGATTTCGTCCTCGTCGAGGTCCTGATCCGTATCTTCGATATTTAGCTGACGCAGCAATCCGGCAAAGGCAATATGACCCCAGTCACCGGTCCAGTTGTAGCGCGCTACGAAGTCGGGCAGCAGGTTGTCGTCCGAGTTGATTCGCGACCCGCCACCAAACGGCGTAATTGTCGACTCGGGATTCTCGAGAGCGAACTGCCACGGGCCGGTGGTGTAGCGAACCAGTGCCTGGCGCACAAAGATCGTGCCCTCGGTCGGGCCAATGAAGTCGAGGTTTTCGACGAACGCGCCCAGATTCTGGAAAGTCGACCAGGTCTGGCCCACATCCCATCCGTCATAGGAAATCAGCGCATGGCGCAGACGCGGCTGATACGAGTTGCTGATACGCTCATCGCCCTCGGAACCGGTGAAGAAGTCCATTTCCAGCAGGGTCTTCACTTCCTTGCCGTTTGGAAGTTCGTGCCGGCTCTTGAAGTTGACGCGGGTTTCACGGGCCTGCATGTCGACCTGTGCATCCTTGTCGGGAGCATCGACCGGAACCAGTGACGGCACGTAGAACTGCCGCATCAGGTTGTCTTCTGACACTGAACCGTCGTTGTATTTGCTGACGAACGTATCGAACTTGACATAGCCGCCGAACTGATAGTCGTTCCACGGTTCGTCGTCAACGACTTCTGTGACTTTCTGTTCGACCGTTGCCGTGCGGGATTCGACAGTGGCCAGTTCCTGTCGCTGGGTGTTTTGACCGTTGGCCAGTTGTCTGACCAACGCCTCCAGTTCGGCAACACGTGCTTCTAGCTGTTGTACCTCCTGATCACTGGCGGCAGTAGCGGAACCACTCCAGACCGCCAGCATGGCAGTCAGAATGGCAACGAGTGGCCCACGTAGTGAGCGATTTCTTTGTTCAGACATATCTCCTCCCTCGTCCGGAAGATTGACGGGCTGGATCATGGTGGGCGATGCAATTGGCGCTGTGTATTAGCCATTGGTCTAAGTTATCCGCAGCGGGTCGACCAAGGTCTAATTGGCGAATCCGCAAGGCGCGACGAGACTTTCGGTTCGAGCGGCAAACTGCCGGTGGCTCACGGCCCGGCTGAGGGCTGCGTGGTAAAGCAATCCTGAAACAGACGGGAGCGAATGGTATGGACATCAAGGTTTATCCGGTGCCCGACAGTCTCGCCGGCACGGCGCACATCGACGCATCGAAATATGAGGAAATGTATCGCCGGTCGGTGGAGGACAACGAAGGTTTCTGGCGCGAGGCTGGGGCCCGCGTGGACTGGATAAAACCATTTAGCGAAGTCAAAGACGTATCTTTCGAGCGCGACGACCTGCATATCCGCTGGTACGCGGACGGCAGTCTCAATGTTTGCTACAACTGCGTTGATCGCCACCTTCCGGAGAAAGCCGACCAGACGGCGATTATCTGGGAGGGCGATGACCCTTCCCGCGATGAGCGTATCAGTTACGGCCAGTTGTATGAAAAGGTCTGCGTATTTGCCAACGCACTGAAAGAGCTCGGCGTGAAAAAGGGCGACCGGGTTACGATTTATATGCCGATGATTCCGGAAGCGGCGATTTCCATGCTCGCCTGCGCCCGAATCGGCGCAATTCATTCAGTGGTTTTCGGCGGCTTCTCTCCGGACGCCCTTGCCGGACGCATTATCGATTGCGAGTCGACAGTGGTCGTGACCGCCGACGAGGGTCTGCGTGGCGGACGTACCGTTCCGCTGAAAAAGAACGTCGACGAGGCTGCGCTCAAGCCCGGCGTTACCTCGTTGCAGAAAGTGCTCGTCGTGCGCAATACCGGCGGCGCCATCGACATGGAGGACGGGCGCGATGTCTGGTTCCATGAAATGGCAACGGGCCTGGCGAAGGAATGTCCGGTCGAGGAGATGAATGCGGAAGATCCGCTGTTCATCCTCTACACCTCCGGATCAACGGGTCAGCCAAAGGGTGTTTTGCATACAACGGGCGGGTACCTGGTATACGCGGCAATGACCCATGAGTACGTCTTCGATTATCACCCTGGCGACATCTATTGGTGTACCGCGGACGTGGGCTGGGTAACCGGTCATAGTTATATCGTGTACGGGCCGTTGGCGAATGGCGCTACCACGCTCATGTTCGAGGGTGTCCCTAATTACCCGGACTTTAGCCGCTTCTGGCAGGTATGCGACAAGCACAAAGTCAATATCTGCTATACCGCGCCGACCGCAATCCGGGCCCTGATGCGCCACGGTGACGATCCGGTCAAGGCAACCTCACGCAAGAGTCTGCGCCTGCTCGGTTCGGTTGGCGAGCCCATCAACCCGGAAGCCTGGGAGTGGTATTACCACGTCGTTGGCGACGGGCGTTGCCCGATTGTCGACACCTGGTGGCAGACCGAAACCGGCGGAATACTCATTACGCCTTTACCGGGCGCAACCGCGCTCAAACCAGGTTCAGCTACACGACCGTTTTTCGGGGTTCAGCCTGCGCTCGTCGACGGCGAAGGTATCCGTCTCGAGGGCGCGAACGAGGGGAACCTGGTGCTGCTCGATAGCTGGCCGGGACAGATGCGCACGGTTTACGGTGACCACAAGCGTTTTGTGGATACCTATTTCAGCACATTCCCGGGCACTTACTTTACCGGTGACGGTGCGCGTCGCGACGAGGATGGCTATTACTGGATTACCGGTCGTGTCGATGATGTGTTGAATGTTTCCGGTCACCGCATGGGAACCGCCGAAATAGAGAGTGCGCTGGTTGCTCATGATGCCGTGTCGGAGGCGGCAGTCGTAGGATATCCGCATGACGTCAAGGGGCAGGGGATCTACGTTTATGTGACTCTTAAAGACGGGTATTCGCCCTCCGATGAATTGCACAAGGAGCTGCGGCAATGGGTTCGAAAGGAGATCGGGCCGATCGCGACTCCCGATCTCATACAGTGGGCGCCGGGTCTGCCGAAGACACGTTCCGGCAAGATCATGCGGCGGATTTTGCGCAAGGTGGCGGCGAACGAGTTCGACAACCTTGGCGATACCTCGACGCTTGCCGAACCCGAGGTCGTTGAGCAGCTTATCGACAATCGCCAAAATCGCTGATCGATAAAAGGTGGCCAGATGAATCTGGCAGACAAAATAATTATCGCGGACGACCACCCGCTTTTTCGCGAGGCGTTACGCCAGGCGGTAGAGCGGGTTTGTCCGGGGTGCGAAATTGTTGAGGCTGAGGACCTTACCAGTCTGCAGGCGGTGACCGATGCCCACCCGAACGCAGATCTGCTGTTGCTGGATTTGCACATGCCGGGTGTAAACGGATTCAGCGGTCTCATTTACGTGCGTTCGCACCAGGCAACGCTACCAACGGTCGTGGTCTCCGCGCTGGAGGAGACCTGGGTGATCCAGCGGGCACGCGGTCACGGTGCCGCGGGTTTTATTCCGAAGTCGGCACCGGTGCGGGTAATTGCCGAAGCAATGCAGACGGTCCTCGAGGGCGAAAGGTGGTTTCCTCCCGGCACCGAGGGCGGGGCGCTCGATCCACTCGAGAGCGACATTGCGGAGCGAATCGCGCAGCTTACACCGCAGCAATTCCGGGTATTGATGTTGCTCTCGGAAGGCTTGCTGAACAAACAGATCGCGTTCGAGATGTCGGTATCGGAAGCGACGGTGAAGGCGCATGTGACCGCGATCATGAAAAAGCTCAAGGTCAACAACCGCACCCAGGCCGTTCTCGAGGCCGCGCGACTGACGGTCAAACCGCCGAAACTGGACCCCGCGACGCTCGAACAGGCCTGATTCAGGCTGCGGCGCGGGTTCTGAGCAGACTGTCGAGGGTTGCGCGCAGTGCCGCCGGTTTTACGGGTTTTCGCAACAAGGGATATCCGAGCGTTTTCGCCTGCAGCCTCAGTTCCTCGGAATGATCGGCGGTAATTACCGCACCGGGTATGTCGCTGCGCCAGTGCGCGCGCAATTCACCCATCAGATCCAGCCCGTTTTCGCCATGATCGAGATGGTAATCCACGAGCATTGCCGCAGGTGGGTCCTCTCCCTCGAACAGTTTCCGCGCTTCGTCCAGCGATGCCGCCATCAATGGCACGCTGCCCCAGCGGCCTAGCAGGGCCGCCATTCCGTTCAGCACTTCAGGCTGGTTGTCGACACACAAGATGCGGGCGCCTTCCAGTCGTGTACCCGCGATGTACCCGGTTGTCACCGGCGGGCGGGTGACCTTCTCCGACTCGGTCGCTGCGGGTACCGTGACGGAAAACATGCTGCCGCGGCCATGGCGTGACCGGACGTCGATCGAATGGCCCAGCATTCCGGCGATGCGCTCGACGATGGCGAGCCCCAGTCCCAGTCCCTTGTCCTTGCTGCCAGCGCTTTCAATCCGGTGGAATTCGACAAAAATCGCAGCGAGGTTGTGTTCCGCGATGCCGCAGCCCGTATCCCACACCTGGATCTCTATGTTGTCCCCGCGGCGGCGGCAGCCAAGCAGCACCCCGCCGGCGGGAGTGTAGCGGATGGCGTTTACAAGCAGGTTCTGCAGAATTCGCCGCAATAGCTGGCGATCGCTGCGGACAACCTCGTTTTTGACATGTAAGCGGATACGCAGGCCCCGTTCTTCGGCCAGCGGGGCGAATTGCTCGCGCAGTGCCGGTAATAATTCTCCGAGGTGGACTGCCTCGTATTCAGGCACGAGTGCATCGGAATCGAGTTTCGAGATGTCGAGCAAAGCGCCCAGCAAATCCTCCGCGGCGCCAAGGCTTCCATCGATCTGTCGCACCAGACGGCGATGCGCCAGCTCGAGTTCGTCCTCCTGGTCCGACAGAACCGACGTAAACAGGCGTGCCGCATTCAGCGGTTGCAACAGGTCGTGTGTCGCCGCGGCGAGGAACCGGGTTTTACTGACGTTGGCCTGTTCCGCATCGGCTTTTGCTGCCCGCAGCGCGGTCATGGCATGAGTAAGATCCTTGGTGCGCTCGTCGACCCGCTGTTCGAGTTCGGCCTTGGCTTCGCGTAACGCGAGTTCGGCGCGGCGGCGTCCCGAGATGTCCTGAAACATGCCGTAGAATCCAGGCACGGTGCCGTCTTCATCGTGTTCCGGAATGTAGGTGCCGAGCGCATAGAAATTACTGCCGTCCGCTGCCTCCAGCTCCAGTTCGAAATCCTGCCTCTGGCCGCGCAAAGCGGCCTCCATGTAGCCGGTGCGCTGCAGCAGCTGTCTCTGGGTCAGCACGTCCTCGATTCGCTTGCCAACAATGTCCTGCATCGGGATTCCGGCGAATTGCAGGTAAGCTTTGTTGGCAAACCGATAGCGGCCCTCGCGGTCCACGTAGGCGAGCATCAGCGGCGCATTGTCCGTGTACAGGCGTATGCTGCGTTCGCTCTCGCGCAGTGCGGTCTCGACGTTTTTGTAATCGGTGATATCGGTATAGGTCGTTACATATCCGCCGCCGACCATCGGCTTGCCGCGAATCTCGAGAACTCTGTCGTCCTCGTAAATACGCTCGTGACGGTAAGTATGACCCTTTTGCATGTGTTCGATTCGTTTCTTGACCTCTTCACGCACCGCGCCAGATCCCAGCAGGCCGCGTTCGGCATTGAACTGGATCAGTTCAGCCACCGGCTTGCCGAGGTATACCAGCCCATCCGGGTAACGGAGCAGTTCGAGATACCGTTTGTTCCAGCCGACCAGGCGCAGATCTTTGTCGACGACGCTAACGCCCTGGCTGATATTCTCGAGGGTCGATTCGAGTAATTCGCGGTTGAATTTCAGCGCCTGGCTGGTCTGGTCGAGGAGGGTCACAACGTCGCCGAGTTCCATGCCGGTTTTGCGCAGTGCGGTGGTCATTACGACACGTGCCGAGGCCGCGCCGATCGAACCGGCCAGAAGGCGCTCGGTGAACTGGACGAGTTGCGGCTTGGCCTGGGCGCTGCTGTCGCGTGGCAACCCGTGCTCCACGCGATAGCGCGCAAACGCACGCTCACTGTTGTGCGCCCCGATAAAGCGTTCCGCTAGCGCGGCCAGATCGCCGATCGTAACCAGTCGTTGCTGGCGAAGGGAGAGTCCCGGTGCGCGGCGCCCGGGCACATCCATGAATGCGACCGCCTGCAATTCCTCGCGCACCGATTGCCGCGTTGTCATCGATCCGATTACAAGTGCTGCAATGTTCGCCGCGAGAGACCAGAAAACGCCGTGCGCCATTGCCGGCCAGTCGCCGCTACCGAACAACGCCTCCGGCCGCAGCCAGTCGATGCCGAGCGGTCCGGAGTCAATCCAGCCGACGTCGAGCCCCGCGGACCTGGCAAGCGTTGGGATGAGCAGGGTGTAAGCCCACACCAGGAAGCCGGCAACCAATCCACTCATGGCGCCGCCACGATTCGCCCCTGCCCAGTAAACCCCGGCTACCAGCGGGGGTGCAAACTGCGACGCGGCGGCGAATGACAACAGCCCAATCGAGGCCAACGCAGAACTCTCTGCGGTGAGGCGGTAGTAGGTGTAAGCGACGAGCGCAATCAACACGATTGTGATGCGCCGGGTGTTCAGCAATACCGCACTGTAGTCGCGTCCAGTGGCGTTGTTACGTGTTTGATTGCGCAGTATCAACGGCAATACGATCTCGTTACTGACCATGGTTGCCAGCGCAACGCTCGCGACAATGACCATACCGGTCGCGGCGGAAAACCCGCCGAGAAAAGCCAGTAACGATAAAAGGCTCTGATCGTAAAACGCCGGCAGGGCGAGAACGAATGTGTCGGCATTGATATCCGGATTGGCAAAGGTAAGCCGGCCGGCGAGAGCGATAGGCATTACGAATGCGGTGATCACTACGAGATAAAGCGGAAACGCCCAGCGCGCGACCCGCAGGTCGCTGGTGCCGCCGCACTCCACGACGCCGACATGAAACTGTCGCGGCAGGCACAGAATTGCCGCCATTGCGATTACCGTCTGGGCGAGGAACGTCGCGGCGCCGATATCACTGCTGAATGTCGTGCTCAGGCGCGGGTCCGTGACGGTTCTGGCGAGCATATCGCCGAAACCGTCGAAAACGCCATAAATGGCGTACAGGCCGACCGCGGCGAAAGCCAGCAACTTGACCACTGATTCGAAGGCAATGGCCAGCATCATGCCGCGGTGATGCTCGGTTGCGTCGAGCTGGCGGGTCCCGAACAGGATCGAAAACAGGGCAAGCGCCAGTGCGGCATAGAGCGCGAGGCTGGCCCATCCGCTGTCGTCAGGAAGATTTTGGCCATCGGTCAGAACCGAGTAGCTCATCACGACGGCCTTCAGTTGCAGTGCGATGTAGGGGACGGTACCGATGACCGCCATGACCGTGACCAGCACGGCGATGCTGTGGGCCCGGCCATAGCGCGCCGCAACGAAGTCCGCGATGGACGTCAGATTCTGGCGCTTGCTGATATTGACGATCCGGTGGAGCAGATCGAAACCGAAAATGAAAACAAGGATCGGCCCAAGATAAATTGGCAGGAATTGCCAGCCACTGGAGGCCGCGGTGCCGACCGCTCCGTAAAATGTCCAGGAAGTGCAGTACACCGCCAGGGTCAGACTATAGATCAGTGCTCTGCCGAGGGACCGGCCTCTGACTCCGCGGCTCGCGCGCCTGTCGCCGAAATAGGCGATGCCGAACAATATCCCCACATAACCGAGGGATAGCGCAAGTAGAAGTGCTGCACTGAGCAATGTGCTCCCCCGAGGCCGCCGTGAAGGCCTGTAATACCATGGTCTAATACGCCCCGGCAAGCTCTGATTTCGGCGTGCTCAGATGACGCAAGCTGCTGAATTAGACAACAAAAGATCCGCGCCGAGTCCTTCGTCCACCTGCTCCTGTCATCCTGTCTGATTCGACTAAAGTAGGGCTTAGTTGACGCCCGGCCTTTGGTAGATTTAGTGCGCCTGTGAATCTGGTAAGCGGGGAGAGGAGAGGTCCTAATGATCACAAAAGATAATCGTGCGGCCTACTGGAAAGACAATCTGCGCCTGGTGACAATCTGTCTCGTCATCTGGTTCGTAGTGTCTTACCTGTTCGGCATCGTGCTTGCGGAGCCATTAAACAGCATTCGTCTGGGGGGTTACAAACTCGGATTCTGGTTCGCGCAGCAGGGGTCCATCTATGTCTTCGTCGTACTGATTTTCTTCTACGCGAGACAGATGAACAAACTCGATCAAAAATACGACGTTCACGAGGATTAAGGGGAAAATCATGGAACTTAAAACTATGACCTATATCGTCGTGGGCCTTACGTTTCTGGTCTATATCGGTATAGCTATCTGGTCACGCGCATCTACCACCGGCGAGTTCTACGTGGCCGGCAAGGGCATCCACCCTGTCGCCAACGGTATGGCGACGGCCGCCGACTGGATGTCCGCGGCGTCGTTTATTTCCATGGCGGGTCTGATCGCCTTCCTGGGGTACGGCGGCTCCGTATTCCTGATGGGCTGGACCGGTGGCTACGTGTTGCTGGCGATGTTACTCGCGCCCTATTTGCGCAAGTTCGGCAAGTTCACGGTGCCGGAATTTGTCGGTGAAAGATACTATTCGCAAACCGCGCGCATCGTGGCCGTCATTTGCCTGATCGTCGCCTCGATTACCTACGTAATCGGACAGATGAAAGGCATCGGTGTGGCATTCTCACGGTTTATGGAAGTCGAATTCGCGACCGGTCTCTTTACCGGTATGGGAATCGTGTTTATCTACGCAGTTCTGGGCGGAATGAAAGGCATCACTTATACTCAGATCGCACAATATTGTGTCCTGATTTTCGCTTATACGATTCCCGCGATTTTCATCTCCCTGCAATTGACCGGAAACCCGATACCGCAGCTTGGTCTTGGCAGCACGATGGCCGACGGAACGTATCTGCTGGATAAACTCGACTTGATCGTGACCGATCTCGGGTTCCGCGAATATACGACATCGTCCAACGGCAATATGCTGAACATGTTCCTTTACACGCTGTCGCTGATGATCGGAACCGCTGGATTGCCCCACGTCATCATTCGATTCTTCACGGTGCCGAAAGTGCGCGACGCGCGCTACTCGGCCGGTTGGGCGTTGGTATTCATCGCCATTCTCTACACCACCGCACCTGCCGTTGGCGCGATGGCGCGGCTGAATCTGACCAATACCATTCAGACTGGCGACGTTGGCTCTGCGGCCGGCAACCTGGTTGCCGACGAGCGCCCGGACTGGATGAAGCGCTGGGAGACCACCGGCCTGCTGGCCTACGAGGACAAGAACGGCGATGGGCGGATCCAGTATTACAATGACGCCAACGCCGATTTTGTCACCAAGGCCGAGGGCTGGGGCTGGCAAGGCAACGAGATGACCAAGGTCGACCGCGACATCATGGTGCTCGCCAATCCGGAGATTGCGAGCCTGCCCAACTGGGTGATCGCGCTGGTGGCAGCAGGCGGCATCGCTGCGGCACTGTCGACCGCGGCCGGGTTGCTGCTGGCCATATCGTCGGCTATTTCGCACGATCTTCTTAAAGGCGTGTTCATGCCGCAAATCTCCGAGAAGAACGAGCTTATGGCCAGTCGTATTGCGATGGCGTTCGCGATTGTGCTGGCAGGCTGGCTCGGATTGAATCCGCCCGGCTTTGCGGCACAGGTTGTGGCTCTGGCATTTGGTCTCGCAGCCTCGTCGATATTCCCGGCGCTAATGATGGGCATATTCGACAAGCGCGCAAACAGCACCGGTGCGATTGCCGGCATGCTGTCGGGACTTAGCGCCACGCTGCTTTACATCTTCTGGTTCAAGGGCTGGTTCTTCGTGCCCGGGACCGAGATGGCGGCCAACACGCCCGATAACTGGCTGTTTGGTATTTCGCCGGAAGCGTTCGGCGCAGTGGGCGCGCTGATCAACTTCGCCGTCGCTTACGCGGTGTCGCGTGCGACCGCGCCACCGCCGGAACACATCCAGCACCTCGTCGAGGACATCCGGGTCCCGCGTGGCGCCGGAGCTGGGGCGGCACACTAACGAAGAAAGTCAGGTGCACTACCGGGGCCACCCTTTGCGGTGGCCCCTTTTTTTCCGGAATATGATGCGCAAAGGCTGACAACACGGGAGCGCGGCCGGCGATGATCGAATTACCTGAAATCACCGATTTCATGACTTCACACCGTCCCTTCGACGCGTTGTCGGACGAGGAAATCGCGCGCACTGTCCGCGCGGTGGAAATCGAGTACTTTCGCCGCGGTGCGGAGATTCTCGCGGCAGAATCGGACAACAATGAGTTGCATATGATCCGCAACGGGGCGGTGGAGCTGCATGACAGCGAGGACGAACTGGTGGCCCGGTTGGGTGAGGGCGACTATTTCGGTTACATCTCTCTACTGAGCGGGCGCCCGGTACGCTACCGGGTCAACGCGCTGGAAGACACTATCATTTATCATTTGCCGGGCGCCGCATTCAACAAGCTGCGCCATGCGAATCCGCAATTCGATCAGTACTTCACCGAGGCCTTCGCTGAGCGGCTGCAGACCTATGTCGACGAGCGCCTGGTCGGGGAGGTGGCGACGACGCGTCTGCGTCAGCTGGTGCAGCGTGAGCCGGTTGTCGTGGCGCCGGACGCGAGCATCGCCGATGCGGCTACCCGCATGGCCGAGAAAAGAGTGTCGGCATTACTTATCTGTGACAACGAAGCGCTGGCCGGAATCGTGACGGACCGTGACTTGAGGAACCGTGTTGTCGCCGCTCGCAGAGCTTATGAGGACCCGATCTCAACGGTCATGACGCCGCAGCCAATGACGCTGGATGCCGAAGAGATGCTGGCTGACGCACTGCTGACGATGATGCGCTCGAACATCCACCATCTCCCGGTAACGAGTGAGGGTCAACCTGTTGGCATGGTCTCTCTTGCCGACCTGCTGCGGGCCGAGTCAGAGCATCCGATTTACATGATTGGGGATGTTCTGAAACAACCCGACCCGCAGAGCATCGCCAACGTCTGCCATAATCTCCCCAGTCTTTTTTTACGGATGATCGACGCCGATGCCACGGCCGACCAGGTCGGCAAGGTCGTGACGGCCGTTACCGACTCGGTAACGAAGCGCCTGCTAATGCTCGGCGAGCAGCAGCTTGGAACCCCGCCGGTGCCTTATGCGTGGCTGGCGCTCGGCTCTCAGGCGCGCCAGGAACAAACGGTCAAGACCGATCAGGACAACGCCATCATCATGTCCGATGAGGCGACCGACGATGACCGGAAGTACTTCGAGGAACTGGCCCGCTTCGTATCGGACGGGCTCGCCCTGAGCGGTTATCCGTATTGCCCCGGCAATGTCATGGCGACCAATGAAAAATGGCTGCAGCCATTGCGGGTATGGAAGCGCTATTTTGATGGCTGGATGACGGAGCCTGAGCCCAAGGCGCTAATGTATGCCGATATATTCTTCGATTTGCGTTTCTCCTATGGCGAGGAGTCCCTGGTGGATGAGCTCAAGGGGTGGGTCAGCGAACTGGCGCGGCAAAACAGGATATTTCATGCCATGATGGCGCGCAATGCGATGACGTTTACACCACCGCTCGGATTTTTCCGCCAGTTCGTGCTCGAGCGCGGCGGCGAGCATAAAGAAACGCTGAACCTG
>Ga0102956_1000625_pt1 | contig 12549 bp, 14 predicted proteins | sample SalPonF2_A_D2_MG_FD_84515 | JGI IMG/M metagenome (GOLD analysis project Ga0102956, IMG submission 84515) | Salt pond soil microbial communities from South San Francisco under conditions of wetland restoration - Salt Pond MetaG SF2_A_D2_MG ...
ATGGCCCGGTCCGACAAACCTTTATTTCTTAAAGGATCAAGATCTCTTTTCTCATCCATTCGATTGGGATACAAGGTGAGGTGTTGGGCCAGCCTGCACAGGAAAACCTCCGCATCAGTCAGATCAACGTGATTGAAATCTTTACTTAATCGGTCCACTTTTTCCGAGTCTTTCCAGTAATGATTGAGAGCTTCGCCATGATGTTTAATGCAGTATTCACATTCGTTTTGGGCTGAAACTACAACTGCCATCATTTCACGCTGCGCCCTGCTTAGTGGTGACTTGCTGAACATTATGGACATGTACAGATCCATATGAGTAGTGATAGTGTCCGGGTTCAGGCTCTGAATCTTGTGAATCGATGCCACTTTTCCCCGTTTCCGTTCGAGTTCGATGTATATCGATTTGAGCTTACCAGAAGCATTTTCTGGTTCAATAACATTTATGTAAGCCATATTGAATGAATAAGATATATGTTGAAAAATACTTAGGATTATTAATGGATGGACGGTGATAGTAACATTTCGTACAGATAAAACAGTTTTAGGTAAGAATCAAATCTTTAAGTGCATCTATCATTCTAACAGCAAGTTAAATTTATTAATTGAACGGATACTGAATAAAGGATCTTTATGAATCTACATACTATAAATCAGTGGGTAATGGGACTATCGGCAAATTATAATGTTAATCCTTATATATTTGCGGCGATTTATGTCGGTGCCATACCTTTTTTTACAGCTTCGGTAGCCTGGATAATTCGCAATATTAAGCGGGATAAACCAATTACATTACCGGTGCTATCAACAGGATTTTGGTTCTCATCAGCCTATCTTTATTTACTCATATTTGGTGATCACGTACCTGTTTGGGTATATGTGGTTATATTTATTCTCATTGGATATGGTATTTATTCTACATATCACAAAATAGCTGCCAAAAAGGGAAAGATTCTTCAATGAAGTTTGATTACGATTTAATAGTGATAGGTGGTGGAGCGGCCGGACTTACAGCTGCCGGAATCGGGGCGAATTTCGGCGCAAAAACAATGCTGATAGAATCCAAAAAACTTGGGGGCGATTGCACGTGGTTCGGCTGTGTTCCCAGTAAAACATTGCTGCACGTATCCAAAATGGTCCGGACAATTAAAGAGGCTGGAAAATTTGGCCACCGGTCTATCGGAGAAATTGATTTTGCGTCGGTTATGAAGCATGTTCGTGATACGCGACAAGGAGTCTATGAAGAAGCGGATGAACCAAATATTTACCGTCGAATGGGCATTGAGGTAGTATTCGGGAGATCCACATTCACCGATCCCCATAAAGTACGCATTGACGGTGCTGACGCATCAAGAGAAGTTTCAGCCAGGTATTTTATCATTGCAACAGGCAGCAAACCGGCTATACCGGCTATTCGGGGACTCAGCAATGTACCCTATTATACAAATGAGACGATTTTCGAATTATCAAATCAGCCCCGAAGTATGGCTATCATCGGAGGCGGACCCATTGGAATCGAGATGGCTCAGGCTTTTCAAAATTTAGGTACGGATATCACAATTTACGGAAGGAGCAGACGAATACTCCCAAAAGATGATGAGGAACTCTCTGATATGTTGCTGAACCGCTTGGACAACGAAGGGGTCAGATTCGAGCTTGGCATATCAATTGATGAAGTTGCTTATAACGGAGCTATTAAAATTTCGGTAGAACAGGCAGGTCGGAATAAAGTATTCAAAAGTGATGCCTTGCTTGTTGCAACAGGTCGCAAGGCAAATTTTAAAGGACTGAATCTTGAAGCTGCAGGTATCAACTATTCAGCATCGGGAATTACTGTAGACGATCGCTGCCGGACAAACCTCAGACATATCTATGCCGTTGGTGATGTTACCGGCAGATACCAGTTTAGCCATATGTCGGAACATATGGCTAAGGTAGCCGCCACGAATGCCCTGCTAAAAATTCCAATGAAGATTGATAAATCTCATGTTCCATGGAGTACCTACACGGTCCCCGAGTTAGCTCATGTGGGGGCTACCGAGAAGCATCTTATAGAAAAGGGCATTTCATATGAAGTCTATCGTTTCCCATATAGCAAAATTGACCGGGCAATTACGGAAGATGCTACGGATGGACTGATCAAGGTCTTTGCAAAAAAATTAAACGGGAAAATTTTAGGAGCTTCTATTTATGGAAGACAAGCGGGCGATTTAATTAGCGAGTATGCCCTTGCGATGAGAAAAGGTATTACGCTCAGACACATAGCAGATACGATTCATCCGTATCCCACTTACGGACTTGGCGTTCGCCGTGCAGCAGATCAGTGGTATGTAAAAAATCAGTCGGAATGGATGAGTAAGCTTGTAAAAAAAGTTTATGGTTATCGCGGTAATGTGCCTGATTTGAGTGACAAGAGTAGAATCGTATGAACTACTTCTGATCGGTATTTATTCACATTCAAAGTGTAAATATAAACGGAGTAACACCTCTGGCATCATTTCAAGCCGCCAATTCTGAGTGTTGGTTTCGTTAACAGTTGTGATGAACGATTCGGGGTGGCTTCAGGGGATAGTATCTCAGGATTAGTGCTTCAAACTTCTGCCAGCTGATCGGCTTTTGCCCAGTCGTTTGCCCAGCACGGCCATGACCCGTTCGGCGTCCCTGCGCTCGTTGACAGCTATTCATTCATCGGTCATGACAGCCGATGCGTGGTCGACGGCAGGTTAAGTGGGAGCAAGGCCAGCCGGAGATGTACGGGTGATACGGTTAAAGGGCTGAAGCCCTCCATCATCCCTGGTCTTCGTCATCCCCGCCCTGAAGGACGGGGCAACTGATTTCCGGACAACGAGAAAATCTCGGTATGTATTCCAGTTGCCCCGGCATTCATGCCGGGGATGAGATAAATGCTAAAACATGACAGGGCTTCAGCCCTTTATCCATCTTCATTAAAGTGATCGTATTTTAAAAACTCATCATAGGGTACAGGCGAACTCCCGCACAAACCCTGTACTCAAAAACCTGCCATATTACTCTCCAACCACTGTTCCGTTTTCTTATCCAAATCCATTGAAAAGAAATCCCGGAGCTGACTGATCATCGTCGGATTTACCTGAATGGAGACCAGTCGCCCGTCTTTTACCGTTTCAATGAGCCCGGCATATCGCAATTCTTTAAGATGATTTGAGAGTGTTGCCTTGTTCAAATCCAGCTCATCGGCAAGGTCGGCAAACTGGCATACAGGTTCCTCGAAACTGCATTGATCTTCCCGATTTACCGTGCAGCAGTGATGGACCCGGTTCATTAACCGTTGTATTATTTGTAGACGGACCGGGTGCCCTAGTGCTTTAAATACTGTACTCAGATCTTTTTTCATATGTTTTCATTATTTTAGACGTCATAAATAGTTTATTGGTTTTAAATTTCCAAAACAAATAATCCATGACATATATCAAATCCATATTCTATTTTATCCTGGCGGGTTTATGTGAAATCGGAGGCGGTTATTTGGTATGGATATGGCTTAGGGACGGAAAACCATGGATATATGGCCTGCTTGGAATGATTATTCTGGCTGCATACGGCATCGTTCCAACTTTTCAACCGCAAAATTTCGGCAGGGTGTATGCCGCTTATGGTGGGATATTTATCGTCCTTTCTTTGTTGTGGGGATGGAAAATTAATGGAATAAAACCTGATGCGATTGATCTTATCGGTGCATTGATGGCGCTTTTAGGAGCCGCCATTATGATGTACTGGCCACGCGGAGGATAAAGCACACTTCTCTAATGCTGTCACCAAAGATTGATCGGATGAATGGATGTATGAGTGAATGAATCAGATTCCTCCCAATCAGTCATTCAACCATAATCCCCAAACTTTTCACAAGTGCAAATCCTTTGACAATATTTGATTGTGGTAAAATGATTTATTATGTTTTAATAGTTTTAAAATTATAAAACTATTAAAACATAAAACCATGAGCACACAAGCTATCACACAAAATATTTATGCAAAACGAGGATTTCTCTATGGGTTACTGGCCACACTGATCATGTCTGTAATTATGTTGATTGGTATGGGTAGCGGAGTCAGTCCTATGCCGGCGCCCATACCTTTGGCTATAGCCAAAGCAATTCTGGGCAGCGTTCCCAAACCTTTACTCATGGGTTTTGCCATTGTTACCCACTTTGGGTACGGATCGGTTGGCGGAATCATACTATATCTGATCGTAAAAGACCACGGAACGTTCTGGCACGGTTTCGGATGGGGCGTATTGCTCTGGTTAATTATGGAACTGATTGTGCTGCCTTTGCTTGGCTGGGGAGCCTTCGGAACGAACATCACCCCAAAAATAGCTGTGGCGACACTGGTTTTGCACTTGATCTATGGCAGTATTTTGGGCTGGGGACTGGCACGCAAAGCACCAATACAACCCGAAACAGAATTATAATAAAATGTAAGGAATAGTTATGAAAACGCTGAAAGCGAACGAAGTTCGACAAAAGTTACACTCTGACGGAGATACCATACTAATTAACGCCCTTGGCAGGGAGAGCTTCAAAGCCAAGCATATTCCCGGGTCGATAAATATTCCGGCTGATGAAATCGAAGACCAGGCCAAACAGGTCTTACCGGATAAGAATCAGGAGATTATCGTTTATTGTGCCAGTCCGGGTTGCCCTGCTTCACCGCAAGCTGCGCAAAAACTGACCGATCTGGAGTATCACAATGTGTACGATTTTGAAGCCGGACTCACAGGCTGGCTGAATGAGGGATATGAACTCGTCCGAAGTGAGTAATCCCACTAATGTTGTCTCTGGAATTCGAAGCGAACTGTGCCGTAATGGCTTAATACATATCAAAATAGAAAATCGTTAATCCTTGTTCGTAATATTTTTTGGTCAACTTTTTTCATTTCTTATGCTAATGCCATACATAGTTGAGAATTAGGATAAAAAAATGTTCAGACTTAATACAAAACTCCCCGGTATCTTATTGATCGGATTGAGCCTGTCGCGAGGAACAAAAAATAATTGACCGGGGACGAGCGTGAGTGAAATCGGTATCAAAAGGAGTATAGGATGGGAATCACTATTCATTATCATGGAAGAATCAACGACCATGCCGCTGTCGATATACTTGCAGAGGAGGTTGAGGATCTTGCTCATGAACTGGGCTGGGACTCACAGCGATGGAATGAGGACTGGGCGAAACCCAATACCGCAGCAATTTCTCACAAGCATGGGATACCGCATATAACGGGTCACCTTCCACTCAGGGGACTTCACCTGATTCCTCACAAAAATTCCGAACCGGTCTGGCTGACATTCACTTCCGAAGGGTACCTCGTGGATACTATGGGTATGGTCCTCATAGCAGAGGGGGAAGCAAAACCGGAGGATGTGTGGGTTGGCACCAAAACCCAGTTTGCACCGATCGAAACGCATATTATTGTCATCAAGCTGCTCAAATATCTCAAGAAAAGATATATCCTAAATTTGGAGGTACACGATGAGGGTGGCTATTGGGATACCGGTGATATCAATGAATTAAAACGCAGATTTAATACGATTAATCGTAGCATGGATATACTTGAAGATGCCCTGGACAAAATGCCCTTAATCAACACAAATCATTCAGTGAAAGATCTTGCCGATATGATTGAAGAAATGCTCAAAAAGAAATTTGGACGCTGATTTGAAGGGCTAAAGCCCTGGTTAGAAGCGACTCTCTTCATCCCGCCGGCATAAATGCCGGGGCAACTGGAAAACATACCGAGATTTTATCCAACCTCTGGAAATCAATTGCCCCGTCCTTAAGGGCGGGGATAACGGAGACCCGTGGACAATGGAGGGCTTCAGCCCTTTATCCATCTTCATTAAAGTGATAATATTTTAAAAACTCATCATATTCTTCCCGGAATGATTTTATCCGGTGATGCTCTTCCTGTTTGTCGATATATTTGTTCACCACATCGAAATGAGACCGGCTTACCGAAACAGCAAAATATTCATCCTGCCATCCGAATTTTTCATTCCACTCTAAATTTCTATTCGCCCAAAATGAGGACTCTCCCTTGATAAGATTCATCAGAGTGGCAATACACTGATCTGCCGACATGGAAATGAAGCAATGCAGATGATCTTTCCAGCCGTTTACATTGATGATATGAATGTTTTTAGATGGAGCGTACTCTTTGATGTGTTTACATAATGCATCTTTGTTTTCTTTGCTCATCATTGGCTTCCGGTCTTTGGTGGCCCAGACACAATGGATCAATATTCTTACATATGGCATAACAAGTTGATTTGAAGGGCTAAAGCCCTGGTTAGTAGCGACTCTCTTCATCCCCGGCATAAATGCCGGGGCAACTGGAAAACATACCGAGATTTTATCCAACCTCCGGGAATCAGTTGCCCCGACCTTCAGATCGGGGACAAGAAAAGCCCGGAAACACGGAGGGCTTCAGCCCTTTACATACATAGACACTTGAAAAGTGGATTCCTTACAATTTTTTCATCCATCTTGCGCGGCCGGTTGGCCCACACTTCTCACCGCATCAAAAAACAAGGAGGCCCGGCCCCAGAGTGAGTTGACAAAAATAGCTGTTACACTCGTAGCCATTGCCACCATGGCCCACACCGGATAAATAAGTCCGGTTGCGGCCAGCGGAATTCCAATGCCATTAAACAGGAAAGCCAGCGATACATTCTGCACCATCTTCCGGTACCCGCGCCGGCTGATATGCCAGGCTTCGGGCAGAAGGGATAATTGCTCAGCCATAATGATAATATCAGCCGATTCGATGGCGATGTCGGTCCCGGCGCCCATGGCAATGCCCACGTCGGCCTGCATCAGAGAAGGAGCGTCGTTGATGCCATCGCCCACCATCGCTACGTGTCCGTTTTTTTGAAGCGTTCTGATAATCTCCGCTTTTCCATCCGGCAAAATACCGGCATGGATATCTTCGATGCCGGCTTGTTGGGCAATGGCTCTGGCGGTACGTTCATTATCTCCGGTAAGCAGCACCGTACGAATACCTTCCTCTTTCAAAGCCTGAACGGCTTCGACGGCATCCGGTTTCAGGGGATCGCCCAAGGCAATATACCCTTTAAACTGTCCATCAACTGCGACCACAATAACGGTATTGCCTTCCGATTCACGTTTCCGAATCTCTTCTTCCCACTTTGAGGTATCTATACCATTTTCTTTCATGAAGCGTGGACTACCCACTAAAACCGAACGTCCCTCAATCATTGCCCGGATTCCTTTACCCGTTACGGATTCAAAATCATTCACTTCCGGAATTTCTCTCATCCGGTTAAGTGCTTCAGAGACTATTGCCTGCCCAAGAGGATGCTCCGAGGCTGCTTCAGCAGAACCGGCCATGCGAAGCAGTTCTTCTTCACTCGTATCCATAGTTTGGATCCTGGTAATTTCGGGTTTCCCTTTGGTCAGGGTACCCGTTTTATCCAGAACGGCCGTTTTTACCAACCGTAGTGTCTGAAACGCTTCGCCGGTTCGCATAAGGATTCCTTTCCCGGCCGCCTCGCCTGAACCACGGACGATCGAAAGCGGGGCGGAGATACCGACCGCACACGGATAGCCCATCACCAGCACACTCAACCCGGCAAAGACGGCCCGCTGGATATCGGCTGTTCCTGCAACCAGCAATGTTCCCAGCGCCCATCCGGCAATGGCCAGTGATGCAATGATGAGAACGGCGGGCGTATAGATGCGCAGAACCCTATCTACCAGATGCAAAAGTCCGGGTTTTAAGGCACGGGCATCCTCAACATGGCGGACGATCTGTTGGAGGAAACTTTCTTCACCCACCGCCGTTACTTCGACCAGCAACGTCCCGGTCTGATTGACCGAACCGCCCACGACGGCATCACCGGTCGTCTTTTCAACAGGCACCGGTTCTCCTGTAACCAGTGATTCATCCACCCCGGAATGTCCCTCAACAACCTCGCCATCCACCGGCACCCGTTCACCGGGACGAATACGCACCCGGTCGCCTTTCTTCACTTCTCCAAGTGGAACGGTTTCATCTTTTCCGTTTCGAACTATCCGGGCCAAATCAGCCTGGAGGTCCAGCAGTTTCTTCACCGCCTGGGAACTGCGGGTCTTTACAATCAATGCCAGCCACTCTGAGAAAATATGATAGGTCAGCACCATCACCGAAACGGCGAAAAAAGCGGCTGTCGGATATCCGGGAAGGGATGTCGAAAGCCCGATGATGCCTCCCGCAATGCCTGCAAAAGTGCCGATCTCCACCAACACGTGCTGATTCAGAATGCCGCGGCGCACGGTCTGCCATGCCATGAGCAGGATGTGTTTGCCGAGGCCAGAAACCAGGATCAGAGCAAACAGGGCTACAATCCAGGGGGTAAGATTCCCGAGAATACCACTGCTTCGCAACCAGAATAATGCGGCACCGGCGACGGCAAGTCCGGCCGCCCCTCCAACGGCTTTCCGGAAGCCCCTGCCACGCAACACCAGGAATCCAAAGGCTACCAGACTCACATAAACAAGTGCCGAGAGAATAATCGAACCCATTCCAACCGGATTGACAATCAAGGCAATAGATGCCAGACTCAACCCAACAGCCGCCAGAAACCGCCGTCCTTCCCTGTCCAGTTCGGCTTCCTCTTCTTCGTAAGGACGCACTTTCCGCGGATCAGAGATCGTATAGCCTATATCCATGAGCGTCTGCATCAAGTCGCCGGACGCAATAACCGACGGGTCGTATTCAACCAGCGCCTGCTCATGGGTCAGGCTGACGGCCACTTTATCCACACCGTTTTGCCCGCCCAGCGCTTTTTCAATGGTACCGGTGCAAAGCGAGCAGTGCAATCCGCCGATACGCGCCCGGATGCGGCGGTGACCCGGTTGAGCGGAGGGTTCCTCACTCCAGGGAGTTGCTTCGTGTTTGTTGTTTTGTGAAATGGATTTTTCGATTGTTTCCATAATGATTGATGGTGGTTAGTGGTCAGTAGTCCGTTGTTGGTTGTTTGTTAAATGGTTGCATGTGACGGTTAACAATGAATGATTGAATGGATAAATGGTGATCATTCAACCATTCATTCCTCCCATTATTCCACCATTCCATTATTCCCACCCGGTTCCATTGCTTTCAGGATCGGGCATTGATCAGCCGGAACATGTCCACCGGCACAGGAGTCGATCAGATCAACGAGTACATCCCGGATTCGTTCCAGATCCCTGATTTTGTCTGTCACATGCTGATATTTCTCCTCGGCTTTCCGTTTCACCTTCGAACAATCGGCACGATCATCGACTCTCAGATTCAGCAGATCCTTGATCTCACCGAGAGTGAAACCAAGCTCATGCGCCCGTTTGATAAAGCGCAGTTCGTCGATCTGTTGCTTTTCGAAGACCCGGTAACCGGAATAGCGGCGTTCCGGTTCGGTGATGAGTCCGCGTTTTTCGTAATAGCGGATCGTGTCGATGGGAAGTCCGGTTAGTTGTGATGCTTCGCCTATTTTCATGGGATATCCTTTCTTTAAAATCGCTGGTTGAAGGGCTGAAGCCCTGTTATTGTCTGCCATTTCTCCCCCCGGCATAAATGCCGGGGCAATTGTCTTATTCACCCCAATCAATCTTCTCGCCGGGGATTACATCCATCATGTCCTCCGCCCTCATGTCGCAAGTTTGCCACTTGTAACATGAGGGCGGATTAATTGCCCTGGTAACTTTTTAAAAATGGATTGTACAAACCTGGAAATAATTATTACCCGTGATCAGTGTCCACCAGTCCGTATCCCGCTTTTTCGATACTTTGCTTCAATTGATGGAAACCGGTTTTGGTGGTATCAAAGGCAATCTCCGCCTGTCCCTTTTCCAGCGATACATTCGCGGAACGGACGCCCTCGACTTTTTTGAGCACATTGATAACACGGTCGGCGCATCCTTCGCAATGCATGCCGGTTACTTTGAAGGTTTTTTTGTCAATAGCCATAAATTGATTCCTTTCTTTTCGGGTTTATAAGAGTTAACCACGAAGTTTACAACGGACCACAACGTTTAATCTTTGTGCCTCTATTTGTTAATTACATTCTTAACACAATATAAGCACTGGAGTATACTCCAGAGTCAAGTACAAATTTGAGCGGTCATAAAAAAACAAATTGTATGTAAGCCAGGAAAATGCTATCATAATGATAGCAAAAACGTAAATTCAATAGTAATGACGAAAAACGTATTAGTAAGAGATATTGACGAAGATATTTTAGAAAAGCTCAAAAAAAAGGCGGCTGCCAACAACCGTTCGCTCCAGGAAGAATTAAAAAATCTGCTGGAATGGCATGCCGGTCCTGATATTGAGCAAATCAGATCCATGGCGCGGGAATCTATAAGAAAATATAAAGCCGAAGGAAGGAAGTTTTCTGACAGCACGGAAGATATAAGAAAAGACAGAGAACGGTGAATAACTTTGTGATTGATGCTTCGTTCGCCGTAAAATGGCTTCTTTGGGAGGATGGAACGGATAAAGCCCTTGAAGTGCTTGACCGGCTGCTATGGTTCTATGCACCGGATCTTTTTTTGATGGAAATAGATTCTGTGCTAACCAAAAAGGTAAGAAAGAGAGAACTGGATGCTGCCGAAGCTTTGATTAAATATGAACAAGCTCGTACCCTCCCTTTTAAGCTGATCTCCTACAGTAAAATCGACCGGTTTGCCATTCAACTGGCCACGGAATTTTCCATTACATTATATGATGCAACCTACCTCGCAACGGCCATTGATTATGATGCTGTCCTTTACACGGCCGACAGAAAGCTGGTAAGTGGCTTATCATCAACGCCTTTCGCTAAGTATGCAAAATATATTTGGGAATGAAGGTTAACTTGCACCATCCTCTTGAGTCAAGTAAAAAATTCAGATATTCATCCGTACACTCAGTGTGATAATAGAATTCATTTTTTAGGGCAGTGCCGTTCAGTTTCTGAATGGCAGGCAATTGGATGGCTGCTTCGACAGCACACAACAATACAGGATCAAAACCGAGAGAATCGTGGTCAAAATCATGGTAAGAATGAGAGTTCTTATCTTATCCATTTGCCAGACCTGGAATTCTGCTTTATTCATAGCACTGCAATTGATTATTAGCTTTTCCTGGAGTTCATCAGTCCATAACCGGCTTTTTCGACACTTTCTTTCAATTGGTTGAAACCGGTTTTGGTGGTATCAAAGGCAATCTCCGCCTGTCCCTTTTCCAGCGATACATTCGCCGTGCGGACCCCATCCACCGTTTGCAGAATGGTGCTGACGCGGTTGGCGCATCCTTCGCAATGCATTTAGGTTACTTTATAAGTCTTTTTGTCGGTAGCCATAAGATGTTTCCTTTCTTTTCGGGTTTATAAGAGTTAACCACGGAGGTCACAACGGTACACAACGTTTATTCTTTGTGTACCTTTCTGCTCTTGGTGATTAATTACATTCTTAACACAATATAAGAACTTGGGCATAGTCCAAAGTCAAGAAAAATTTCAACCATCCGGTAGTCTCAAGGCCAACCAGTTGGTATTACCTCCTTTCAATGGTGTTCACCAAGGGGGCTTGAAGCTGGAATGAGGAATCAACTTGCTCGCCGGTAAAAACAACCAAGACCTCGACCTGTTCAAAAGGCGTCCGTGATTCATTACTTTCAGTGTGCCCCTTACGATCACAGATCCATCATAGTTATTTAAGGTACATAAATTGCTGTTTTCGGGAAAAAATCGGCCCACGCAAACCAATATGCGCTATATGATTTCACATATTTTAATTTCATCCCCTTATCCGGTCCTTCGGTAACTTCACTGAACCAATTATATTTATTTCCCTTTTGATCTTGCATGACCACCGGCAACGCATTCTGAATTGCCGTAAAATTTCCCGTGTCTATATTATCAGGAATGCCAAAAGCTACAGTAAAATTGAATTTTTGACTGCCGGCTATAACCAGTCCATTATGACTATCGTTAATAACAGTCACGCCCTTTTTACTCATTATACTTACCGGGTTAGCACCCGGCTTGATAATAATGCTTGCCGGAAAGGCGATATGATTGTTTGGCGTTAGTTCGACTCCATATATTATCGTTTTGGCGGGCAAATGGTTATCCTGATGAATCACAGGAAACAGGAAATAAGTATTATTGGTGCGGTAATCGCCGTAGGGATACAAATCATAATTCCGGCCATATCCTGTCTCGCGGCTCAATACCTCCGAATTGGGATAAGCCTTTTTCCACGTGTACCAATTGGTCCGAAGTACCTGAAACATTTTAGCATGTTTAGATATATTATCTCCGTGGATACCCTCCTCCAACATTTGTGACCACAACGTCCCGGTCTGACGGTCATATGCTACCAGATTATTTCTATAAAGCAGGCCGGAAGTACCGAATGTCGTTGTTTGTCCGTCAATGGTCCTATTCCAGGCAATACCGGAACCTGTCAGTGGACAATAAGTCAGGGAAAATTTGGTTCCGTTAATTTTGTCGTTCACTATTTCATGCCAGTCCATAATTTGAAGAGG
>Ga0102956_1000626_pt1 | contig 12539 bp, 10 predicted proteins | sample SalPonF2_A_D2_MG_FD_84515 | JGI IMG/M metagenome (GOLD analysis project Ga0102956, IMG submission 84515) | Salt pond soil microbial communities from South San Francisco under conditions of wetland restoration - Salt Pond MetaG SF2_A_D2_MG ...
ACGTTTCAGCAGTTTGATGCTGGAGACTCCCTCCAGTTCAGGATCAGTATCCGGGAAATGATGCCCCAAATCCCCCAATCCGGCAGCACCGAGCAGCGCGTCGCAGGCAGCATGGAGCAAAACGTCAGCATCTGAGTGGCCATCTAAACCATGGTCGTACGGAATAGCCACACCGCCAAGAATCAAAGGCCTACCCGGCACCAACCGATGCGCATCGTATCCGAATCCTACTCGAATCATATTCTGGGTTCCACGTTTCGCAAAAAACGTTAATTAGAGAATTAGAAAATTAGTTAATTCGTTGAAACCGTTCAAGTCGTAAATGGTAAACGGTGAACGGTGAACAGTAAGAGATGTTATGCGTTATAGGTAGTTATATGTCCTCTGTCCTCTGTCCTCTGTCGTCTGATCTCTGACCTCTTTCCCTATGCTCCATGCCCTATGCCTTCTACCTCCTCCACATTCCTTAACCTGTCTCCTGTTCTCTCTTCTTCAGAAGGGCCTCAGCTATAATAAGGTCTGTTGGCGTAGTGACCTTGATATTCTCCGGAGATCCCGGGACCAAATGCACCGACACTCCCAGACTTTCCACCAGGGCAGCATCGTCAGTGACCATCATCTTATCCCGGGAAGCCTTCTCATACGCTAACCGCAAGAGGCTTGCTTGAAAAGCCTGGGGCGTCTGCGCCAACCAGATGGTTTCGCGTTCCAAGGTCTCAGCCACCACTTCTTCTTTAGCCCTTTTCACAGTGTCACCTGCAAGTACGGCTGCTAGTGCGGCACCATGGCGATTGGCGGCCTCCAGCACTGCCCCCAGTAATTCGACACTTACGAGCGGCCGCACGCCGTCATGAACTACAACCAGTTCACAATCACCTGGGACTGCCTCGAGCCCACGGGCCACGCTATCTTGACGTTCCGAACCACCGTCCACCACCCCGAGCAACTTACGACAAGGATAGGGTCCGAGAACACGCTCCTTCAGGGCTCGGCGCTGTTGAGGGGCTATCACGAGCACCACCCCGTCAACCTCAGGGCTCTTCTCAAACACTCCAAGTGTGTGGGCGAGAACAGGCATTCCTTGCAGCTGCAGAAACTGCTTTTCAACAGTTCCACCCATGCGCCGTCCCTCACCAGCGGCTGGAATTATGGCAACAACACGCATAACTGTTCTACTCTTCCGAAACGATGGGGATGAAATTACCCTAATAGTTGCATACCTACAACGCAGCGGGAACGCACTCTGGCGCGTCTTTCTTCGACATAGGTAGGCAACATTAGGGTTTACAGGGGCATGAGGATTCTGTAGACAAAAAAAAGAGAATAGAGCAGGTAATAAGCCGAGTTCTGTTTCCTTCGGGGATCACTCCCCAATGGACAATGATCATTCATCTAGGACCACGATTACTCGCAGCCTCAAGCGACCTACCCGAGAGCTTGGGCGGGCCACCCTCAACGCTCTCCTATTTGGTCTTGCTCCAAGTGGGGTTTGCCGAGCCTCCGATGTCACCACCGGAGCTGGTGAGCTCTTACCTCACCGTTTCACCCTTACCTCGGGAAACAAACGTTCCCCAAGGCGGTCTGCTTTCTGTGGCACTTTCCTTCCCGTCACCGGGACTGGGCGTTACCCAGCACCTTGCCCTATGGAGCTCGGACTTTCCTCTCCCCCGGCTGCCGAAAAACGGCAAGCACGGGGCAGCGATCATTTGACCTACTCTATTCTCACCGCATCAAGCGATATGTCTCTCTATCTCCCCCCTGCAGGCCACGATCTATGGCCTCATTCGCCAACCGATCAGCCTGTTGATTCAATTCACGGCCTACATGAAAAATAGCATAATCGTCAAACTGCTGCAATCTTGACACGGCCTGGTCAAACAATGACCGCAATCGAGGATTGCGCACCTTATACTTGCCGCTTAACTGTCTCACCACTAGTTCAGAGTCCGAAAATATCTCAATCCGCTTGACACCCAGGTCTACCGCAGCCTCCAGTCCCCTTACAAGGGCCCGGTATTCTGCTTCATTATTAGTGCCATTGTCGAGATAGCGACTTAGTTCAAAAATCTGTTCACCCTTCTCGTCCAGAAGGACCACTCCTGCTCCGGAGGGACCCGGATTGCCCCTTGAAGCCCCATCGCAGTAAAGAGAAACACTCATCATTCGCGTGCCAGGCCCCCCTTCCTGGCTATCAGCCGCAGGGTCAGTCCATTCTTCACAGCAACGTAGGTGTTCAGCGACAGCCTGGAAGAGGCGGCGCACATCTTTCCTGGTAAGATCGGGAAATTCGGCTCGGAGTAACTCAGTGGGCAAACGCTCACCCAGCAGCTCGAGAACCCGAATGAGCCGCTGACGATCAAGTGCGATTCTTGAACCCATTACTCCAACTCCCCCAAAACCTGGGACGACTGCTTATATGCCTCGTGACCTGTCCAATAAATAATCCGCAGGCAATTGGGACAGTTCATCATCTTTTCATTTCTTTGCAAATCGATAAAGGTCTGCGGGGGCAAGTTCATGTGGCAAACCCCGCAGGTGCCTCTATTCACCGGGGCCAGCGCCACACCAGCTCTTTTATCTCTTAGAAATCGGTACTTATTCAGCAAATCTGAAGGAATTTTGGGTTTGAGCTGCTCCTTCTGTTCTTCAAGACTCATAATCAGCGCATCTGCCTTCTTCGCCTCCTTTTCAAGCTGGGCACCCTCCTCTTCTAGTTTCTTGCTGGCCTCGGCCACCAACAGCTTGTGCTCCCGGATCTGCCTATCCAGATCATCGGCGCTCTCCATCTGCTCGATGATCTGGTCTTCACGCCCTCGAACAAGCTCTTCAATGTCATCGATCTCTTTCAAGCTGGCCTGATACTCCTTGTTGCTCTTGACCTCCAAAAGCTTCTGTTTGCTCTTGGTTTTTCGCCCTTCTAGGTCCTCCACCTCTACCTCCAGATCCCGCCGCAATTTCTTCCCAGACTCCAGTATCATCTTTTTGTCTTCCAGCCTCGCCTCAGCCTCCTTTTCTTTCTTTTTCAGCGTGGCGATCTCCTTGGGAGCGCGAGCTTTGTGCTCCGCAAGAATCTTGATCTTTCTTTCGATTTCCTGAAGCTCAATAAGTAATTGTAACGTCTCTTGCAAGGCATTCCTCCAGATCTTTTTTATTGCAGTTATACAACTTTTGCGATTGCTGATTGTGGGGTTCAAGTTTTAGATTGAAGCAAGTCCAAGCGTGCAGTTCATAATATGCCGCAATCCGCAATCTGAAGATGTTGCCCAACTACTAGGATTGGCTTCCAACCTTGGCACAAAAAAAAGGGTGCAGCCTGTGTGGCGCACCCTTTTTGCCGAGTCTCTCGGAATTTCGGCCTCAGATTGTGGGACCGATCCCTGTTCCCCGCCGAGAAACCATATCTTCTTCTCAACGGGTCGAGAAAATTCACGCTCTGGTTTGACTCCAATCTTCATAACGCAGTAACTGGTGGGCCCACCTGGATTCGAACCAGGGACCGACCGGTTATGAGCCGGTGGCTCTGCCAGCTGAGCTATGGGCCCTTTGCCTCCACCTCTAGCCCGGATATTTCATGAATCACTTGCTGCGACCACGGATATGGCCGTCCTTCCTGGCGTCCTCGGGTGTCGGTACCTGCGACGTACCGTTCAGGTACGCCTCGGAACCAACACCCTGCGGTTGCCAGGTGGCACGCCCATCTTCGTGATCTCGCGAAAGCAATTCATAAAATATCAGGGCTAGGATAATGATTTGAAGCTCCCTGCAGCCCCGCTGAAGCGGGATCTCCGCTTCGCTCCGACAAGCTGCAGGGAATCTTCGAAATGTAAGGTATTTATACCATTTTATTGTAGTTCGCTCGCTAACCCCGCAGCCCCGGCGACGGGATTTCCGCTCCGCTCCAACAAGCTACGAGGAATGCGCTCGCTGAAGCATTTTCAATACCATTCAACGATGTTTATCGCCGGGAATTTTGTTTATATATGGGCCTCAATCTTCTTTGTCAAGGGAAATATCCCCGCGGTTGTTGCCTCCCCGCCGCCCGGCTTCGATTCCTTTCTCCCAGCTCCAACCCTATCATCAGCTATCAATAAAACTCTTGAGTTTCTTGCGCCGGCTGGGGTGTCGAAGCTTTCTCAGGGCCTTGGCTTCGATCTGCCGGATGCGCTCCCTGGTTACCAGAAAATCTTGGCCCACCTCCTCTAGAGTATGATCCGCCTTCTCCCCTATACCGAACCTCATGCGCAGCACCTTTTCCTCTCGGGGGGTCAGGGTGGAAAGCACTTTGCGCGTTTGCTCAGAGAGGTTCAGATTGATGACCGCATCCACCGGAGATGTTACCTTTTTATCCTCAATGAAATCACCCAGATGACTGTCTTCCTCCTCGCCGATGGGAGTTTCCAGTGAGATGGGCTCTTTGGCAATCTTCAGAACCTTCCTCACCTTCTCCAAGGGAAATTCCATCTTATCAGCTATCTCTTCAGGTGTTGGCTCCCTCCCTAATTCCTGAACAAGGTATCGTGATGTCCGGATGAGCTTATTAATGGTCTCGATCATATGCACAGGAATGCGAATGGTTCTGGCCTGGTCGGCAATGGCCCTGGTAATCGCCTGGCGGATCCACCAGGTGGCGTAGGTACTGAACTTGTAGCCCCGCTGATACTCAAACTTATCCACTGCCTTCATCAGACCGATGTTCCCCTCCTGAATCAGATCAAGGAACTGTAGCCCTCTGTTGGTATATTTTTTGGCTATGCTTACCACCAACCGCAGGTTGGCCTCCACCAACTCCCTCTTTGCCTCTTTGGCTTTGACCTCACCCGCGTCAACTTGACTCATAATCTCCTTCAGACTGCGGATATCCATTTTGGCTTCTTGACCAATCCGCCGCATGCGGCGCCGGCCGTTCTTGATGGTTTTTTCCATCTCTAAGAATTCATCTGGCTTAAGGCCAAGATCTTTGGCGGTTTGGTCCATTGAATCAGGATTGCTCTTTACATGTCGGAAAAGGCGACGAAGTTCTTGAACTGGCTTACCGGTGCGGATCATGCACTGCTCGATCTCCCGCTCGCCTTTCTCTATTCTCTCCACACAACTCCGCAGTTTGCTCACAATCCTGTCCACCTGACGCTTCTCCAAGCGCAGGTTCTTAAGCAACTCGGCAATGCGTTCCTTGCCGACCCGCAGGGCTTCCTCATCCGCTTCTCGTGATTTACCTTCAGCACTGCTTGTCAGGATGAGCTCCTCCATCTTGAGGTTTTCTTCATACAGCTGCTGAACTTCCTCCAGTAACTCAATTAATCTTTCCTTCTCCTTGTCTTCCTCCTCACTGCTATATTCTTCAAAATCCTCGTCCAGGTTTTTTAGGACGTCACGGACCCTCAGCTTCTCTAGAGCGATCTTCTCACGCAAGTTAAGAATCTTGCGAACACCAATCGGGGTGGCAATAATGGCGTCAATCACTTCCTCCTCGCCCCGTTCGATCCGCTTGGCTATCTCTACCTCTCCCTCCCTGGTCAAAAGACAGACCATGCCCATCTCCCGAAGATACATTTTGACCGGGTCAGTCACCCTGCCTCCGCTATCATCCTCTAATGGCAGGGCTTGATCTTCCTCGTCGATGTCCTCCCCATCTTTCTCGATCTTTTCCTTGAGCATCTTTGCCTGTTGAGAGGAATCGACGACCTCAATGTCCATCTCATCGAAGATCATCATCATGTCGTCGATCTTCTCCGAGGATACGAGCTCGTCTGGCAGGATACTATTTACCTCATCATAGGTAAGGTATCCTCTTTCTTTGCCCATCGAGATAAGCCGCCTAAGATCTTCCATATTCCTTTTTTTAGCCATCAAACCATCTCCCCCCTGGAAAGGTTCGCTTTATCATTGGCCTCTTTAGCCAACAAGGCTGCCTTCTTAGCCTGCAACTCCGCCAGGAGCTCCGCAATGCGAGTCTGATCCTGGCTGCGCTCGGCAGCTCTGATTTCCTCCCTCAGCCGTTTCAGCTCATCCTGCAATTGCCGTCTTCTGGAACCGATTCCCTCAAGATATTCCCGCAGACGAGCGTGGGCCTCCTCCTCTCGCCATGGGCTCGACTCCAGTGACCATCCGCTTATCACATTTTTGAGGTCATCGTCTTGTAGGTCCATTAATAACCCACTTAGGGCCAGGTTTCCACCTTCCTGATAGTGTTTATTCAAAAGTCCTGCAACCTCCGCCCAGGGATTTACTTGAAAATTATCCAGAGCGGAGCTTTTTTCAAGCAACGGGATCCAGTTGGGATAATGAACCAAAATACGGACGATCTCTTCCTCCCAGGCGAGAATGCGTGTGGCCCGGTCCGGCTTCGGTCCCCTTGCGGTCCCCATCCTCGATGTACGGTCCAAGCCCAATTCCGCCCACAATACTTCTTCACTCACCCCTAGCCTTTGGTCCAGCATTCGCAAGTAGCCCTCCTGGGTTACGCGCGAGTCCAGCAACTTCAGCATGGGAGTCACCTGGCGGACAACCTTGAGCTTACCCTCCACCGAGCCGTCATATTCGGCAATGGACTGTTCAATAAAAATCTCCATAAGGGGCCGTGCCTCTTCCAGCAGTAAGGCAAATGCCTCCCTACCCTCCTTGGCCAAAAAGTCGTCAGGATCCATCCCCTCAGGCAAGGCCAGAAGGCGAGCAGGCAATTTTTCTCTCAGAAACAACTCCAGACTGCGCATGGCCGCCCTCATACCCGGTTGATCTCCGTCAAAAACCAACACCGCCTGAGGTGCCAGCCGACTCAGCAGCCGGACATGGTGGAGGGTAAGTGCGGTGCCCAAAGGCGCGACTACCTGCTGGATCCCCTGGTTGTAGAGTGCTAGAAGATCAAAGTATCCCTCCACCACCAGAGCCTCTTTATGTCGCCGGCACGCCTCCCTGGCCGTGGCCAGACCGTAGAGGGTTCGGCCTTTGTGAAATATGGGCGTTTCGGGGCTATTGAGGTACTTGGGTGGGTTTTCTTCATCCAAAGCTCGGCCGCCAAAAGCAACGGTACGCCCACCCATGTCCTTGATGGGAAACATCAGTCGATGTCGGAATCGGTCGTAGCAGTCCCTCTCGGACTTCTTCACCAGTAACCCGGCCTGAACAGCTATTTTCAGGTCCACTTTCCTGCTGAGGAGAAAACGTTTCAACCCATCCCAACTTTGTGGCGCATAGCCTAACTGGAAATCCTGGATAACCTCCGGCCCCATGCCCCGACTCTGGAGATATGCCAACGCCATCTTCCCAGTACCCTCGTCAAGCAACACCTGGTTGAAATAGCCAGCAGCGAGCTCATTAACGTGACGTAAGCGCTCGGCCAGTTCACGCATCCTTTTTGCCTGCCCTGTCTCCTGCCGTTGCGGTAGAGGAATTGAGAAGCGTTTGGCAAGTTCTTTCACCGCTTCAGCAAAAGAGAGGTTGCGCGAGCGCATGAGGAAATCGAAAACGCTACCACTGGCCCCACAGCCAAAGCAGTGAAAAATCTGTTTCTCATCATTTACCGTAAATGACGGCTCCTTTTCGCCATGAAAAGGACAGAGTCCCAAATAATTCTTCCCCCGCTTACGGAGGGAGATATAGGAGCCTACGACATCCACTATATTGGCTGCGGCTCGAACTTCTTCGATTATCTCGCGGTTGATCTGGCCCATTAATCGCCCTCCATGGCGATTAAAGTAAGCGGTGAGCAGTAAGCAGTAAGTAGTAAGCACTACCCACTAGAGAAGACAGTTGTAAGGAGTACAAAGTTCCAGGTTCCCAATATGAAGCTATAACTTTAAAGTATTTTATAGGAAATAGTAAATTTCTTTATTTATTTTAGAATGTTAATGTTCTTTTTTCCACTCCCAAAATCCCGCGTTGACCTGCCTGCTGCTAGCCTGTCCTGCCTGTCCCGGGCATAGTCCCGGGGAGCTTGTCGCGGGGCTGTCGGCTGCCAACTGCGCTCAGTCCTTCAGTTCTACAACCGTAACCCCGGTGCCTCCAGCACCCTGCTTCTCGGCGTGAAATCCCTTAACTATAGCATGCTCAGTGAGGAATTCCTGCACCGCCTGGCGAAGTCTCCCGGTGCCGTGTCCATGAACAACATGGATCTGGTTGTAACCATCAAGAATCGCCCGATCAATTGTTTTGTCCAGTAACGGGATTGCCTCCTCAACCCTAAGGCCGACCAGATGCAGCCGTTGCTGGCAGGTTTCAGGCTCCTCGCGAAAAACCCTGATGGAGTTGGATCGATGCGCTCTAGCGCTCGCATTCTTTTCGTCTGGAAGGAGTTCCAGGGATTCCAGGTCAACTTCCACACGCTTTGGACCCATTTGCACCTCTGCACGGCGCCCCTGGTCCTTGATCTTGAGCAAGGTACCCCTGCCACCCACGGTTCGCAAACGCACCAACTGCCCTTCCGCAGAGGGCATCACTCCTTTGTCCTCTCGCTCGCTTTGCGACTCCAGTGCAGAGCTAAGCTCTTGCCTGATCTCCCTGACCTTCTTTCGGACTGCCATCGCCTTACGCATTCCGCCCTGTTGCAAGCTGGCTATTCCCGATTTCAGCTCTTTTTCAGCCTCAGTGAGCATGCCCTCGCTCCGCTGTCTCAGTTCACTGAGAATCTCTTCTCGAGATTGGACAAAGCCTTTACGTTCCCTGGCCAAACTCGCTTTGGCCAATTTCAACCGCTGTTGCTGGAGTATAAGTTTTTCTTCTTCATTCCTGGCTCTGTCCCAGGCTTCAGTCAGTTGATTGATAAGGTCAATGGTCTGGCCTTCGCCAGGATCCAGATGGCCTCTTGCCTCTTCGACAATCTCCGGTGGCATGCCAAGGTCGGCAGCGATCTCAAAGGCGTTGCTGGTACCGGGACGACCATAACGCAACTGATAGGTAGGCCGGCTGTTCTCTTCATCAAAAGCCACCGACACATTCTCCACCCCCTGATGGAGCATGCCGTAAGCCTTAATCAGGTGGTAGTGTGTGGTAACAACCACAAAAGCGCCGCGGCCACGGAATTGGTCCAGTACAGCCAGGGCCAGGGCAGCTCCCTCTGCTGGATCGGTTCCTGTGCCGATTTCGTCCAGCAGGACAAGAGATCGGTTGTCCACCTGCTTCAGCATGTGCACCAATCTTTGGACCTTAGCCGAGAATGTGCTCAGGTGAGCCCTCACGTCCTGTTCGTCACCTATTTCGGCAAATATGCCCGTGAGCACCGGCCATTCACTGCCATCAGCAACCGGGACGTGCAGCCCAGCCTGGACCATGGCTCCGAGAAGACCCAAAGTCTTGAGAGATACCGTCTTACCACCGGTGTTGGCACCGCTGATGACCAAGGTCTTCTGCTTTTCATCGAGATGCAGATCAATGGGCACAACTTCGATGTGATCAGATTTTCGAGTTTCTGTAAGTTCAGCCCCCAACACCATCTCAGCCAGTTCGACCGGTAGAGTAGACGTCTTCTGCGCCCGTTCCTGTAATGCTAGAATAGGGTGGGAAGCCTGCTGCAACCGCATCCTTGGGCCGTCATTCAACTTGGGTGCACGGGCAAGGAGGAGAGAACTCAATCGGACCTTGGCGTGCACGCAGTCAATAACCCCCAGCCAGCTCTCGTTATGAAGGAGCACCTCCGCTGCAGTTATCACCGCATCGGTTAATTCCCGGAGAATGCGAGCCTCTTCTTCTCTTTCCCGACTACGGCCCTGTCTCAGCCGGTTGTTGAGAGGAACAACAGACAGTGGTTCCACGAAACAGGTGGCACCACTGTGCGAAGTATCGTGAACTATGCCTTCCAGCGCCCCCTTGGCGTCGCTTCGAAGAGGGATTACCAACCTGTCGTTACGGACGGTGATGAGCTTCTCCCGAAGCGTTTTCTGGGAAGCCTGCCTCTCAAGAACTTCAGTGAGTTCCGCATGGAGCCTTTTGCGCAGCTCACCAATTTCTTTTCTAACTCGCGAAAGCTCCGGACTTGCTCCATCTTTTATATGACCCCGCTGGGCAATGGCGCGGCCGATCTTCTTTTCCAACTCCGGAATTGGCTGCAGATTGTCCAACAATTCGGCCAGCCTGCTGTACCGTGGTTCGCAACTGCTCACCAACTGCTGGAGGGTGCGAGCCGCCTTTGCGGTCTCTGCTACATCAAGAAGTTCGGCCGGCGACAAAACTTCCCCGGTGCTCCTGAGTCTATCGATAATCGGCTCCAGCTCATGGATACCACCAAGAGGGAGTGGATTGCCTATTTGCAGGTATTCCTTGAGTTCGGTTACCTGATCAAGCCAAACTTGGATTTGCTCTCGGTCCGCGCTCGGACGGACCTGTGTCGTTGCTTGCCGTCCCGGGTCAGTGAAGGCGAGTGAGTACAGAAAGCTCTGAACATGCGGAAATTCAAGGACACGAAGAGACTGGTGATCCATATCACTCCATGCCGGGGAGAGACCGAAGGCCGGGTTCTCTCACCTTTGAAGGAAAAGCAAAGTGAGAAATGGTTGTTGCTGAGAAATCGAAGAATACTCGCAAGCCTGCCTCCTGGACAGGTCGTGCCGCTAGACGAGAAGGAGGTGCAGTTGGATATGAGGACTTTGGCGCCCGAAGGGGCTGCTCACCACCGCTGCTGGCACTGCAACGACTTCTACTCTCACACCACTGGCAAGGTGTAAAAGTACGCCCGGCAAGCCGCCGCTCTCCAATTTTAGCCCAAAAAACCGGAGTCAGCTCGAAAGTTTTTCCTTGACCATTGCATTTATCGCCCCGCCCTCTGCCTTGCCCGCCAGCTTGGCCATGGCTGCCTTCATTACTGTACCCATGTCCTTCATGCTGGCAGCACCTACCTCGGCGATAATCTCGTCAAGTGTGTTTGATATTTCTTCTTCGGAGACCTGCTCCGGCATATAACCCTGCAATATCTGAAGTTCGCTCTCTTCCGTTTGGGCTAAATCTTCCCTACCGGCCTGGCGATACTGCTCTATGGATTCTCGCCTCTGTTTGATCTGGGTGGTGATAACCGAGATCACCTCTTGATCCTCAAGGAGGCTGCGAGCCTCTTTTTCCCGTTTCTTGATGGCAGTAAGCACAAGGCGCAGGGTGGACATTTTGACCTCATCCCTCGCCCGCATGGCATCCTTTAAAGCTGCACTAATTTGCTCCTGGAGACTCATCATCTTTGTCCCACCTTGCGCATCCGCTTCAGCGCCCGCCTCTTAGCAGCCAGTGCTTTCCTTTTCTTCCTAACACTGGGTTTCTCGTAATGCTTTCTCTTGCGGACCTCGGAAAGGATGCCCTCCTTTTGACATTCTTTATTAAAACGTCTGAGAGCAGCTTCAAACGATTCTCTCGAATTGACCACTACATTCGGCATTGTCCCACCCTCCCTTCACCTGGGTATGAGTGGGCGTCCTGTCGGCTGAAACCCTTCTGCAGACAGACCAAAATGGCATCAAGCCATCCCCCCCCCTTCAAAAAGTCTAGCCATCTATGGCTGTGTAAATGAGCACTTAAACTTATAATTTTAGCTTTTCTTAATAAATTGTCAACGTAAAAGTGAGAGTAACGCAGAGCGCATGGCGCAAAGCGTTACATCTGCTATGGTCAACCTATTACCAGTCACGCTATGCGCTCTGCGCTATGCCTTTTGCCAAGGCGATGGCTTCGCCCAAATCCACGCTCCCGGCATACAAAGCCCGGCCGGCAATCACCCCCACCACCCCGTCTCGTTCAAGCGGCAGCAGTGCCCTGATGTGCTCGAGGCTGCCCACACCTCCTGAGGCAATTACAGGAATACTCACTGACCGGGCCAACTCCCGGGTTGCTTCGACGTTTGGACCGGTCTGCATGCCGTCCCTCGAGATATCAGTGTAGACGATAGCTGCCAGGGCCAGATTTTCAAATCTGGCCGCAAGTTCCCCTGAACCCACCTCAGTGGTTTTGCTCCAGCCCTCAACGGCAACCTTGCCCTTGCGGCTGTCTATCCCGAGGACCACCTTCCCTGGAAATCGCTCACAGGCCTGCACCAACAATTCCGGATTACTGTGGGCGGCAGTGCCAATCACCACGCGCTCAACCCCAAGTTCCAAATAGGCGGATAGAGTCTCGACCGTGCGTACCCCTCCGCCTAATTGAACTGGAACGTCTACCGATCGAACGATGGCGGCGATGGCCTCACGGTTCTTGGGTTCCTTGGCGAAGGCGCCGTCCAAATCTACCACGTGCAGCAATTGAGCCCCTTCAGCCTCCCACCGTTGGGCTGTAGCTGCAGGGTCCTCGGAATAAATGGTAGCGGATGACATTTCTCCCCGCTCCAACCGCACACATTTCCCTTCTTTCAAATCAATGGCTGGAATGATCAACATGTCGCCGACTCACTTCGCTTCATTGTTCTCAGAAACCTCTACCTACTTCTTACTACCCTCGCTTCTTGCCATTTCTTCCATTTCCTTAAGAAGTTGCTTTAGCTCAACTGGGGGTTTGAGTACTCTGCCATCCTTGTCAGTACAGACATGCACGGTGTATCCTTCAGCCAGGACCGTCCCGTTGTCTTTGTGCAGGAG
>Ga0102956_1000628_pt1 | contig 12538 bp, 11 predicted proteins | sample SalPonF2_A_D2_MG_FD_84515 | JGI IMG/M metagenome (GOLD analysis project Ga0102956, IMG submission 84515) | Salt pond soil microbial communities from South San Francisco under conditions of wetland restoration - Salt Pond MetaG SF2_A_D2_MG ...
AAAATAACGAGAGTGCGCTCGTTAAACTATATTTTGATACGAATATTTTACTCAAAAGATTTCTCTCTCCGTTCGAAAGGACTCGTAAAGAGGTTATTATTTGTTATTTAACAGGTCATTATATTCCATATATAATCAGCCAAAATACGCGATGATCTGTGTCAAATTATCAAGTTTCGAGTCTGAGAATTTCCAATGGCGGACGATTATGAATCCCACGGCTGTTTAATAAACCTATTGTTACAGTTAAGGCAGTTACAATCAGAATGGCAATTATGAGGGGTAGCCATTGCAAGTGATATGTCAGGTCGAACACCCATCTAAAAAGCGCCCAGCTTCCTGCTATCGATAAAATAATGCCGGTTAACGCCGCGAATAATCCTAAAAAGAAATATTCAATACTCATAATCTTCAGGATCTGATTTTTTGAAGCCCCCATCGTTCGAAGCAAGACACTTTCTTTAACCCGTTGATAACGGCTCGTAATGATCGATCCAATAAGCACGATTAATCCGGTGAATATGCTGAACAGTGCCATAAATTGGATTGCAAATGAAATTTTGGATAATATGGAATTAATCGTTTTTAGAATAAGATTCAGATCTATAATGGATATATTGGGATATTTTTTTATGACTGTTTGTTGCAGATTTGCCGATACCTGATCATTAGTAACACGCGTCACGATTACATGAAATTGGGGCGCTTTTTCCAGGACATTATCCGGAAAAACGACAAAAAAGTTAGGCTGAACCCGTTGCCAATCCACTTCTCGAATACTTCCAACCGTAGTCGTAACCGGTATTCCCTGTACATTAAACACCAGGGTATCCCCAATCTGAGCGTGTAAATTATCGGCCATTCTCTTGGCCAATGATACTTTAATGGAGCTGTGAATTCCATTAGCTCGTTTCTGCAATTTCCCTTTGAGGAGTTTCTCGGTTCCGACCAAAGAATCCCGGTAAGTAACACGATATTCGTGTTCTAACACCCAACGCGGAATTTCATGAGTGCTATCTGCTAATAAGCTTTTTATTGAGCGTCCCCGGACCGATGCCAAACGTGTTGTAACGATAGGTACTTGTTGTAAGACCGGCAAGTTTTTGGATTTTACGATATCCGAAACACCTTGTACCTGATTACTTTGAATATCAAAAAGTACCATATTAGGTTGATTTTTCCCTCCGGCCAATGACGCTTGTGTCAACAGAACGTGCTGTGTGATATACAATGTCATGATCAGAAAGGTTCCCAGACCAATGGAAACCATGAGCACGAGCGTTTGATTGTTTGGGCGAAACAAATTGGCCAAACCTTGCCGCCAGGTATAGGACCAATTAGATGGGAAAAATTTTTTAGTTAAAAACATTAACAGTTTGGCAACACCGGTCAAAAGTAAAAATCCAACCAAAAGGGCTGCTGCAAAACCAAGTCCGACTGCTAAATGAGAAGTCTGTGTGATGGCAAATAATACAACAGCCGTTAAAATGAGAATAAAAATAATGACCTTTAAGTAATCAATTTTTTGATGTTGATCGTCTTTGGTATAAAAGTATCTTAGAGCGACCAACGGTGATACTTGTCGAATAGATAATAGAGGTAACAGAGCAAATAACATCGTAAAACCCAATGCGATAAACATACCTTCGAGCACTGTTTGCCAATATATGGCGAAACCAATACTAACCGGAAGAAAGTCTTTAAGCACCGTGGGCAGCAGTGCCTGTATTCCAATTCCCAACAATGCTCCAATCAAAGCACCAATGAATCCGGTTACAGTTGCCTGAATCATGTAAATGGCAAATGTCGTGCGTATTTTGGCGCCAAGACAACGTAAAACAGCGATATTGTTGATTTTCTGTTTGATATAGACATGGATGGAGCTGGCAACACCTATAGCACCTAAAAGTAATGCTATAAAGCCCACCAAACTCAGAAACTGGTACAGATTATCCATCGTCCGGCCTAAACTGGCTTTCCTTTTCTGTACCGTATCTAATTCCAGATGATGCTTTTGGATGAATGGATGAATATCAGATACCAGTTTGGTGATATTACGGCTCTTTTTGAAATGGAAATAAACTCTGTAATGTGCCCGGCTTCCCCGTTGTATTAGTTCGGTCTTTTTGAGATAACGAAGTGGAATGTAGATTCGTGGTCCGACCAACGTAACCGCACCGGCTTCTCCGGAAACCTGTTTTAATTTCCCAGCGATTTTAAAAGATAAATCACCGATATGCACCGAATCACCTACGGATACATCGTATTGGATCATTAAACTTTGATCAACTAAAGCATCCTGATGATGATATAAAAGGGTATCGGCATGACTAGGTTCAGTAATAAAGGAACCGTAATAAGGATAAGATCCCTGCAAGGCACGAACCTGGGCCAGCCGGGTTCCATTATTTTTAGGAAATAAAGCCATGGAAGCGAAACGTACTTCCTGCGATTGTTCTCCTCCCAAAGAGTCAAAAACAGCTTTTTCTTTTTTAGTAAATGGTTGCCTGCTTTCAATAGAAAGATCGGCACCGAGGAGCGATTTCGACTGTTGGTCGATCGCCGTTTTCATGCTGTCACCAAAAGAACGAATTGCTACTAAAGCGGCAACGCCCAAAATGATGGCGGAAATATACAAGAACAGACGTTTCCGATACGTTCGGCTGTCCATCCATGCCATCTTGAAGATCCATTTAAGTGTTGGTTTGTTAACAGGGCTCATAAGAAATATTTAAATACCGCTTTTTTGTCGGGAGGAGTTGCCGACTGTTAGCATTTCATCAGAAAAAATGGATCCGTTTTTTAGCCGTATAACGCGCTGACACCGCTGTGCAAGTTCAATATCGTGAGTTACCAGTAAGAGAGTCGTTCCCTCTTCTTCATTTAATTCAAAAAGAAGGGCATCAATTAATTGTCCTGTCTCATTATCTAAATTCCCTGTGGGTTCATCTGCAAATAATATTTTGGGATTATTCATAAAAGCTCTTGCAATTGCGACACGCTGTTGTTCTCCTCCGGATAATTGTGCCGGATAATGATCCAATCTATCCTGAAGTTCAACGCGTTCAAGCCATTCTTTGGCTTTTAATTGAACATTGGTCTCTCCGCGTAATTCAAGAGGAACCATTACATTTTCCAAAGCGGTTAATGTTGGTATGAGTTGAAATGTCTGGAAGATAAACCCGACATATTCGTTACGAATTTGTGCACGCTGATCTTCATCCAGTGAAAAAAGGGAAGTATCATTTAAAAAAACTTCACCACTTGATGGGATATCGAGACCGGCACAGAGACCGAGAAGCGTAGTTTTACCGCTGCCGGAAGGTCCGACAATAGCACAGGTGGATCCATCGTTCATTTCAAAAGAGATATCATGCAGAACCGTAAGGTTTTTGCTCCCGCTTTGATAACTTTTCGATAACTTATTAACACGTAATATTTTTGACATGGAATTTTGTTTACTGATAGAAGGCTATGCAAAACCGTTCTTTTGCTCAATCTCTGCATTTTCGCGACTTCGGCTTTGATATTGAACAAAATTCCTGGTTTTGCAAAGCCTTCTGATAATGGACTTTGAGAATAACAAAAAGTGTAACTATAAAGGTTTCAAATTAAAATTATAAAAGCATTATTTAAGCCAATTATTATATGCAAGGTAATATTAGAAAAGGGATTCTGCATTTATTTATTGTAATTACTATTTGCTTCGGAATGCTCACGACCGGTTTTGCTCAGGCCAATAATGGAAATAAGCGAAATATTCTATTTTTTGGAGACAGTATTACTGCGGGGCTTGGTGTCGGAGAGAACAATGCATATCCGGCAATTATTCAGCAAAAAATAGATTCTCTTGGTTGGAATTTTAATGTAATTAATGGTGGGTTAAGTGGGGAAACCTCAACGGATGGTTTACATCGTATCGGTTGGATGTTGCAACGTAAAATTTCTGTTTTTGTTCTGGAATTGGGAGGGAATGACGGTTTACGTGGTATAAACCTGGATCTAACCAAAAGAAATTTACAGGGTATTATCGATTCTGTGAAAACGCATTATCCTAAAGCTAAAATCATTATCGCGGGTATGCAGGTTCCACCCAATCTCGGGCAAAAATATACCACCCAGTTTAAAGATTTATATCCTTCATTGGCTAAAAGAAATCATGCGGTTTTGATACCGTTTATTTTGAAAGGCGTTGGTGGAGTACCCCGTTTAAATCAGACGGATGGCATACATCCCACTAAAGAAGGACATAAAATTGTGGCTGAAACCGTCTGGAAAACATTAAAACAAGTGTTGGAAAAAATCAGGGATAAAAGCTAAGAATTATCCCTGATTTTCTTTAAAGTGATTTCTGTTTTTTAATTCATAGATAATGATTTTATGCGTAACAGCATATCATAATCTGTAGGCTGATCAATAAGTAGATCAACATTTTTCTTATTACTCGATAAAATTTTATTTATGACAGAAATGTGGCGGTAGGTATGCATAGTAATGTACCTAATCCAATTTTCTCCCGACATATAACCCATAGTAGAATCGGGCATAGGTAAAATTTTATTTTTCCAGGAAATATCCATTTCCTTTAAAATAGACATCTTGTTATCCCACTCTTGATTGGTCTTCTTCAACCAATTTGAGTTGATAACAAGAGGTTTCTCAGGAAGGAAATCATCGCTTTTATCATCATCATAAATCAGCGATCGGAAAAAAAGTGATGCTTTGCCAGTAACATGAATTTTTTTCCTGATTTCCAGGTTTTTATAAGCGAGTAATATTAAATCATCAATAATACTCATGTTCATTTTCAAAACATGAGACACGTGTTGACCACAAGTCCATGATGAAATCTCAGTTGCTTTTCTGTAAAGCAGCTGATCGTTACGTTCAAACGGACCTAATAATTCATCAACGGCCAGGTTTAGTTCCGATACATACATCTTAGCTCCCTTTACAATTATAACTTCAGAGTTATAGATACAGTTATATACTTTTTGTTACAGATAAATAGTTAAAAACATCATATGAATTCCGAATTCGAATCAATCTATAATTTTCTCCTAACCAGAAAATTGATAGATAAGATGATATTATTATTACTTTACTACGTCTCTTAGCTAATGAATGATAATTGAATAAATATGATTTAAAAAAGAAAGTAACGAATATTAAAAATGGATAGTAGCTAGTTTTCATTAGAACTTATTAATATTAATAATCATAAATTCATTAAAAATCTACTACTATATGAAAATAGTTGATTTCTATTTATGAGAATCAATTTGTGTACGTTATGAATATTATTATGAAATGTTGTGGATGAGTTTAAAAAAAAGATCAATGATTATATATTGGATATTAAATTGAAAATGAGAGGTTCCCTATATGGAGCTTGAGATTATAAAACATTATTTGTTAAATCTTGCTGCCAGGTATGATGTAAATCCAATTATTTTTGGAAGTATTTATATAGGCGCCATACCTTTCTTTACCGTGTCGGTCGCCTGGCTGATTCGTAATATTAAGAAAAAGAAATCACTTATTTTGCCCGCTATTTGTACGGGACTGACATTTACATCAGCTTATATATATTTGATTATTGTTGGACGAGATGTGCCAATATGGGTATATTTTATAATTGGGATTATGATTATCTATGGTATTTATTCTACCTATCGAAAGATAAAAAAAGAACTTTCAGAACAGGAAGGAATATAATTTTGAATTATGATTATGACATGATAGTCATCGGTGGAGGAGCCGCCGGATTGACGGCCTCGGGTATGTCGGTTAATTTTGGTGCCAAAACTTTACTGGTAGAGAAAGATCGGCTTGGCGGTGATTGTACCTGGCATGGATGCATCCCAAGTAAGACTCTTTTGCATTTTTCACAAATAGCTCACAGTCTTGAAGTTGCTGGAAATCTGGGTTTTTCTGATAGTGCTTTAATAAGTCAAAATCAAATTTTTGATAAGGTGCGCAAGGTGAGAAAAAAAGTGTATCAGGAAGCCGATCATCCGTCGATATATGAAGAAATGGGAATGGAGATTATTTCTGGTTCTGCACATTTTATTGATGATCATACGTTAACGGTACAAACCAAAGATGATAAACGTGTGATTTCCTCTAAATATATCATCGTTGCAACTGGCAGCAGCCCGCTAATACCATCCATAAAAGGTCTGGAAACGGTACCTTATTTAACGAATGAATCACTATTTGAATTAACCACGCTTCCCGAAAGACTAACGATCATTGGAGCTGGTCCGATTGGAGTGGAGATGGCCCAGGCGTTTCAGCGTCTCGGTTCCGAGGTGCAAGTTGTAGATGTTATGGACCGGATTTTAGTTAAGGATGATCCGGAATTTTCAGAAATTTTGAAAAAGCAATTGACTGATGAAGGAATTCAATTTTATCTGGATGCCAGGGTTCAGAAAATTAAAGAAGAAGATAATCAGATTATAGTTGAAACTCTTCAGAATAACGAAACCCAAAAAATATCCTCGAATGGACTTTTGATCGCTACTGGCAGAGAAGCGAACGTAGGTGGATTAAAATTAAAACGAGCGAGGATTTCATTTGACCGCAAAGGTATTCTGGTTGATGAACATTGTCGTACAAATATCAAACATATTTTCGCCTGTGGCGATGTGACGGGACGTTATCAACTAACCCATATGTCAGAGCATATGGCAAAAGTCGCTGTCACTAATGCATTACTTAAATATCCAACTAAAATTGATAGTAAACACGTTACCTGGTGCACATTCACCGATCCGGAAGTTGCTCATGTGGGAGCTACCGTTCATGATTTACAACAAAGAGGGGTAAAATTTGAAACCTATCGTTTCCCATATAGCAAATTGGACAGAGCCATCACTGATTTTGAAGAACATGGAATGATTAAGGTTTTTGCAAAGAAATGGAGCGGTAAAATCTTAGGAGCAACCATTATTGGAAACCGGGCGGGGGATATGATAAGCGAGTACGCCCTTGCTATGAAAAATGGAATCACACTCAGAAAAATTGCCGATACCATTCATCCATATCCAACCTATGGTCTGGGGAATCGCCGGGCCGCCGACCAATGGTACGTTCGTCAACAATCAGTTGGAATGGTAAAATGGTTAAAACGGGTATTTGGTTACCGGGGGCCATTGCCGGATGTAAGTGATCCTCACCGTATTGTCTGAGCTTTATCTCACTATTTCCTGTAATACTTAGAAAATCACACGCCATCTAAACTCTTGACAAACTGATGCAGGGCTTCGTCTCTCTTCTCCATCGTTTTTTCCTGATTATAAACGATAGGATCAGCAACCCTTTCTTCGCAATCAGTAATGGGACAGCGTTCACAGGTTTCGTTGACTTCCCTGCGATGTATATTTTGATCATTCCAGAATTTTACTTTTCGTTTAAATGCCGTATTCATGCGAAATCCCATGGTTACACAGGAATTCGTATCCGGTGATAAGGATAATGGACGGGCCAGCGTGAGGTTGAAGTATTCATTATTTGTATTGAAGAAATGAGATCGCTGTGTGCGGATAATCGGTTCGGTGTATTCCCCTTTTTGTAACAGATCATTTAATTCATGAAATATGGAAATAGTAATCCAGCGCCGGCAGTAATGTTCATCCAATTCAATACCATGTGGACTATGCAATCGCGAAAAATGAAGCTCTTTTGTCAGATGATACCGGTTTGTATCCCGCTGATTATAAAATCGTAAAAAATATAGCTGATTCAAGCCAAAGTAATGTGGAACGAGTTGAGTTAAACGATGTAATAAAGTCTCAGGTGTAGTGTCATACCGTTTTAATATTTCCTGAAAATATTCGCTCTTCCACTCGGCGTGATTAAATAATTTGGCTAAATCATCTTTCATTAAATCACGATTTAATAATAACGCGCCTGAAAAATAGGATGCTTTAAAATTGTTCATCACCTGCCTGAAGGTTTTAACTTTAATCCAGGTGGAAGTACGGACCGATTCCTTTTTTAAGTTCATAAAGTTAAAACCAATCTCTCTTCCCAAAACAAAAGCCTTCTGGGAAGGCATAAGGCGATCATTAATTTCGAGTTTATTGGGTTTACCTTCCACGTATATAGATCTTAGTTTTTTTAAATCAGGATAATTATTAAGCCGGGTGTATTGAATTTCGTAATGGTACTCATCAATCAGAATCTGTTCCAATTGTCGCAGATCGTATGAAGGCTGTATTTGCCACTCGAATTTATTGCGAAAGTTATCCACCTTATTTTCTAAATCGGGGAAATAGTTATGATGCGTTTCCTGATAACTTCGTAATGCTGCAAAAAAGAAGTGTTCCACATGGACATCATAATTTCTCGCTATCTCTACAAGTGTGCCGATTAAAGCATTAAATTTAGCGGGATCTTCAGACATCAGATCTACCAGGCTACTCGTATCAATCCCAAATAGTTCAAACGGAATATTATCTAAAAGATCATTATTTAACAGATTGGAAAGAGGATTTAACTCACTGCTGAGCTGTAGCGATACCAGGTCATCAAAAGAGATATCCAATGCTTTCGAAATGGCCATGATCTTATCTACTTTGGGATATTTTTTTCCCTTTTCAATCTCATTTAAATAAGAAGGCGACATTCCCGCCCGGTCAGCCAATTCTTGTAGCGAATAGTCATGAGCATGCCTGTATTGTCGTAATTTCAAACCAAATATTAGACGAAGATTCTTTTCAGTCATGCGGGACTCTCTTTCTCTTTATTAATAATAAATAAGCGAAATTTTCGCTATTAGCAAATTTAGTAATTTTTGCATGTCATGCTTAATGATATGTGAAATAGTTACTCATAATATCAGTGAAAATTTTTTAATTAGCGAATATTCGCTTGACTTGGTTGTTTTATTTATTAAATTAATGAATAGTCATCAAGTTCAAAAAAAAATAATGATATGGAAGTAAAAACGAAGACAAATAAAGGTCGGGAATACGCGGATATTACCAAGCATGTCGCCATTGAAAAAATCGGTTGGACAAAGAAGGCCAGGGAGATATTGGTTCCGGAATTATTGGAGATACTAACTCACCTTCATCGGGAATTCGAAGCAGAGCGTCAGAAATTATTGGAGGCAAGGAGAATCCAGCAGGATAAATTTGATAAGGGCGCATTGCCTCAATATTTAAGTAGGGATTCGGTCTCTGTTTCAAGTGATTGGAAAGTGGATCCTTTACCGGAAGACATTTTAACCCGGCGGGTTGAGATAACAGGTCCGGTCAATAATACCAAGATGGTTATCAATATGCTGAGCCGGAATGACGATGGGATTAAAGCCGATATGGCCATGTTGGATTTTGAGGATTCTATGAAACCAACCTGGAATAATGTGATTGATGGATTCCATAATGTAATAGGTGCTGCAAAAGGGGATCTGCGTTTTGTTAAACCGGCCACCAATGGAGAACCGGAAAAAGTGTACAAACTGGATACAAACGATATGGCCGGAGTGATGATCCGCTGCCGGGGATTACATCTCAATGAGCCGCATATTTTGATTGATGGTGAAGAAATATCAGGCGGACTATTTGATATCGCGATTTCATTTTATCATGCCGCAAGAGAATTAATGCAGAGGGGAAAAACGCCAAAATATTATGTCCCAAAATGTGAGCATCATCTTGAAGCGCGATGGTGGAACCGGCTTTTCACATCCGTTGAAAAAGCAATGAATATTCCCAGAGGTACATTAAAAGCCACATTCTTAATCGAAACCTTGACGGCATCCTATCAAATGGAGGAAATTCTCTATGAATTTAGGGAACATGCCGCAGGATTGAATGGCGGTCGTTGGGATAAAATTTTCAGCGATATCAAAGTTTTGAAGAATCATCCCGACCGGGTGTTGGCAGACCGTGGTACGATCGATATGCATCGTCCCTGGATGGACAATTATGTTAAGCGGATGATAAAGATTTGTCACTCTCGCGGTGCTTTTGCCATGGGAGGCATGTCCGCTTTTACTCCCGGAAGTACGGCAAAAATCAGAGAAGACCAAACCGCCAAGGTGTTAGAAGATAAAAAACACGAGTTTGAAATTGGTCACGATGGCTGCTGGGTTTCGCACCCGTACTTCATAACCTATGCGATGAAAGCTTTTCCCAGGAAAAATCAGCTCGACAGAAAGCTCGGGGATTTTGATAAATATCCGGATCTCTTGCCTAAATCTACAGGTCCGATAACGATACAGGGGGTCCGCAAAAACATACGGGTAGGGATAGGATACATGAATGGCTGGAATCAGGATATCGGATGTGTAGCTTGGGATAATTTGATGGAAGATTTGGCTACACTCGAAATTTCACGAGCTCAGATTTGGCAGTGGCTTCATCATCAGGTAGAACTCAGCGACGGACGCAATGTAAACCGCGAGTTGATTCATAAAGTATTTGATGAAGAACTCGAAAAAATTCTGAATGAAGTGAAGAAATCGATGAAGGGGAAACCGGAAGCTTCCATTGAACATGTAATGAAAGGATTTCGAAAGGCAAGGGAAGATGCTGAATCAATCTTTACACAAAAAGAACTAGCCAATTCGCTGCATGAAGCATTAGAGGTTCAGAAATCTTTAGAAAAATAGTAAAACAGGTAAAAACGGAGTACGAAGGGTATAAGCGTATGAAAAATACAAATGCACAAATCAGAGCACTCAAAGAGGCCTGGAAAAATGAAGAACGGTGGCAAGGTGTTGTCAGAAACTATACGGCTGAGGATGTTGTAAAGCTCAGAGGCAGTATTCTGATAAAACATACCCTGGCAGAACATGGAGCCGAACGACTCTGGGAACTTCTTTATTCGGAAGATTATGTTGCCTCTTTGGGTGCACTGACCGGTAATCAAGCCATGCAGCAGGTTAAAGCAGGTCTCAAAGCCATTTATGTGAGTGGTTGGCAGGTAGCGGCCGACGCGAATATGGCCGGAGAAATGTATCCTGATCAAAGTTTGTATCCGGTCAATAGTGTTCCGGAAGTGATCCGTAAAATTAATAATACCCTTTTACGTGCCGATCAAATTCATCATACCGAAGGAAATGGTATGGATATTCACTGGCTGGCACCTATTGTGGCAGATGCTGAGGCTGGTTTTGGCGGACCAATCAATGCTTTTGAATTAGCCAAACACATGATCGAAGCTGGTGTTTCGGGCATCCACTTCGAAGATCAGCTTGCATCAGAGAAAAAGTGTGGTCATATGGGAGGTAAAGTGCTGGTCCCGACAAGCCAATTTATTCGTACCCTTACGGCAGCACGCCTTGCAGCGGATGTCAACGGAGTTCCAACGTTAATAATTGCAAGAACCGATGCTAATTCCGCTCAATTGATAACAAGCGATATAGACGACAGGGATCGGTTGTTTATTGAAAATGAGCGAACTTCGGAAGGTTTTTACCGGTTTAAAGGCGGACTGGATGCTGCTATTGAGCGCGGACTCGCTTATGCGCCTTACGCTGATTTATTATGGTGCGAGACTTCACATCCTGATCTGGAGGAGGCCCGTGAGTTTGCCGATGCCATCCACGAGCGATATCCCGGTAAGTTATTGGCTTATAATTGCTCACCGTCTTTTAACTGGCGACGTAATCTCAATAATAAGACGATCGCCAAATTTCAAAAAGAATTGGCTGAAATGGGATATAAATTCCAATTCGTAACCTTGGCTGGTTTCCATGTACTCAACCACAGCATGTTCCGTCTGGCACATGAATATAAGCAGGAAGGCATGACCGCATATTCCAGATTACAGGAAACCGAGTTTGCCGATGAAATCATTGGATATACAGGTACCAAACATCAGCGGGAAGTCGGTACCGGTTACTTCGATCGGGTACGTAAAGCCATCAGCGGTGGAGAAACCTCCACGCTGGCACTCGACGATTCCACAGAAACCGAACAATTTAAATAAGAACTATGCCATGATGTATGTGATATCAATACTTAGATGACATCACATAACATACATCTCCAAAAAAGGGTCCGTTTTGTGAAAGGAATGGACCTTGTTTTTTTTACAATGTAATGGGGTATTGTATTGTAATGTTTGTTGTTCTTGGTTAGTAGTTTGTTGTTATCTGACACGAACCAGCAACAAGCACCCAAAAACAAATTTTTGAATAATTCAGAACAAAGTACTTATAAAAAAAGGTTCTTCCTGATAATAGGGAAGAACCTTTTAATTTTATTCAAAAATTTATCAATTATTATAATAACTCTTTCATGGTTGAGCCAATAACGGCCGGGCTTTCACAAACCGTAATTCCGGCTTCGCTGAGAGCTTCCATTTTTTCTGCGGCGGTACCTTTACCACCAGAAACGATAGCTCCGGCATGTCCCATACGTCGGCCCGGAGGTGCGGTACGTCCGGCAATAAAAGCGACGACAGGTTTATCAACATTATCCTTAATCCAGGCGGCTGCTTCTTCCTCAGCAGTTCCACCAATTTCACCGATCAAGACAATAGCATCGGTATCAGGATCATCATTAAATAATTTTACGGC
>Ga0102956_1000630_pt1 | contig 12532 bp, 9 predicted proteins | sample SalPonF2_A_D2_MG_FD_84515 | JGI IMG/M metagenome (GOLD analysis project Ga0102956, IMG submission 84515) | Salt pond soil microbial communities from South San Francisco under conditions of wetland restoration - Salt Pond MetaG SF2_A_D2_MG ...
CCCAAAAGACGTCATTCCCCGAAAAAAACGTCGGGGCAGGCTAAACTTGATTTAGAATCCAACCAAAGCGTTGGCACCTTTTACAAACCGTGGTTGTTACCCCCAAGACATTCACTCCAATTAAACTAAAAATAACGCTCAAAGCTTTTAACCGGGAGATTCCGGGTCGGGGCCCGGAATGACGTCGATCGTCCCGGAATGAAGTCTATTGGGGCGGGAACGGCGTCGAAAGGGGAAGGAATGACGTTGGTAGGGCCCTGTATTGATGATGAGTGACTCTTAAAATATCCCGTTAGGGGAGAGCCAAATATTTTCGAATACCCCATTCTGAAGTAAGTAATAAAACAATAATTACAAACCACCATACCGAACGATACAGGTATAATCGATTATCAGTTGTCTTGATTTCTGGCTTAAATAATCCTTTTTGTTCCATTTCAGCATGAACAGCTTTACTCTGATCAAATGGAAAATATTTACCGCCGGTAGACTGAGCGATGAATTTCAGCATGGCATCATTTCGGGTCGTATTTATAAATTCAGAACTGGTGGCCCCAACTGAAAATTGACCATTTTGTGTACCCATAGTCATATTTCCTTTTTTTGCCGTTGCTTTAAACTCATAAATGCCTTTCGGTAAATTACCTAATGAAAGCTTGTATTGTCCCAGTCCCTCATTTTCCATAGAATAATTTTGAGGTGAATCTCCCATTTTATGAATCTGGACTGCTATATTCGCCTGATTTTCAAGCTCTCCATTTTGATTATGCAATGTTGCTGTTAAAACAGCATTATCCGATTCATTAAAAACCTTTTTAACCGGATTGATCTTCAGTAATCGATTGTCAGGTGAGGTAGATGTCCATTTTACAACATTGTTAATTAAAGAAATTGCGAATGGGCGAATATTACTTTCCGGATCCTGATACCATTTGTAAAAATTAAAAAAGTTAATCTCAGAAACACGTTTATTACCAACCGTACGAATAGCCAATAAAGGGTTATTGGTTTGTGCATTGTGGTAGTTGGCGAGATATAAAATCTTAGAACCAATGGCTGGTTTAGCATTTCCCATAAATGCCTTCACATTGGGTAATTTTGAATAATCTACAGTTGGCAAATCAAGGATAGACTGGTCTCTTTGCTTATTATTGACTCGTACATCAACATCAAGAAAATGCGAATTTTTTTGAAAAACGAGGGGTAATGTTCCTTTGTAAAGATTATTCAGTTTGTTGAAATCTGTGAGAGGAGTTGTAATCAATAGCACAGGCTTATCCTTTGATAAATCATAGACTTTATTGATTATTGAGGTGGGCATTTTACTGTTTGGGAACCCATGTAAAATGATTAAATCCAGGGAATCTGCTTTAGTTGGAAGATTTCCACCTAAAAAACGATTACCTGAAATCCAGGTTCTCTCGTAAATTTGGATACTTTTATCCGTTTCTAAAATGGAACGTATCGTTTTAACATCCGGATGGATTTCAAACGCAAGATCCAAAATCTTAATTTTGTCATTCAGGACATTGAGTGTGAAAATCTTCTGATTATTGGCAGAGGTCCATTCTCCCTGCAATTTCGGTATAGCCACTTCATATTGCTGAATACCTGTTTTTTGAGGTTTAATATCAAATTCTACATTGTGAGATGATTTGTTTGCAGAAGTATGAATAGATTTCTGCGCAATCACTTTACCATCACGTTTTAAATCGATGGTTATGTTTTTATTTGGAAACCCATCATTCAGTAATGTTACATTAATCGGAGAAATAGTGTGTAAGTAGGCTTTAGTATTCGTCTCTACATGCTGCAAAACAATATCATTCATATGAGTAGTATCACCCATTCCTACGGTATAAACGGGAACATTTAAATGTGAAGCGGCATACGATGGATTCCTTCCTAAAGTAAAAATCCCGTCTGAAAGCAGAAGTACACCTTCAAAGGATTGATCACTTTGTTCAATGATATTAAAGGCATTATTCAGGTTAGTTTCATTCCCCTTAAAATTGAGACTGTCTGTGTTTTTCAGAGGATTCACCTTTTGATCAAATTTAAAAAGGTCATAATGGACATCAGAAGTATCCGATAATTGTAAATTCTTCACTATTTGATCATAGGTTTTCTTACCCTGATATTTGCCTTTGGTCACTGTCATACTTTTAGAATTATCGAGGAGGACAGCAATATGCGGTTTTATTTTGGTTTGTGTCTCCCGAAGAAGAACCGGATTGATTAAAACTAAAAGCAAGATCAGGAAAACGAGACTTCTTAAACCGATTAAAAGATATTTAAGCAGAGATGTACGACTTCCGAGGTCTTTATACGACCACCAAGCCAGCGCGGAAGTCAGGCAAAATAAGATAATATAAACCCAAATGGGTATGCTTGTCTGATATCCTTCAAAAATGGTGTGCAATCTTTTAAAACCCCGGCTTATTAAGTGGTTATTCTTTGAAGATGAGTTTTATTATTTAAATTATTCATTTATAAACAGTTCTCCGTAATTAAACTTATTTGATTAATATTATAAAAGGTAAGTTAAAAAATGCCGGGAATTAAATCATTATCTCTTAGATTTCAGCTGCGCTTTAAAAGTGAAGGGTTGTATTTTTAACCGGGAAGGTATTATTAAAAAATATCGGAATACCACTTTGGGACTTCATAGAATCGATATTGGTTGTTTTTACGGCAAAAATATGTAAAAGCGGTTCATGAAAATCACCGCTTGCTCCCACCTGAGCTATGGGTTCCCCGCTAGTGATAAACATATTTTTATTTACCAGCGATGAATGTGGTTGCAGATTCGATAAAACTAACAAACAATTTGTGTATTGAATAACAATATAATTGCCTAATGGATGGGATTTTAAAGAATTACCTGACGTACGATTAGGAATATTATCAACCACTTTTATAATCTGTCCGTCAACCGGACTGAAAACGGTATCCTTATAAATTTCAAAATCCGATAAATTTTCCGGGTTTAATGTTTTGGCATGTCCTCCTAATAATGATAATTTAACCAGATTGATAGCATTTTTTTGCGATTTGCTCTTTACGTTATTATTCAGAAGTTTGTTGCTTCCGCCATCAGTTACATAAAATTCACCCTTATCAAATGGTGCGTTGATGGTTATGCCGTTAGCATCTGGTTGGAGCGCTTCATATAATTGATAATTTAATAACGCGAAAGCCCCAATAATGATTATTTTAAAAAGGGTAATGAACCATCCCAGAACAGTTCCGTCGGGGAAAAAATCGAGTTCATTAAAAATTCTGATTCTGTGAAAGAATGCAATAGCATATATCAAAATCAGGATATATTGGAAATAAATACTGAATATATCCCATCTGCCAGCAACGATAATAAAGCCTATAACCGAAACCGTTAGAATAATATCAAGAATCAGTTCTAACTGGGATTCAATCTTTTTTACCGTAAACCATAGTACCAACGACAGCGGAACAACGACCTGTATTAATAGGAGAATCGTATGATTTTGAGGCATAGCATCCGTAAAAGTAATAATCTGTAACCGTTATTTTTCTAAACGGATTGCAATTCAACGACCTTTTCAATTAAATAATTGACCAATTTTGCAATCCTGTAACTATTAATAAGATATCGAGAGGGGCGATTTGTTACTTAAATTGATTGAACTAATTTATTAATTATGCTAACTGTATTAATGCCATCGGCTTCTGCGGCGTAATTATTTACGATCCGGTGACGTAAAACCGGAATAGCCAGACTTTGTATGTCTTCTTCAATGACATTGAACCGTCCACGTGCTAAGGCTCGTGTCTTGGCACCTAAAATCAGATATTGAGAGGCCCGCGGACCAGCCCCCCAACTCATATACCGATTAATGAAGTCGGTCGCATGTTCAGTATTAGGACGTGTCATACTAACCAATTTTACAGCATATTTGAGTACATTATCAGGAACTACAACTTCCCTAACCAATTCCTGAAATGCAATGATTTGTTCAGCATCAAGAATGGATTGCACTTCCATATGATGGGATGAAGTTGTGCGTCCTATAATATCGAGTTCTTCATCAAAACGGGGATAATCCAGATGTAAATTGAACATAAAACGATCCAGCTGAGCTTCAGGCAGAGGGTAGGTTCCTTCTTGCTCAATCGGATTTTGAGTCGCCAAGACAAAAAAGGGAAGAGCCAGTTTATAGGTATTTCCAGACGTTGTTACATGATATTCCTGCATTGCTTCCAAAAGCGCAGCCTGGGTTTTTGGTGGTGTCCGGTTGATCTCATCCGCAAGAATAATATTTGCAAAAATGGGTCCCTTTATAAATTTGAACGATTTATGTCCCGTCTTATAGTCTTCCTGAATGATATCCGTTCCTGTAATATCCGAAGGCATCAAATCCGGTGTAAATTGAATCCGGTTGAATGAAAGATTGAGTGTTTCGGATACCGTCCTGACCAGCAATGTTTTCGCCAGTCCAGGTACACCAACCAACATGCAATGCCCGCGAGAAAAGAGGCTAATGAGCAGCAGATCAACGATATTCTCCTGACCTACCACAATCTTTGCTATCTCTTTCTTTAATTGTTTAAAGGATTTCTGAAATAGTTCTGCGGCCTCTTCTGGATCCTTCGGAATAGCGTTCATATAAATATTTATTATGTTAACACATCAATCAATATTATCAGGATTGTAAATTTTTAGGAACAGGTATCATGTATTTAACATAGATATCATTTTTCAAGCCTTTTAACCAATTCCTCATAATGCGTGCTCTTTTCTGTTGAAGGGCAATTCTTTTGATCATATCATAATCCTGATCCAAATTAGCCTTATGCTCCGGTATCCTTTTTTTCAATCGGACAATACGATAGGCTTTTTTTGAATTATTCCCGCTGGTTGTAAATGGTTTGGGTTTGGAGATCTGACCATTTTTATTTAGCAATAATACAATTCGGTACAAAGCAGGATTTAAATCTTTCAGAGCGATATCTCTTTGACCTGTTTGTGGGTCCTGCAAAACGCCTCCCTGTGGAGCCGTAGCTGCATCATCAGAATACTTACGAGCCATGTTGGCAAAACTCTTATGGTCAACCAGCACACTGTCCCTTATTTTATTTAAGAAATCAATAGCTTTTTGATCATCTTTCTTATTCTTACTCACTTTTAGCAGAATGTGACTGGTATCGAGTTTATCTCCAACACGCTTATTCAGACGAATAATATGATAACCAAAAGGTGATTTAACGACTTTAGAGATCTGACCGGGTTTTAATGCGGCTGCTGCAGCAGAATAGGAGGGAACAAGATCTTTTGTACTGATGAGTCCCAAATGTCCACCTTGAGCCGCCGAAGGACCTTCGCTCCAGCGTTTTGCCAGTTTTGAAAAACTTTTGTGGTAGACAACAATTGAATCGCGTAATTCATGTGCCAATTTCAGTGTTTTTGCTACGGCATTGGAGTCAGGTGGCGGAATTTTCACTATTTGTGCCAGTTCAACACGTTCAGGTACCGTTGGTATAGAGTCTTTGGGGATGGAATCAAAGAAATTCTCAACCTCAGGACGAGTAATCGTAATTGAACTTTCCTTTTGCTGACGTAATTTTTGAACAATGGCCTCCTGCTTGTATAGACCACGCCACTGCGCCTTGAGTTGCACAATGCTCTTGCCGAAATAATTTTCCAAAGCTTTTTCACCGCCAGCTTGTTGTTCCATTTGTTGAATTCTTTTATTCAACTCACGGTTTATTTGACTATCCGTTACTGTTACGGAGTCAATTTTAGCTTTGGCTAAAAGGACGTATTTATTGACCTCCGATTGTAATGCATTATACCACAATTGTTTAGAGAATTTATCTTTATTGGATTGCTGCATATATTGAGTAACCACACTGTCAATATCCGATTTTAAGATGATGTGGTTATTGACCATAGCCACAATACGATCCAGGACTTTAGGTTTGTTTTGCTGCGCAAAAGCCATGGAAGAGGTGACAAAAACTGTGAATATTAAGAGTGTTAGTGCTTTACGAATTCTTTTAAACATATATTATTTACTGCTAAGCGTATCTTTTACGTTGGCTAAATGTGATGAATCTTGTTTTACTTTTAAAAATTTATTTGAAATGGTTAACTCGTCGTTTGCCTGTGCTTTAAGATAAAGATTCCGTTCATAATTAAGCAGAAACTTTTTCCTTTTTTGTAATTTAAGCCAATCTTTAACTTGACTAAATACCCAATTCACATCGGGATGACTGCCTTTGGCTTTTCGACTGATCAATTGTACAAAATGATAACGGCCATCAATCATCCTTATCGGTGATATTTCTTTTAAACCAATTACTTTTAGATAACGGTTGAGAAGGGGATAATCTTTTACGGCAAGTGAGATTGGCCAGTATCTTTTGGAATTATTTAATGTTTTCTGTTTGTCATCCGCATACTTTTGAACGACCTCTTTCCAGGAAACCCCATGCAATAAATCAGCTTTGGCCTTTTGACAGTCTTGCATATTATTCGTCATCATGTGCCGAAAACGAACATATTCCTCATTCAGGACAAATTGATTTTTATTAGCTTCATAATAATTCTGGACTTCCTGAGGAGTTACTTTAATCGTATCCGCTTTCTTTGTTACATATTCTCTGAGTGCTTCTGCAATGGCATCATTTTTCAATCGATGCAATCGTCGGGCGACTTCGGGATTATGCTGAAGTCCTAAACGGTGAGCCTGTTGTACCAATAACTGTTTTCTAACCCAATTATTTCGATAATTAGTAAGAGCCTGTAAGCTGTCCTGCTCATAGACAGAATGAGGGACACCATCCCGTGCTTCACCTAACGTTAACGTAGCACTTCCAACCCGGGCGATTACCTGTCCCGGCTTGTTTTGGCTTTTTTTCTGCACACACGAAGTTAGAAAAAGACACATCATTACTATCAATGAGATGCCAGCCAAAGGATATATTTGTCGGATAATATTACTTTTTAGATTGTTCAAGAGCCAGCTTGAGTTGTTTTGGATAGGCTTTTACGTGATATCTTGATTCAAGTGATTTTTCCCATTCTTTTTTCCGAATAGGTTGATAATCAGAAACCAATTTACTGTATGCTTCTTTAAATGTCATTTCACGAGGTTCAAGAATTTTATTCAAATATAATATCATGTGACTGTTATGATACGTAAAAGGTTTTGAAAATTCACCGTTTTGTAAGCCTTTTAATTTTGAATAAGGTTCTGTACTTAAATTATCGACCACATCTTTATTAATTCGAAGATATCCATGTATGTCATTTTTCAATCTATCAACAGAAATACCACTCCTGATCAGATTTACAGCCGACTTTAAGGTTGAAATTTTATTTGATACCATTCCATAATAACGATATCGGGTATTATAATAATAATCTTGTGGCTTTGCACGATATAGTTTTCTTAAAGCTGAAGTATCTTTTTGAGCATAATTCCATACAGAATCCTGGGAAATCTTATAAACGACCAATCCATTTAAATACGTATGAGTATTAGTGGCAAATTCGGGAAACATTTTCAATGACATGAGAATCAATTGATTCTCAGCTTCGTGCTTTTTGAATTTCTGGAAATAAATATACCTGTAAGTGAATTTTTCAGGATTATTCACCGTATGTTGTAACCACTTAACAAAATCTTTGACTTTATATTTTATCCCATTTATTTGAAACAACGTTTTTTTTAGTAATGCTGATTGAAATTGAATAGTCGATAAATTTAATGTATCTGTTTGAATTAAAGCTTTTTTGAGCGCCCAATAATTATTATCAATAACCCTGGTATGGCCTATTTTTTCAATTTTGCGGATAATCAGCTCATCATGCTCTTTATAACGTGGGAGATTTTTAAGCATTTTCTTCAACTCCTCATTTTTTTGTTGTGGACTCCGATACGTTCGGATGGAATCGAGTCGAACAATATGAACGCCGTATCCGCTGTAAAATGGTTTGGTATACGTATGGGGATGGGATATCGCAAAAACCGTATCCGTAAACCCTGGAAGATATTGTCCAGGATGTACCCAGCCAATATTGCCATTACTGAGTTTAGATCTATAATCCTCAGAATATTTGATAACAAGACTATCCCACGGTACCCCATTTTGTAATTTTTGATAGACCTTGTTCGCTTTTTTCATTGCAGATTTTATGGAAAACCCTTTGCCTTTTGTCCGGAAAAAGATAAAGGAAACTTCTCGAGCCGGAACTTTCTTCCTTTTGCCCTTAACATACACGAGATGATACCCATACTTTGTACGAATCGGCATTGATACGTTATCAACGGGTGTGTTATACGCTGCGTCTTCAAAAGGTTTAACTACCATACCAGCGGAAATAAATCCTAAATCACCACCTAAAGGGTGCTTTTTAATCGTGGTTGAGTATTCTTTGATCAATTCCTGAAATGGCACACCTTCATTAAATTCCTGTCTTGCCTTCATTAGCCGATTGTAAGTTTTAATCGTATCAACAGGAGAGGCGTGTGGGGACAACCGTATCAGAATATGTGCTAAATGAACAGCGGAATCGGATCTTTGAATTAGTTGATTCAAAAGATGATTCTTTAAACGATGATTAAACCAATATTGAAATCCATATTGTTTTTCATATTTTCTAAATTCGCTTAAAATGTCAGGATTCTGAAAATAACCGGCATGTTTAGCAGCTGCTAATTTAGAACGGTAGGTTAAATACAAATTCAGGAAACGTGCTAATTTTTCATATGACGGTCTTGTATTTACCGTATCTATTTTGCCGTCTCTGTTATAGCGAATCATTAATTCACGAAAGGAGACAGGTTTGTCATTTACCTTACCAACTACAAATGTGTGAGATTTTTGTTCCTTGCCAGCCTTTTTTGAATTTTGAGAAGTTAATTTTCCTGATGAAGAACATGACCACAAAGTTATATCCAAGATCATCATCAGACCTTTTAAAAATAGTTTTTTCTTCTGCGTTCTCAAATATATACCCATTTATTTGTATGAACGAAATTTAGAATCTCTATCAGATGAATTTGGCCAAAATTCTTTATAGCGACATATCAGGTAAAAAACATACCAGCGATAGTGGCCGTCATCAGATTAGCCAACGTGCCGGCGATAACAGCCTTAATCCCGAATTTAGCCAGATCTGATTTACGACTTGGTGCCAATCCACCAATACCTCCTATCTGTATCGCAATGGAAGTGAAGTTCGCAAAACCACAAAGAGCAAAGGTAGCCATAGTAATTGTTTTGGGTGCTAATGTACCGGCCAATACCGCTTTAGAGAGATTCATATACGCAATAAACTCCGTTAATACCATTTTTGTTCCCAATAAAGAACCCATATGTACGACATCATGCCAGGGTACCCCAATGAGAAAGGCAATAGGCGCGAATATCAATCCTAAAATATTTTGAATATTTAAATGAAATCCGGGTAAAATGAGATTTAATCCGCTGACCGAACCTACCCAGCCTAAAATAGAATTGATCATTGCTAATAATGCAATGAAAGCCAATAACATAGCTCCGACATTCAATGCGAGCTTTAAACCTTGCTCCGCGCCAGAGGCCGCCGCATCGATACCATTAGCATCCGTTTTTTCTATAGACAATTTCACTTTGCCGGAAGTCATCGGAGTTTTTGTTTCGGGATACATCATCTTAGAAATCACAAGAGCTGCAGGTGCCGCCATGATACTGGCTCCCAATAATTGCTGAGCGAACATCAGCCGTCCCGCCGTGATTGCTACATGATGAGCCTGTGAGTAAGAATTCCCCAGCATTTGGATATAAGCTGCCATTACTCCACCCGCAATAGTCGCCATTCCACCCGTCATAACAGCCAGCAATTCCGACTGCGTCATTCGCTCGATATAAGGTTTTACGATGAGCGGAGCTTCTGTTTGTCCGACGAAGATATTCGAGATTACGGATAATGATTCCGCACCTGAGGTTCCTAATAATTTCTGCATTACGATCGCCATGTATTTCACAATTCTCTGAAGAATACCGTAATGATACAGAAGCGAGGTTAATGAACCGAAGAACACAATTGTTGGAAGAACCTGAAAAGCAAAAAAGGAACCCATACTTCCTTTAGTACCCGGACTTTTAGCCAAATCGCCAAAAATAAAAGAGGCTCCTTGGGTCGTAAAATTCAGAACGGCTACAAAAAATGATGAAACCCAGCTAAAGAAATCTTTTGGCCAGGCCAGAGGAGAGAAATACGTTCCCAAAGTGTTTCCTTTCAGGATAAAAATGGCAAGGATGAACTGTATCCCTACACCGATAATAACAAGCCGCCAGTTGATTTCTTTTTTATTATTACTGAATAAGAATGCTATACCCAAAAGGGAAAAAATACCGATTAATCCACGTACAATGTTCATACTTACTTTCTATTCTTCCTCATTATGTTCTTGATTTAATGGTGGGATGGGTTTACCGCGTCTGACATCGACCGGAGGACGAAAACAATGCCGGGCTCTTGGTTCATAAGAATCCTTCTCACCTAACAGAATGCGATCCTCATTTTCAACAATACGCTGAGAGTGATTCGCTATCATTCCTGATTCCGCACAAATGGCATGTAATTTGGTTACATATTCGGCAATAGCTAATAACTGAGGCATCGGTTCGAAAGGTTTTCCCATATAGTCCATATCCAAACCAGCGATTATAACCCGTTTGCCGTCGTTTGCAAGACTATTAGCAACATCAATCAAGCGATTATCAAAAAACTGAGCTTCATCAATACAAACGACCCGTGCGTTTCCAGTCATTAATACGATTTGATCAGCCGTTTCAGCTACTATGCCAGGCAATGTATTGGCGTTATGGGATACTATATTTTTTTCATGATACCGCTTATCGAATGCAGGCTTGACAATTACAACATTTTGGCCGGCAATATGAGCACGCTTAGCACGTCGGATAAGCTCCTCTGTTTTGCCACTGAACATGCCGCCACAAATCACTTCAATCCAACCTACATGTTTATCCAGAACGGTAGGCTCATTCATCATAATTTCTCAAAAATAATAGTTAGACACTCGTTAATAAAAGCTCAATAAAGTCGGAATATATTTGGGGTAATCCAAAAAAGAAAAAGGTATTAGAAAAAAGCCCCTTTTTAAAACGTGAATAAGTTATTCAGCAAAATTTAAAATGAAAAACTTTATTTGCGATGTATTCACGAAAACAATTGATAATGTCTATAATTAGATACATTTTTTACAAAAAGGTTGTATTGGTAACCGGAATTCATTAATTCTGTTTGTAAATCGATTGATATTCCAGCCACATAAAACATTATAAATCAGGTAAATTCATTATGGCACATGTAGAACTAAAATCAGGCTTAGCAGGAATCATTGGATTATTCGATAAATTTCCGGAAACAGCAGGTCCTTTATGCGAATTAGCACAGGCATTACTGCGTCAACCTTCTTCACTGACCGAAGGAGAGCGGGAATTAATTGCAGCTTACGTATCCTCACGAAATGAATGTCGTTATTGTATGTCGACCCATGGAGCAGCAGCCAAATATTTTCTGAAGGATAAAAATGGAGAATTGCTGAATAGCGTATTTTCCGATTATCAAAATGCACCGATAAGTGATAAAATGAAGGCGCTTTTAAAAATTGCGGGTAAAGTACAGCAAGGAGGCAAAAACGTACGGGACTCGGATGTAGAAGCAGCATGCAAAGAAGGTGCGGATGATAAAGCCATTCACGATACGGTACTAATTGCAGCGGCTTTCTGCATGTTTAACCGGTATGTTGATGGGCTCTCCACCTGGCAGCCCGAAGGGTCCGATATTTATGAAGAAAGAGGAACCATACTTGCTGAAAAAGGATATGTTAGGTAATAGACGACGGACGACCGAAATTTGCTTATAAACATTCACCTTATTTATTATTTGTTACATTTATAATGTGAATGTATAATATCATCAGCTTTATAGCTGATTAGAGGAAATCCATGGTCGGTCGTCTGATCCTGACAAATTAATGAGGCTAAACGACGTCATTGGTGGATCGGCTGGTTGCTATTAGTAAGAATCCCAACTCAAACCCAACCCCTAAACGACGTCATCCCCCGAAAAAAACGTCGGGGCGGGCTGAACTTGATTCAGAATCCAGCCAAGGCGTTGGCACCGTTTACAAACCGTGGTTTTAATCCCTAAACATTCCATCCAATTAAAGATGAAAACAACGCTCAGAGCCTTTAACCGGGAGATTCCGGGTCGGGGCCCGGAATGACGTCGGTGGGGAAATGTTTGGGAGCCAGATAATTAATCTCCTAGCCAAACCCAACCCCTAAACGACGTCATTCTGAACTTGATTCAGGATCCAACCAAGGCGTTGGCACCGTTTACAAACCGTGGTTTTAATCCCCAAACATTCCATCCAATTAAAAACTAAACAACGTTTAGAGCTTTTAACCGGGAGATTCCGGGTCGGGGCCCGGAATGACGTCGGTGGGGAAAGGTCTGGAAGCCAGATAATTA
>Ga0102956_1000633_pt1 | contig 12476 bp, 9 predicted proteins | sample SalPonF2_A_D2_MG_FD_84515 | JGI IMG/M metagenome (GOLD analysis project Ga0102956, IMG submission 84515) | Salt pond soil microbial communities from South San Francisco under conditions of wetland restoration - Salt Pond MetaG SF2_A_D2_MG ...
CAGCCTGGGCCAACCGTAATCCTTCCTGAGCCTGTTTCAGCGTCATTTTCTGCGCATTTACTGATTGCGCTGCATTCCTGATTCCTAATAACGCGCTGTGAACGTCATATAATATCTGTTCTTTATCATTTAGATAGCTGATTTCCTGCTGACGATATTGAGATTTATTCTGTATGATCGATCCCTCACGATTCAGGTTAAAAATATTCCAGCTTAGTGTTAAACCGGCATTCCAGGCATAACCAAATTTGTAATAATCGGAAGGATTAAAAGGTGATCCGTGTGGATTCGGATTATTGTAATCCTGATTCAAATAAGCACTTACGGTTGGTAAATACTGACTGTATCCTGCAAGCACATTCTGACGCTGCAATCTGACTTGCAATAAGCTGCTGGCTAAATCCGGATTGTTATGGAGAGCTAGTCTCACTTCTTTACCTTCATTCGTAGTAAGCTGGTTATAAACTAATGAGTCTTGCAATTGAACTTCGCTGCTTTGCGAAACGCCCATGAGATTATAAAAAGCAGCTTGCGCCTGTTCCAGATTATTTTTGGATTGAATCATCTGCGTTTTTGCATTGGCGACATCAACTTTCGCTCGTAAAACATTAAAATGAGTAGCTGTTCCAAATTTGGCTTTATTCTGAACATCTTTAAGACTGCTTTTGCTGTAATTCAAAAACTGCTTATTAACATTATATTGCTTTTGGAGCAATAGTAATTGATAATAAGACTGTTCCACACCATACAAAACATTTTGTGAAACATTCTGAACCTGTTTATTAGTCAGAGCTTTATAAAGTTTGGCAGCACGGAGTCCGGCAGCAGCAGAACCATTGATGATTGGCTGTTGAACATGTAATTCAAAGGTATAGGTTTTAAGGGCTCCTGCCTTGAATTTCCTGCCACCTATGTCAAATTCAGCGACTTTATCTAAATGATGAAAGTTACCATTAACCGTGGCTGTAGGAACAACCCCGCCGTATGCCTGCAGGATGCGTCCGTGAGCATAGGTTTTGTTCTCAATAGCTGTTTGAATGTTACGATTATATTGAAGTGCTAATTTTATAGCATCGGTTAGATTCAGTTTTCCTTTAACCACCGGAAGTTCCTGCTGCGAAACCTTGTATTTTGATGGTTTCACCGGTTTTCCCGAAGGCATGGTATCTGCTTTGGCTTTTTGCTGCTTCCAATCGTTATAAGCCTGACTTGCCGAATTTTGCAGATCCTGATTGATGGATTTGGTTGTCATACAACCCTGCAGCATCAAACAAGAAAAGACAATGGTAATAATAGAGTTTAATAATGATTTCATGTGTGTGACTGGTTTGATAAAATTCCGTTCAAAATTATATCAAAAAGATTATTGACATCATTTTTCAGATCTCGTTGAGTATCATGTATTATATATTGAATAGTGATCGATATATTCGAATTCGCGAAAGTGGTCGCGGCAATTTGGGTATCGATTGGCCGAAACATACCGGAGTCGATTCCATCCTGAAACACGTTCGCCAGTTTTTCAATAAATGCTTCATAATTGCTGTCCATATGCCGTTTTTTGTGGATATGGGCTTGATGTTGATTATACATTAAAGCACGAAACGTATTTCGGTAATGATCAAAAAAATCAGTGCTGAAAAAAGCATATTTTTTCAGTTTTTCCACGGGATCGAGGTCACTGTCGAGTATATCCATTAGTCCATTAAACAATGGAGCGAGACTTGAGTCAATTGAAGAACAGATGAGTTCATCTTTATCTTTAAAATGCAAGTAAACAGTCCCTTTTGCGATACCAGCCCGCTGGGCTACTTTGTTCACCGTAAGAGCTTCAACACCGTTTTCTCCTATAAGTTCGAGCACCGCCTCGTGAATATTTTTTTTGGTGAATTCTTCCAGCAAGTGCTTGCGTTTCTCTTTGAGCTTCAGTCTTTTTTTCTTCATTATAACAATTCGGTACTACCGAAATACTTCCATAATTTTATTGAATAGCCAGCCAAAACAACCACTTAGTGTACGGGTGGTCTTCCAAAATGACCGGTTGGTCAAATTAATGACATTTATGTCAATATCAAAATTATTTGTAGTTATTTTATTGTTATTAAGCATAAAAAAATAGTACCCGCTGCTATCGGATCTATAACCGGTTTAGCAATACGTGAGGCCTCAACAAATGTTTCGAATGCAGCGTTTCCTTTTTCATCTTTTTCTCAATTCGTTTGGATATTTTCAATTCAGTATCAATTGTAGATTATCAATGGTCCTAAAATTAGAAGAAAATTGTACGGTTAGGTGTGTTTTTGATCATTCCTTCCTATTATATTGTCGGTGTAAAATTATGAAAGCATGCATTAAGTGAGATGCTTACGAGAAGAGAAAAAATCATTCAATATCATGCTTTTATAAATAGCTAATATTTAATAGAGATAGCCATGAAATTACCATTTGCATTCGCTAAGAGATTCGTAGCTGGAGAAGATTTCTCACAAGCCGTTACCAAAGTCAGAGATATCAATAAATCCGATATTAAAGTGACCATGGATTTATTAGGGGAGAATGTGAGAGATCGGGAAACCGCCGATAATACGGTCAAAAATTATATTAATCTGCTGCATGGGATTAATGATCAAGAGATAAAGTCGAGTATTTCGATTAAACTGACCATGCTGGGATTGGATATCGATCCCAAATATTGCCGAGATAATTTATTTTCCCTTCTGGAAGTTGCCAGAGAAAACGATCAGTTTGTTCGGATCGATATGGAAGGCTCCGATTATACACAGCAAACGATCGATTTGTTCAACGAAGCACATCAGGAATTTGGAAAACATGTCGGTATCGTAATACAGGCCTATCTACATCGATCAAAAAAAGATATTGATGATCTGGCTGAGATAGGAGCCGACGTACGTTTGGTGAAAGGAGCTTACAAAGAACCTGAACGACTTGCTATTCAGAATATGCCGGCTATCAGAGAAGCTTTTGAGGATTACACGAAAGTTCTACTCGAAAAAACACAATTCCCTCGCATTGCCACCCATGATGATGAGCTGATCGAATGGACGAAAAAGTACACTGCGGATAATGGAATTGGGAAGGCCCGGTTTGAATTCCAGATGTTATACGGTCTGCGACAGCAAACTTGTGAAGAGTTAGCTAAACAGGGGTATAATGTACGGATTTATGTCCCATACGGAACGATGTGGCTTCCTTACTACACCCGCCGCCTGAAAGAACGAAAGGAAAATATCTGGTTCGTCCTTTCCACACTTTTCAAAAGCTGATAAGCAATTAGTAATTAGCAATGAATAATGAGTAATTCACGTGAATTCGAAATAAAAAATATTCTTAAAACAACGTTTTGATATGAATATTTCACTTTGAAGATTTCTCCCTCTGGTCTTTTAGGCTTTTAGTGAAGGAATGACGATACTTTTAAATTAAAAGTCCATTAATACTGTCATCCTGAGGGACTCGAGTGATCTTTCAACGGCAAGATGCCTTTTATTAGTAATGAATTGAATAAATGATTATGTGCGCTGATAGATTTCCCCACTATGGTCGAGATGACACCAAAAGGTAAGGTATGATAGTGAAGCTAAAAAAAATCACTCAAAGGCGTCATCTCGAACCCGTTTTTTGGGTGAGAGATTTTGTAAACAGTTAATATATAAAAAATGTTTGTTAACCTTAATCGGGTATGGTCGTATCAATTACTAATTGCTCATTATTCATTATTCATTGAAAAAGGTCGGATACAAGAATGTGTGGCCTTTTTTCGTAATAATCAGAAACGTTACTATTATTGAAGCGAATACTGTCAAAATATAGTTTTTCCATTTTCATTGGAGTGATCGCTCTGTTCATTCCACTGGTCCGTAATCTTCATATCGAATCGGCAATCCTGGCTTCGGTAGTCGGTTCCATTTTGGCCGCTTATTGGTCTACAAAGAGAGAGACGGAAAAAAGCGATAAGCAAAGATTATTTGAACTCATTACCATTGTTTATGCCGCTGCTATTCCGCTGTTAATCAATGCCCTGATTAATGGCTGTTTTAGCGTCGACGGACTTGGTTACTGGATTTTTTATCCTTCTTTCAGCATTTATTTTGTTTATAGTATTGGCCGGTATTTTCGAAATACAGGGTTTTCTCATCCATTATTTTGGACATGGATTGTAATTTTATGGGTGGCTGTTGGTGAGTTTCTGATTGAGTTTTATATGCTGCCTCAGGTCTACTTTTATAATCATATCTGGGGTGGCTGGCCCGGACCCATTTATGATGAAGCCGTTCATTTTAGAGTCTCCGTTATTTACTTCCGGTTAATAACGTTTTGTTGGGCGAGTATCTTTTGGCTGCTTCCCGAGTTTTGGAATAGCCGTTTTGCTAAAATGGCGATCGGGGCACTGACTCTGAGTCTGGTTTTGAGTTATGCCAATATGGCTCAAAACCGGATAATTTCTCCCAGAAGTTATATTCAACAGGTTTTAGGTGGGAAGAAAGTCACTAAGCATTTCGACTTTTATTACGACAAGAAATATTACTCAAAATGGGATGTCTATCGCTTCAGCAAACAGGCCGAATTCGATTTCAAACAAATCACTGACAGTTTACAAATCCCACCACCGAAGCAAAAGATACAATGCTACTTTTATGCGAATCCCTGGCAGAAAAAAGAATTGGTCGGGGCCAAATATACGAGTTACGTGCCGGTATGGAGTCCTGTTGATCAGTTACACATCTCAAAGTCTGCGATAAATGATGTTTTAAAACATGAGATGGTTCATGTTCTTGCCAAACAATTCGGTAATCGGTGGATTCACGCAAGCTGGAGCATTGGATTAGTGGAAGGTCTTGCGGTAGCGATAAATAAAGGGGAATCGTCTGTGGCTACATTAAATCAGTTGGTTGCCGCCTCTAAACCTTGGCCGGATACTAAGGAACTTGAAGATGCTTTTTCGTTTGGTGGATTTTATTCGGGAAGGGGAAATGTAAACTATACAACGGCAGGATCTTTCGTCCAATACCTGCTGAAAAATTATCCGGTATCGGATTTTAAAAAAGCGTACAAAACGTCAGATATCAAAAATGCCTATCCGGTTAAAATGAAGCATTTAGTCAGTGCCTGGCATAAGGTTTTGAAAAATACTCCGGTCGATTCCGCAGATATTGAAGCCTCCCGGCAGCTTTTTTCCGTTCCATCCCTGTTTGAACGGAAATGTCCGCACACCATCACTCCGATGTATGCCTTATTCGATCAGTACCGGTATAATATGGCCATCAAAGATACGGCAAAAGCGATTCAGGCCTTGCAAAAAGGCTTACACATGCATCCGGAAAATGGTAATTTTTGGGTAAATTGGTCTTATTTGGAATTAAAGAAAAAGCGTCCCGACAGTGTTATTCAACAAGAAATACCAACAGATACTACCACGAGTGGCTCTATCATAAATGTTCGAATTGCCGATGCTTATATGATGGCAGACAGTGTGCAGGCCGCTCAGAAATACTTATCAAAAGCCAAACAATTAAATCGGGGAAAAGATCGCATCGACTGGCTTGCTGAGAGACTTAATTTTCGGGATACCTTGCGGAATTGGCGCGATTATCTGAATATCAACTATCGTCATCATCCGATAACACCGGATTATTTCGATTCTCTTGCTCCAGATAATCGTTTATTGGCGATGCATTTATTGATTCAAAAGGATGACGATCATCATCTTATCGATTATGATCGCACGCTTTTAAAAACGCCATTATCGAAATATAGATTTGATAATTTTCTTGAAGTCGTCAAATACACGGCTCTTAAGAAACATTTTAATTTGGCGGAGGAACTGATTCAAAGAATGGAATCGTTTAAATGGCGGTTACGGGATCAACAGAGGCTGGAATCCATGAAACAATTCGTTTTCTATCTGAAATAATTTTAAGTAGAGACACGCCATGGCAGGTCTCTAAAGTTTGCAGATCATTTAATTGACCATTGATTAATAGCTCTAAATCCTTCTTATTATATATTAGCTATCGTTGGAGACTGAAAGTGTATCACGTTTAATAATCTATAGTTCTGCCAACAAAAATAGTTTTTTTTGAAAGTATTTGAGAATAGAGATGTTCACCTTATTGAATTAAATAAACTATTATGAAGAAGAATATTGTTGAAGCTGTAAATAAACAAATACAAGCCGAGTTCGAATCCGCATACTTATATCTTGCAATGTCCGCTTATTTTGAAACTCAGAATTTAAAGGGATTTGCCCACTGGATGAAAATCCAATGGGAAGAGGAACTTCAACACGCATTGAAGTTTTACAATATGCTCATCGACAGAGATGCAAAAGTGGAATTGATGACGCTGGCAAAACCGGGTAACGATTTTGGTTCACCACAAGAGGTTTTTAAAAGTGCATTGGATCATGAGAAGCAGGTCACCGGTAAAATTAATGATCTTTATGATTTGGCTCTTGAAGAAAAAGATTATCCGCTCCAAAATCTACTGCAGTGGTTCATCGATGAACAAGTCGAAGAAGAAAATAATGCCAGAGATATCGTAGACCAGCTTAAATTGATTGGAGAAAACGGTACCGGTTTATATATACTCGATCGCGAACTCTCTCAACGAACTTCAAGTACGGAAAATCAGCAGTAAAAAAAATGGTAAAGATAAGAACGTGGTTATACGCGTTCTTATCTTATATGTAATATGGATAAATATTTTTAATAAGTGCTTTTAAAGCCGGGCGTTAGTTCTTTTCTTCACAGTAAAACCGTTCCCCGGTTTTATCGTTATAATAGATTCGAAATCTTTTTCCGTTACTTGGGTCTATGTTTATTTCCTCGGTTTTCTCAAAGCCTGGGGGTACAGTTGAGCCATGATTTTTTATATATCTTTGTCCCCAGATTAGAGATGCTATTATAATTGATATAAATAGGACAATATAGATGAGGAGAAAAGACATATTTCACTTTTTCTCAATTACGACGGCCGTCCCATAGGCGACGATTTCACTCATATTCTGACCGAGTTCGCTTGAATCAAAACGGGTCATTATGATTGCATTGGCGTTCATAGCCTGAGCATTTATCACAAGACGATCAATGGCTTGTTTACGGGCATCTTCTAACATAGATGTATATTCATGAATTTCACCACCAACCAAACTTCGAAGCCCGGCCATTAATGTCCCACCGAGCCCTCTGCTTCTGACAACCAATCCGAAAGCCTGTCCTTTTACCTCTTTTATTTTATATCCTGAGATATTTTCACTCGTTACGACTATCATATTCTCCCATTTTTACTTAGATAATTCAATATGAGTTCGATATAATTACAGTATAAATATAGGTTTATTTTTTCCATATCCTCGTTTATAAGATCTCTCACCCAAAAGCAGGTTCGAGATGACGCCTTTGAGTGATGTACTTAAATTTCAACATAATCTATTGACCTTTCGCGTCATTTCGAGCGAAGGGAGAAATCCTCAGAGTCAAGTAACTACTTAAAAACGCTTTTTTAAAAAAGATTTCATCACTAACTCACATTAATCAAATAAAAATAACTTAATTCGGATTATTCACAAGGAAAATCTGTCGTAATCAATGCGAAATTATAAATGCGCATGAGAGGCACTCTGGTGCCTTAATTAAGCATTTTAATTTCAACGCAGAGTACGGCCAAATTTCGCAGCTCTTTTTAAAGTTCTCAAAATCGAGGATCGGTTCATTTTTTATAAGTTAATTAAATTACAATAAGGTATGTATTGCTTTTTATTGGTTACGTGAATAATTCGGGATAACGTTTATCTTACCCACTCTTGTTCTACCTATTCATAGAAAGGGCGTTTGTTTAGGTACCTGAATATTCATCAGGAAGTGTTATTTTTTGCGCCTGGCCCAAAACTATTCGATAACGTTAAAACCGAGTATCCCGTATCCGTCACTTATTCCGCAAATCGATCAGAAAGCCGGTTGATCAGGTAACTGCTTTCTTTGAGCGCCTGGGGAGCGAAATCTCCAAAGAATTCCGTGACGCTTTCAAATTCTTCGATGAATCCTTCTTTATCATCATTTTCAACCAATTTGGAGAGTTCCTCATGGTGATGGAAGAAATCCATTAACAAATTGCGGCGTTCTTCGTTGGAGAGTACGATATCGGCATACAAATCGGCGTGCTGTGCGAAGATACGTCCGGTCATCATTAGTTCGGCGCGGTAAATGGGACTTGAGAAATCGAGGATGTCTTCCGGACGTAAATCGTATTTCAGTAAAAATGAGCCGTGTAAGTGAGCTACAAAGTGGCGAAGTCCCTGAACCAAATGCATCACGTGATCGTGTTTCTGTGGATCGACGATTTTGGTTCGCATTCCCCATAATTCAAACTGACGCATTAACCAATCGAATTTATCCTCTTTACGTCCCGGACAAATCAGCATGAGCTGTTTGGATAAATTGGGCACATCCGGACCATGCATTGGGTGGAGACTGACTACCGGTCCGTCATGATGTTCCATCATCAAATTCAGCAAGCCGTTTTTATTGGATGTGAAATCGGTCAGGATCATTTCCGAAGAAAGATGTGGCGTTAATCCATTGATTACTTCCTGGGTTTTATTAATGGGAACGGAGATGATGATGAGATCACATCCCGCAACCAATTCGTCCACATGATCCCAGCCATCTTTTTCCAGGATACGAACATGATGTCCGGTCATCTCAAAAATACGATGATATAACGAACCCATGCCGCCGCCGCCGCCTACGATCAGGATCGTTTTGGCTTCATCAGTAGCACGGGGGAAATTGCCTTTCGATTGACTCGCTCTGGACGAACTCATGATCATTCGTAAAAAATCCTCTGCCCATTCCGGATCAAGTCCGTGTTTTTCGGCCTGACCGCGAAATCGTTTTACTTTTTCTTCTTCACGATCGGATACAAAAATGGGGAGTTTATTCTGTATCTTTGTTTTTATAACATTTTTTACCGTCTGATTACGTTCTTGTAGTAAATCGAGGATTTGTTTATCAATTGAATCAATTCGTTTTCGAGCGTTTTCGAGCGTATTTTCCTTTTGTTCCATAAAATTGAATACTCAGCAGATGTATTTAAGAAGTCCTTGCAAACCGTCTTTTTGTAAAGTTTTCTATGAATGAAGATATAAAATCGCTATAAAGTACGGAATGATCTAATCGGATATTATATTTTTTAGTGATATAACCCTCAAAAATTGTTAAAAAGTTTATTTATGTCGCAATTTGATTTGCAATCTCCTTATCCACCGGCGGGTGATCAGCCCACAGCCATTGAAGAATTGATCGAAGGATTGAACCGTAACGACCGGTATCAAACGTTGTTGGGCATCACCGGATCCGGGAAAACGCGCACGATCGCATCAGTCATAGAGAATCAAAACCGGCCGACACTGGTCATGAGTCATAATAAAACGCTGGCCGCACAATTGTATCGGGAGTTCAGTGATTTTTTTCCGGATAATCAGGTTGAATTTTTTATCTCATATTATGATTACTATCAGCCCGAAGCCTATCTCGTTTCGCAGGATAAATATATTGAGAAAGATCTTTCTATTAACGATGAGATCCAGCGATTACGTCTGCGTGCAACCAGTTCGTTGCTTTCAGGCCGAAAAGATGTGATCATTGTTTCATCAGTTAGTTGCATTTACGGTATTGGCGCACCGAAAGAATATGCGAAAATGGTAATTCCATTAAGTATAGGAATTGATATGCCGCGCCGCCGCTTGCTTTACGATTTGGTAGATCTTCATTATACGCGCAATGATGTCGAATTTACGCGTGGTAAATTCCGGGTCAGGGGAGATGTCGTGGATCTGTATCCGGCTTATGAAGATGAAGCCCTGCGCATCACCTTTTGGGGAGATGAAATTGATGAGCTTGTGAAGTTCGATCCGGTTTCCGGGGATGAAATTGAGAATTTGGATGAATACACGATCTATCCGGCTTCGCACTTCGTTACGACCAAAGACCGGCTTAAGTATTCAATTGATAAAATTCGTGATGAATTACAGGATCGCATTCGCTTTCTGGAAAGTGAGGCAAAATTCCTGGAAGCTAAACGGCTGGAACAACGAACGCTTTTTGATATCGAGATGATGCAGGAAGTCGGGTATTGTGCCGGTATTGAGAACTATTCGTTATATCTATCGGATCGAGAGCCCGGTCAGCGTCCATACTGTTTACTTGATTATTTTCCTGACGATTATTTATTGGTTGTAGATGAAAGTCACCAGACGGTTCCGCAAATTCACGCTATGTACGGGGGAGACCGATCCCGTAAAACAGCATTAGTCGAACATGGATTTCGTTTACCATCTGCTTTGGACAACCGTCCGCTGACGTTTGAAGAATGGGAAACAATGACCAATCAATGCATTTTTGTGAGCGCGACACCCTCGGATTATGAGTTGGAAAAAAGTGAAGGAATCGTCGTCGAACAGATTATTCGTCCAACCGGACTTATGGAACCGGAAATCGAGGTGCGTCCGCTGACCAATCAGATTGATGATCTCATCGATGAGATGCAGGATCGTATCAAGAAAAAAGAGCGTGTGCTGGTATTGGCATTGACGAAACGAATGAGTGAAGAACTCTCCGAATATCTGCGTAATCTGGGGATAAAAGCGGCCTACATGCACAGCGAACTGGATGCGTTACAGCGTGTAGAAGTATTGTATCGTTATCGAAAGGGCGATTTTGATGTCCTTGTTGGGATTAACCTGTTGCGGGAAGGTATCGACATTCCCGAATTGGGATTGGTAGCTATTTTGGATGCGGATAAAGAAGGTTTTCTGCGTTCTGAGACCTCTTTATTTCAAATCGCCGGACGTGCTGCCCGTAACGTAAAAGGGAAATGCATTTTCTATGCGGATAAAATTACCGATAGTATGCGAAAAGTGATCGAGGAGACCGAAAGAAGACGGGTCATTCAGGAAGAGTACAATAAAAAACACAATATAACTCCACAGACTGTGAAAAAGGCAATTAAGCCGATGGTTGATCCTTCGCTTATTTCCAATAAAAATGTCAGTTTTGATGAAAAACCTGAAGAAGAGCCACTGGAAATGATCAAGTTAGCTGCTGATGATGAAATCCACTATAAACCGAATCCTGCCATGAAAGAAGTGGTTTTCGAAGATAAGGAAAAATTTCTGGATTACCTGCATGAAGCCATGGCTACCGCCGCCCACAATCTCGAATACGAGGAAGCCGCAAGAATTCGTGATCAGATTGAATCGTTGAAGAAAGAGTTGTAGTGTGTGTAGTTTGATTGTTGTTTGAAGTTGGTTGTAAGTTGTTGGAATGATCCAAAATGACCAACTACCAACAACCTGCAACTATCAACACTTCCTATAAACTCTTATATTATGAGGGTTCAAAATAATTATTAATGATGAAGTTCTAGATGAGTACTTATTCGTACCTGAAAAATTTTCTTAGAGATAAAAATGTCGCTTCGGTAACTCCGACTTCTCAGAAATGTGTGAAGCATGTCTGTAAAAATATAATATTTCAAAATGATAATATTATCATTGAATACGGACCGGGGACCGGGGTATTTTCAAAATACTTACTATCCAAATTAACAAAGGATTCCCGCCTTATTTTATTGGAAACGAATCCCGATTTTGTTGAGCAAATAAAACAGATCAGGGATCCGCGCCTGGAAGTTTATCACGAGAGTGTTGAAAATGTGATGGATGTTGTCGGTTCAAGAATGAAAGGAAAAGTCGATTATATTATATCCGGAATTCCATTTTCATTTCTGGATGAAACGGTGAAAAACAAGATATTGAAACACAGCGCAGAACTTTTAAAAAAAGGCGGCAAATTCCTGGCATATCAAACATCCGGACATTTAAAAGACCCGCTTCGAAAAGTTTTCGGAAATTTAGACACGGAGTTCGAGATCCTGAATATCCCCCCGATGTTGATTTATGAAGCGGTGAAGCGGTGATTGTGATAATATGACGATAGACCCACGAGGCTGTGAAAAAAAATAAGTCAAATTCAATTGCCTTAAATAATTTAGGTGCTTCGCTCAATTTCGTTCTGCTTACCCACTCTCATTCTCCCGAAAGTATGCGGGACAAGTTCTCCCTTACACGGATAAATCCGCGACAGGGAGAGAGGCTCTTCAACAAAATTTAAAAACAATTAAAAAATTAAGGTGCTTCGTCGCTTACATTGTTTTTTTTCACAACCTCCCACGTTCATTGTATTAAGAAAAGTAAAAAGGTTTTCATCGATGGGCTCCACCTACAGGGGGGCATCTACTTTAGACAATAAACAAACAATTTTTTGGAATAATATTCCATCGCTTAACACCTGTATGTCGTCAGTGGTCAATCGTCCGTCGTCTAAGCATCATTTCAAATCAAAAAGCAGGATTTCACTTTCTTCATTGGCCTGGAATTCCAGTTTGGTCTCGGCTGA
>Ga0102956_1000634_pt1 | contig 12441 bp, 8 predicted proteins | sample SalPonF2_A_D2_MG_FD_84515 | JGI IMG/M metagenome (GOLD analysis project Ga0102956, IMG submission 84515) | Salt pond soil microbial communities from South San Francisco under conditions of wetland restoration - Salt Pond MetaG SF2_A_D2_MG ...
CCGAGGTCACCGTTACCGCTGCTCCCTTCCGGGCCTGACGGAGTTCACGGCTGCTCGTCGCGGGGGAACCGGCACGGACCACCATTGACAGTTACGCGGCAAGTTCGAAGTCAACTGCCACCTGGGATTTTACACATCGCCGCGCACCGCATCGAGCAATCCGCGCTGGCGGGCCCAATCGCGCGGCCGCCGAGGCTCAAACTGGCTCAGTTCGGCCGATTTCGCCACACGGCAGTCGCAGAAAGACGACCGAATTCACTCTGTGCGCGAGCCCGGTCCCGAACCAAATCCATGATTCGGCAAACTAGCCGCCTGCTCTTACCCGCGCAATGTATAGATCCACAACCCGCTCCAGAGTTGGCAACGGCACGGCACCATTGCGCAGAACCTCGTCGTGAAACTCCCGAATGTCGAAACGCGCGCCGAGCTCGGACTCGGCCCGGGCACGCAGTTCCTGGATTTTCAGCATCCCGATCTTGTAGGAAAGGGCCTGCCCGGGACGAGCGATATAGCGTTCGATCTCTGTAGTGGCGTCGCCTACCGACAGCGGAGTGTTCTGCAGGAAGTACTCGATCGCCTGCTCCCGGGTCCAGCGTTTCGTATGCAGACCCGTGTCGACGACAAGGCGTACCGCACGCCAGAGTTCATTTTGCAGGCGGCCTACATCCTCCAGCGGGTCAGAGTAGAAACCCATCTCCTTGGCCAGCAGCTCCGAGTAAAGCGCCCAGCCTTCGATGTAAGAACCGAAGCCACCGTATTTACGAAAGCTCGGCAACGACTCCATTTCCTGCTGCAGGGCAAGCTGGAAATGATGCCCGGGAGCGCTTTCGTGATAAGCGATCGCCGTGTGCACGTATTTTTGTACCGCCGTCATGTCGCGAAGATTGGTGTAGTAGATTCCGGGCCGCGAGCCGTCGGCAGACGGCACATTGTAAAACGCGATCCCGGCGGTGTTTTCGCGATACGGCTCCACCCGCCGCACGTCGAGTTCGGCCTTGGGAAGCAGGTTGAAATAGGTATCGACCTTTTTGTAAATGCCGGCGACCAGCTCCCGCTGCCGGTCGAGGAACTGTTCGCGGCCCTCGTCGGTGTTGGGGTAGTAGTTGTTCGGGTCGTCGCGAATATACTGGAAAAAATCCACCAGGCTGCCTTCGAATCCGACCTTGCCCTGAATTGCCGCAATCTCGGCCTGAATCCGGGCGACCTCCTCCAGTCCGAGCTGATGAATCGCATCCGCTTCCAGATCGAGCGTCGTGTAATTATTGATCCGGTTATCGTAGTAAGCAGCCCCGTTCGGATGTTCCCACACACCGTCATTGCCGTCGGCGCGGTCACGCGCCTGCTCCACCGCGGCGCGAAATGTCCGGTAGCCGTTTTTCCAGCCACCGCGCATCGCCTCGGCGGCCCGCGCCAGCAAATCTGCAGTGGCCTCATCACCAAGTTCGAGCTTCTCGACCTTGGCGCGAAAATCCGCATAAACGGAATTGTCCTCGCCCTCTTCGAACGGCGCGCCACTCAGAAGGTTATTGAGGTCAGCGAGAATTTTGGGATACACAAACTCCGGTGCGACTATTCCGGTTCGGGTCTGCTCGGCAAGGCGTTCCGAGAGCTGATTCAGAGCCGCCTGTGCGTTGTCCAGGCGCGAAATATAGGCCTCGGCGTCGGAACGGTTTTCCACGCTATGTTGATTTTGCAACATCACCGGCAGATACAGCGCAACGCCGTCGAGATGATGAGCTACATAGATGTTTTTGCGAAACTCGAAATTACGCATCCCCTGTTCCGCGCGATAGACAAAAATGTCGTAGCTGATCTTGTTGGCATCGTCGAGCGCATCGTAGTTCACCAACGCGCTCAGCCGCTCGAGATCCGCCTTGCGCCGCTCATTCTCGGCTATCGCCGCGGCATCGGAGAAATCGTCCCACTGCCCGTAGCGCTCAGTCTTGATACCTAGCCGGGTTTCGAACATCGGACTGTCTGCGAGCTCACGCTGAAATACTTCTTCGAGAAAAACCTCGAACGCCTCGTCGGCAGAAACGGTATCGCGCGTTGGCTCCTCGATGATGACCGCGGCCGCGGCGTCCGGGTCGCGATCGACAACCGCAGTGTCAGCGGTCTGATCGGATGGGGATCCGCAGCCAGCGCAAAATACGGCGGCAACAAAGAGCGGTGAAATCAGTCGATAGGCAGTCAAAATTGTGGCCTCCAATGGGATCGCACGGGTATTGAATTTGCGGCCGGGTCTCCCCGGAGTTGCAAACAAGCCGGTGAACCTACCCCGGACGGAAAGGAATTTCCAGTGCGATCGCCCGCACTCGCGAAGGCGGTGGAATCGGAATCGGCCGGCGTCGCGGCAAAATAGCGATTTTGCAGTCGCCGCATACCGGGAGGAGGAGTCTTCCCTCCTCAATCGGAATTGGCGACTCCTCAAATGGGAATTCGCCGCAAATGCCGGGTAGCCGGCTTGTCACCGCGCCATGCCCAGGAATCAAAAACCTGCCGCGGCGGTGGACACCATCACAACGGACGCTGGAGTCTCAGCGACTCCCGTTCCCGCGCAAGTACGAATCCTCGAATCCAAACCCAAACCGGATGCGGCAGGCAAAGCACTTGCCTCGTTGAAAGCTGCGTCAGAACAGGCATGGACGCAATATCGCGGTACCGGGGGTCCGCAATTCATTTTCTCTTTCAGCGGCGATCCTGAACTGGTACGAGCCGTAACGACTGCATGGCCGGATCGCGACGAGGAAAGCGACTGGATTCTGCGCACGCTTGAAGAAACGCTTGAAATAAATCGACTCTGGATCAACGGGCAGGGATGGGAATCGAACCGTCGGCGCGCAGCGCTGATCAGATCGAACTTCCTTCGCTACTGGAAGCAAGCGCAACACGTACGGCCGACACCGAAAATCATGGCAAAGTTTGGAGCCAACCACGTGGTACGCGGGCGAAACATGACCCAGACATTCGACCTCGGGTCGTTGCTGCCCGAACTCGCCGAATTTGAAGGCGGCAGGAGTTTTGCGGTAATGGTTGTGCCGGGCAATGACTCGCTGACCGCTGTACTCAATCCGTCAACGTGGACCTTTGTACCCGACAAGCCAAAAGACGGATACAACAAAAAGATCGAACCGATTACCCAGGCTGCGTTCGCGGACGACTTCACGCTGATCGATATGGCCCCGCTCCGAGGAGTCCTGGCATCCAGGGCAAAACTCGCCAACCCTGAGTTGCTAAAGGTTGTTTACGGCTTCGATATGTTACTCGTGATGACGGGATCGACTGCTGCGGCGGAATTTCAGCACGACTGATTTTGCCGGAATCCGTAATCTCGTGGACTCCCGGAGCAAGATCATTGGCCCGGCTTCGGCGACAGCGGCCGATTGAGGGAGTACCAACGAACCCAGGTGAAAGGCCACCCGGACACGAGCGCGGTGTCGCAGCCGCGTGGCGGCTGCGACACCCGATGCAACTACGCCGGGATCAGGAGCGACTCAATCGCAATCCATATCCTTGTTGCCGGTACGCTTCTTGATCTCCTCACAGGTCTCTTCCGCCGCATCCGCAACATCGTCCACGGCATCGTCCATAGCGTCACCGGCTTTCTCTGCCATCTCGTCTATTTTCTCGCCGGCCTTCTCAGCCGGTCCTTTCTTTTCGCAGGCCGTCATACTGACCGAGGCGGCCAGAATAGCCAGTACGAGAAGTTTCTTAATATCCATATTTCCAATCTCCTGTTCGCGGTATCGCGATCGATTCACCAGAATAATCTGATTCAATGCCCTCAGCCCGGCCACCACCTCGAGTCCGGCTCCCGGTTACTGCGTGACTCCACCGGTTGGCCGCTGAGATTCTCAACGATCTGAATCCAATTAACAATTCCACGGCAGGTCGGCCGGAAGCGTATTCTCGAAACTTAGCCCGACGGCGGACCGTACGCCGCATCGCCAGCTTGCCTCTTTCAGGCCCGCATTCGGGGGAGGTATCGAGGCTCTCGATCGGTACCGGTGAACCCGGACAACGAGTGCCTGGGCGCGCAAGCTACCGACCGCGACCTGGCCGCTTGCAAGCGCCTGTCGGCAAGGCCGCCAGCACTTCGATTTCGCAGAGAAGGTCCGACCGGCAAATCGGCGCGACGACCAGCGCGTTGGGGAATCCCGCGAAACCGGCTTGCTGGAGTTTTTGCCGAAGGCGCGGGGCGTCCTCGGGACGCTTCAAATAGGTTATTGCGGAAACGGCGTCGCCAAAGCTGGCACCCTGCCCCTCCAGCAAGGCCGCGATGTTCAAGAGCATGCGGTCGGACTGTGCCTCGAAGTCGTCGCGATGCACGGTTCTTCCATCTTCGTCGATGCTCGCGGTACCCGAAACATGAAGCGCAACCTTGTTTACTTCGCCAACTCTCATTCCGCGGACAAAGTCAGCGCCGTACTGTGGGGCTTCGTTGAGAGTTGGCGATGTCATGACGGTTCGTGCGCCCGACCTTCCAGCTTTCACCGCATAAACGCCAAGGCAAAGATCGTGGGCCTCGGAAACCGGTCCGCCGCCAATACCGGTGCTGGCCGGAACCGGATCGATCCCGCGCGCCTCGAAAAACGCGCGCCGCGCCCGATTAAGATCGGCATAGTCACGATCGATCTCGCGCAGGTAAATCCAGGTACGGACTACGTCATGGAATTCCATGCCCGCCTTTCGTAGCAGTTCTTCGGCACGAGTGAACATGCCGAGCGTCTGTTCGTAGGCATTGTCACCAGGCCCGCACAAACCGGCCGCATGGAACCGGGTCTCGTCGCCGACATCGATGCGCAGGCCGTGCGCCCGAGCGCACTCGGCACAGTCGCATCCGGGTTCGGCCTCGATCACCTCGACACCCGGCTGCGCCGCGTTCGTAACGACCGCCTGCAACGAAACCTCCAGGCAGGCGTGCTCATTTAGCGGGGGTTGCTCGATCTCGGTCGTGGCGGGCCTGTGCGCCATGCCCCCGTGCGCCGCGAGGACGCTCTGGCGAGCCTCGCGGACAACGCCGATATGCTTGTGCAGCTCGCGCAAAAAAACCGTCTCGGAGACAACCGACTCGAAGCCTGCCCCCTCTGCTTCGAGGGCAACCAGGATCGAGCGATAAATAGCATCGGCCTGACGGCTCGCATCCTTGACCTCAACGGGAGGCTGGCAATGAAAGAATATCTCCCTGGCTTCAGGACCTTCTACCCGGCGCACTGCGATGGTACAGCCATGGGGCTGGTGACTGCCGTCAATGGGATGAGGAGACAATTTCATACTATTGCCGGGGCGCAGACCCCGGTCTCATGCTCGTGAAATTTTATGGACCGATTCGGTCTGCAACAAACCAAAGCCGCCCGACGTCGTAAACGTCGGGCGGCTGCGATCAAACACTGGTCCCTGGTGGAACTCAGGCTCGGCTGCGATTGAATAATCAGCCCGCGAGGCTCAAGCCTGTGCTGTGATTCTCGCTCCTAGCATCCGTCGGTGGGCAGTACTCCTTCCGAGGAGACGAAAGTAAAGCCGTTCTTGGGCTTGTTCTTCTTGAAGCAGTTGCCCGTCGACCCGTCACCCGCATCGAAATAGGTGAGGTCCGCAGCCAGGAAATTGAGCGGCCCGGCCTGCGGGTTCGTGCCGTTGTTGCTCAGGTAATTCAGCTGGACGAGATTCCTGCTGGCGTCGGGCGGCGTTATCGGCGGATTGACTCCGCAATTTTCAGGAGTACCGTTCGTGGCCGTACACCAGCCGAGCACCCCGATCCCCACGAAATCGTTGTCCTCGACGTTGTTCTTCGCAATTACGTGATCGCTGACTCCGAGGGCCAGAACTCCGATTCCCGGCGGCAGAATGCTCTGGAAGGTTCCAGGCACAGCCATGTTGGGCCGGTTGTTGTCGTAGATGTCGTTTTGCTCGATGAGCCAGTTAGCCATGACCGGCAGCGGGGGGTTACCCGCCCCGTTCGGATGGAACAGGCCGACACCGACCGTGTTGTCGTAAATCTCGTTCTGCTTAACCGTGACTTCGTTGGATACAGTGATCTCGAAGCCGATCACGCTACCCCAAAGCTCGTTGCCGATGACGCGAACGTTCTCGGAGCCCGCCACCCACATCGCGGTATCGAGCGAACCATATGACTCATTGTTTCGCACCAGCCCGTTGGCCGACAGGGTCGGATAGATGCCGTTATTGAGGTTGTTGACCGATACGTTGCGGACGAACTCGAAGCCGTCCACCCAGCGGGTCTGGATACCGTTGACCGGAAATTCCTCAACGGAGAAACCGCGGATGTAGAAGCCCTTGAGCTCTCTGCTCCGGCACTCCTGCCCTTCCGGGGTATCATCCTTAATATCGTAATCGCAACCTGAAGGAGCCGCGTAAACGCCGGTTTCCTGGGCCTCGTTTTGCAGGATGCGTACCTTGCCGGCGTCGCCCCGGCCCTTTTTGACCTTCCCGATCAAACGAAGGTTATCGGTAGAGATGCGAAGCCCGTACCTCCCGTTACCTGTCTCCTGATAAATTCCCGGCTCAACCAGGATCGTGTCACCGGATGCGGCACCATCGATCGCGGCCTGGATCGAATCTCCGGGAGACACGCGATGAACGGCCGCGTTGGCGGCGGCAGAGGTCATAAAAACGGCAATTCCGAGCAAATAAAAGAGGCGGCGCAATTTCATTATTTTCTCCGGGTTCAACCCTTGATTTTGATGCATGCCTGCCAGACGAATGGCAAAGCAGCCCCGCTTAAGCTCAACCATTTTTGCTTGGTTGGGGCTCGATAGTCAATTTCCAGATTATGGAAAATCGCTTTGGCGAATGCTGGTGGGACCGGGTTCAATGAATCGAAAAGCGTCGATTGACGCCGCCTCGCCCTATCACCCACAATCGCCGGCACTCAATCGGCTGTTTCAGCCTGCCCCTGATAACGGATTCTGCATATTATGGATCAATCAGATAGAGGTCGAACCTGCGCCACTACTCAAAGAATGCGAGCCATTTTGGGGACCAGTCTTGTGCTTGCGGCGGTGCTGGCACTCGGCGGCTGCGGACAGGACTCGGGACCGGCGCCCGCCGCGGTTCCGGCCGAGTCCTACGGCCGCATCGATATCACGTACCCATTAGACGAGACGCTTTTTCCGCCCGATATCGCCGCACCGACCTTTGTCTGGGTCGACGAAGCAGACAATGCTGAGCAATGGAAAGTCCAGCTGCGTTTCGACGACACGGACGAAGTGCGCGGGTTTCAGGTAACTGAGCCCCGCTGGCGCCCGGCTGAGGCAGAATGGGCCGACATCAAGCGTCGAACCGAAGGACGTGACGCAGAAGTAACGATCTTTGGCATCGGCCCCCAGGCGCAGTCAGTCTCCTCGGCGACCATCCGCATCCGCACGTCATCCGACCCGGTCGTGGATTCGATCTTCTATCGCGAGGTTCCGCTTCCGTTTATCAGCGCCGTTCAGGATCCCTCGCGCATCCGCTGGCGCTTCGGCTCGGTCGACTCCGTCGAACAGCCGCCGGTAGTCCTCGAGGATCTTCCGGTTTGCGGAAACTGCCACTCTTTCTCGGGTGACGGCAGCACGCTGGGACTCGATGTGGACTACGGCAACGACAAGGGCGGCTACGCGATCCTTCCGGTTTCGCAGCAAATGGTGTTGAACGACGAAAAGATCATTACATGGAGCGACTATAAGAGAGATGACGGCGAAGGTACCTTCGGCCTGCTTTCCCAGGTGTCGCCCGACGGCCGCTACGTAATCAGTACCGTCAAGGACCGGGCAGTGTTCGTGGCGACCCCCGGAATCGAATTCTCGCAGCTCTTTTTCCCGATCAAGGGCATCCTGGTTGTCTACGACACCGAAACCGGCACCTATACGCCACTGCCGGGCGCCGACGACCCGCAGTACGTCCAGAGCAACCCGACCTGGAGTCCCGACGGGAAACACGTCGTATTTGCCCGGGCGAAGGTGTACCAGAACGAGGCAGTGAGAAACGCGACCAGTATCCTGCTCGACGAAAAGGACGTCCCTGAGTTCATCGAAGACAGGCAACCGTTCAAATTCGACCTTTACCGGGTACCGTTCAACCAGGGTCGCGGCGGCACCGCCGAACCCATCGAGGGCGCCTCGCACAACGGGATGAGCAACTTTTTCGCGAAGTTTTCGCCGGACGGCAAATGGATCGTCTTCACCCAGGCAGAAAACTACATGCTGCTGATGCCTGACAGCGAATTATTGATCATTCCGGCCGAGGGCGGCGAAGCGCGACGCCTTCGCGCCAACACGCCTCGCATGAATTCCTGGCACAGCTTTTCCTCGAACGGGCGCTGGCTCGTATTCTCGTCGAAGGCCAATACACCCTACACCCAGCTTTTCCTGACCCACATCGACGACGAAGGCAACTCGACGCCGCCGGTCGTGCTCGATCGATTCACCGGAACCTACGGCGCCGCGAATATTCCGGAGTTCGTCCCGCTGCCCGCCGACTCGATCGCTCAGATAAAGGAGCGATTCCTCGACGCCTATTCGTTCCTGCGGGCGGGCATGGCAAACGAGCGCACCGGAAACTATGCGGGCGCGGTCCGTGCCTACAACCGCGGTCTTGCGGTCGAGCCCGAAAACGTCGAATTGCTGAACTCGCTGGGATTTGCGTTGTTCCAGCAAGGCAAGAGCGAAGAAGCGGTCGTCGCCTTGGAGAAGGCACTCGAGGTGGACCCGGCACACTGGAAGGCCCACAACAACCTGGCGCTGGCTTCGATCGACATTGGCGAACTGGAGCTTGCCGAGGCGCACTACCGGGAGTCTCTCGCGATCGAACCGCAGCCGGCAATCTATAACGATCTCGGGTTTGTACTTGAACGCCAGGGGATGATCGAGGAGGCTACCGACGCATATCGCAAGGCGCTCGAACTGGATCCCGAGTCGGCTTCGGCGCATTACAACCTGGGTGCCGCGCTCGCGCGAACCGGCCAGTTCGACGAGGCCGAAAGCCACTTGCGAATGGCCCTGGAGACCAACCCCAATACGCAAACCTACTCCGGGCTCGGATTCGTACTGTGGCAACAGGATCGCGACGACGCAGCAATCGCCAGCCTGCGGACCGCGATTGAAATGGATCCGAAGAATGCGGCCGCTTACGATGCGCTCGGGACAATCCTGGTAGAGCAGCAGAGGCTCGAGGAAGCCGCCTCCGTCTATCGCCAACTGATTCGCAACCAGCCGAGCCCGGCCGCGCACCAGAAGCTGGCCCGGATTCTGACCGACCTCGGACGGACAGACGAAGCGCGCCGACAGATGGAAATGGCGAAATAGCTGAACCGAAGCGCGGGACGAATGCATTAGAACGCAATACCCGGCGCTGATTTGCCCACGCGTCCGCGCGTTCAGACAACGCACAAATTGTCAGAGCGCGTCGTTGAATGTGCGACGGGTCTCGTCAGCCCCCGTGGTCGCATCTTCTCCACTGCACCGCCTCCCGCTGCAGCAGACCCTTGGGCTTGCTTGGCTCGGCCATGCCGATCGGACTGTTCCGGGTAACCGACCCGGACTTATTGAACCCGATACAACCCGCCAACGTGATACCGAAGAGTTGCAACGACGTTGCTGTCACCCGTCTTTTATCCTGTTCTGAAGGAGTGGATCCCGGGCACCCGAATACCGGCAGCGCCGCAACAATAGCGGTTCAGACAACACGCACGGGGCGTTATTAAAACCAGCTCAGACATAGCGCTCCCGGAAATTGGGAAACTCGCGAATTGGCTTCTATACTCAGGGCTAGTTGGCGATATTGCCGCACGCCTGAAAAGAGTAATTTGACCCGTATCCATCAATCGACATAAGGATGTCTGCCATGCCGTGGAATCATCGCTTGACCACTGCCAAACTTGCTCTGGGCTTCTCGCTGGCTGTACTCGTGAGCCACCAGGCGTCAGCGGTAGGCTTCATCGTAAGCCCGACCTCTGAAAACACCGGCATCGCCAACGCCGGTTCTGCGGTTTACGACCGCAGCGTTGCCGCCATTAGCAACAACCCCGCCGCGATGTCCCTGATACCTCACAAGCAAGTCGGTGGAAACCTCTCTGTAGTGATACCGGACTGGCCAGTCAACGAAAACTGGGACTGCCGGGAAGAAGACAATTGCGCCGACAGCAATATCGGTTCTCTATTGGCAATCCCGTCACTGGGCCTGATCAGGCCCATGGATCACAATTTCACCTGGGGAATTGGTCTGGCGGCCATCGCCGGGCAGGGTGTGGATTACGGCGATGACTGGAAGGGACGCGCAATCATAAGGGACAACAGCCTCTCGGTACTCGGGCTGATGAACTCGATTTCCTGGCGCATGAACGAAAAATGGACGTTCGGGGTCGGGCTCGGAATTATTTACGGAGAAATGCACCAGAAGCAGGATCTTCCCTCACTCAGCGCCTCGGCCGGGGACGATCTTGAAAGCGTCATTCAGTTTGTGGGGCTGGCCCAGGATTGCCGGGGTCTGCCGCCACCGCTCCTCGCTATTTGCCTGAACTCAGCCGTCAACGACTCCGGTCTCGATATCGAATCTGCCGCTGAGACTATTGGCAGTATCCGGGACTACCTCGACGGCGAGCCAGGCACCAAGGTGAAACTCGAGGGAGACGACCTCGGAGCCGAAATCGCGCTCGGTACCACCTTTGAATTCCTCCCGGGTCATCGGCTGGGGCTGGTCTATCGCCACACGTCAAATTTCACTTTCGAGGGTGACGCCACGATCAATGGAGAGTTACTGTCGGACGAACCCTCGCAAAAGCAACACATGACGCTGGACTGGAACATGCCGGACCGGCTGATCGTAAGCGGCTCTCACCAGGTCGGAGACGATCTGAAGCTTTACTGGGACTTCGAGCGGGTCTTCTTCGACACATTCGAACGAACCGACCTGCGGATCGATGGCTATCCGACCGTGCAGATCGATCGCAATTTCAAGGATGCCAACCGCTACGCAATCGGTGCGGAGTACGCGCTGGACCACAAGTTGACACTGCAGTTTGGCCTGAGCTACGACGAATCGCCGGTTGATGACGAGGACAGAATGCCCGATATCCCCGTAGACGAAATCGTCAAGACCATGGTTGGCGCCATCTACCAGACAAACGACAGGTTACATTTGCACGGGTATGCCGCGGTGGAATTTTTCGGTGACAACAAGGTCGAGCAGCTGGCCAGTATTCACGGTCAAAAGATCGGCAGTACGGTCAATTTGGATTCTGACGCCGTACTCTACGTACTCGGCCTTAGCTTCGGTTACAAATTCTAGGAGGCGATAGACCGCGGCGAACCGGATAGCAACTGCGCATCGGCCGGGAACGCGACGAGGATCGATAGGACCGTTACACGGCCTTGGCGAACCGATTCAGCAGGGGCGGGATTGACTCGAATCGCCCTGTGGCGATTCCGCTCCCCGCTGAGCGCACCTCGTGCGTCCAAACCGCCCTCGCGTTGTGTCGAACCCGGTGCCTTAGTCCACGTACACGACGTCGGCCGTCGAAAAGAGCCCGTCCGTCGCCGCTTTGTTATTTACTGGCGGCTCTTTGCATCAGGAACTGCATTCCGCATCCAGTTTGATCGTGATGAATCGCTCGATCGTCATCGATTGCAGGACGCCGCCGGACCACTGGAAGCGCCCCTCGAGTTCCAAGTAGTTCGGCCTTCCGCGTTCCCCGACACTACGATATTGGTGCCGCAGCCGTGTTAATTCGCGGTTTTTCTCGACCGGCACGACCAGACCAGTCAGACATTCCGAAAACGTGGCGCCGCCACCGCGCATATTCACCATGCCAGCCATCCTGATCGTCGCAGAGAAATCCGGTGCATCCGGTTCTCGCACCAGGCGATGCTCGAGGTTGGAATGGGTGCGCATGACAAGCGTGTCGGCATTCGGGCGCGAAAACGAACGCGTCGGCCCCGCTCCATTGAGTTCCAGCGCGTGATCGCCCTCGGCCCAGTGCCACCGGCCAAGGTTGTAGGCATTGGTGGCTTGGCGCCCCTCGACCGCGGGGTAGTGTTGATTGATAAAGAATCGACCGTCTGCCTGCAGCCAGAGCCTGGTATGTATACCGGGGCAACCATCGCAGGGAAACGTGCCGGCATAGACACCCGGTAACGAAGAGAGAGGCAGGTTCGTCCGAGAATCATCGTCCCGACCGGCACCGCAACCCCCGATCAGCGCGAGTATGATGACCATCAAAAGTCGCTGTCTGGCAACCATTTCGTCTCCGGGCTTATGTCCGAAGTCAGTGGATTGGGGCCCACCGCTGAGGCGGCAACGCCAAATCGGCGCCGTTAGCGCGGTTCGAAACGCCTCATGGGGCCGTACGATGCGGCGCCGAACCTATTATTTGCCCGCCAACCCGCCTTCGACAGGCTTGCCTGAACCCACCGCAACCATCGCAATCGGCAATTCTCGACTCTCGAC